>JABAOD010000412.1_pt1 | contig 57607 bp, 49 predicted proteins | sample 7062151 | NCBI WGS metagenome assembly JABAOD01 (sample SAMN14538626, study PRJNA623070) | marine sediment metagenome | biome: marine biome [ENVO:00000428]; feature: marine pelagic biome [ENVO:01000023]; material: deep marine sediment [ENVO:00002113] | place: India: Gulf of Khambhat ... | reverse complement strand
CTCCTCCTTCATTATAAGGGTGTAATCAGCCGGGAAAGTTTAAGAGGGAAAAGGAAGGTGAGTCTGCCGATGCAGGGCGCCAAGGGGTCCCAGGTGAATGTCGCTGGGCTGCGCTCCGAGGACTTTCTCAGCTGGATGTCAGAGAACGTCGACGAGCGCATCCACAAGGCGAAAGAGAGGACGGGCCTGGGAAGCCTACTGGACAGGTTCCTCAACTGGGCCAAGAGAAACTCCCCGTGGCCCCTCCACTGGGGCATCATGTGCTGCGCCATAGAGATGGCCGCCACCTCCGACCCAAGGTTCGATGCGGAGCGCATCGGGGTCATCTACAGGTCGACCCCGAGGCAGTGCGACATCCTCCTCCTCAACGGGCCCATCAGCCTCAAGCTCAGACCTTCGGTTCTGAGGCTGTACGAGCAGATGCCAGATCCGAAGTGGGTCATCGCCATGGGGGAGTGCACCATCTGCGGCGGCCCCTACTACGACTCCTACAGCGTCCTCAAAGGGTCGTACACCATCGTCCCCACGGACGTCTTCATCCCGGGCTGCCCTGTCAGGCCCGAGGCCCTGCTGGACGGTTTCCTCAAGCTAAGGAAGAAGATAGAGGCGGAGAAGCAGGGCTACATCGCTACTCGAACGGGCAGATTGGTGAGCTCCAGGGAGGGACAGCTGAAACGGTGGGAAGAAGGAGAGATGACCTATGAAGTCCCCCAGGTCAAGTCCCCAAAAGTTAAGGGCTGAGGGCACGTCCATCTACAAGATCATCCTCAAACCCATGATGGTCACCCTGAGGCAGTTCATAAAATCCACCTTCTCCCGGCCCAACACCGTCCTGTACCCCTACGAGAGGCCCCAGTTCCCGGAGAACGTGCGCAACCAGCACGAGATCGACTGGGAGAAGTGCATCGGGTGCGAGATCTGCCGGAAGGTGTGTCCTAACGAGTGCATCTACTTCGAGTTCGTGGAGGTGGAGGGCGAGTACGACGGTCCCCTGAGGTCGGAGGTGGACGGCATCAAGAAGCAGGTCCGCCGACCGGCTGTGGACGTGGGCCACTGCCTCTTCTGTGGGGACTGTGAGGAGTTCTGCCCAACGGATGCCTACGCCTTCGTGGACACCATCGAGCTGGCCGACTACACCCGGGAGGACCTGTACTACCATGCCGAGGAACTGAGGAAGGACCCGGAGAAGAGTGACCGGGAGATGGTCCTCTTCAACCGCATGGGGGAGAACCCCATCCTCCAGGTGGACATATGCATAGGCTGCTTCCGGTGCGCTCGGGAGTGCCCAACCCTCTGCATCGACATGGTCCCCGGACCCAAGCTGAGAAAGGACAAGCCTGTGATGATCCCCGACATCGACTACTCTCGTTGCATCGGCTGTGCTCAGTGCGTGGACGTGTGTCCTGTCAACTGCCTCCACATGGAGGAGGTGGAGGTGGACAACGCCTTCTTCTACCACGTGAACCCCCAGCAGGAGGTCCCTGTCGTGAGCACGCTGATTCCGGAGGAGTGATCATCGGAGGCCCCAGCAGCCCTCGCTCCCCTGAGAAACTCTGTCTGTATATTAACCAACTAATAGCTTGACACCCTTGGTTGTCCACGTGTCATCCTTCGAAGTCGGCTACTGGGCCGCCCAAGAGCAGCACTCACCGACGGAGCTCCTGAGGCTGCTGGTGAAGGCGGAGAAGGCGGGTTTTAGGCGATGCATCACCAGCGACCACTTCCATCCATGGTTTCATACTGGAGCGGGTTCTAGTTCCACCCTGATCTGGCTGCCCGCTGCTTTGGAAAGGACGACGTCCATGGTCATTGGGACGGGGGTTTCGGCTCCAACCTACCGCTACCACCCGGCCATCCTGGCCCAGGCCTTCGCCACGTTGGACCTCCTCCACCCCGGCAGAGTGACCATGGGGGTAGCAACTGGGGAGGCCATGAACGAGGTGCCCCTGGGCTATGACTGGCCCCCCTACGATGAGAGGCTCGAGAGACTGGAGGAGGCCATCCGTGTCATGCGCCTCCTGTGGACGGAGGACTTCGCATCTTTCCAGGGCAAGCACTACCGTCTGGTGGACGCAAACCTCTATGTTAGGCCGAGGGAGGGCGTGCCCATCTACGTTGCGGCGTCGGGGGCCAAGGCAGCTGAACTTGCGGGGCGGCTTGGAGACGGATTGCTGACGGTCCCCCAGGAAGGTCCCCGCCTCACAGAGGTCATCCTCCCTTCCATGAGGAGCGGTGCGGAGCAAGGGGGCAGGGACCCCGGGGACCTGAACCTACTGATCGAGTTCAAGTTCTCCTACAGTGAGGACTACGACATGGCCCTGGAGTCCATAAGACGCTGGGGCGCGACCGAGATCCCGGGTATCTTCGGCCGTCAGGTCTATGACCCCCGGGTGCTAGAGGAGATGGCACTGGCCGTGGAGCCTGAGCGGCTGCTGAAGACATGGAAGGTGGTGACCGATCTCGAGGATCTCATTCGCCCGATTGAGGAATACGCAAGGCTCGGCTTCAAGGAGGTGTACCTTCACAGCTCCAGCCCTGACGAGGATTTCGTGCTGAACGGGCTGCGACGCTCCCTACTTCCATACCTCCGGGAAGCGGGCGCGACCGAGAATCCTGAACACGGAACAGGACAGAAAGCATAAAAGGGCCCGGAGACTATCTTACTCTGAGAGCTAGGAGGAAGAGAATATGCCTTCCATCGAAGAAGTCAAGGCCGTCCTGAAGAAGTGCTACGACCCAGAGATACCAATCAACATCATGGACCTGGGTCTGGTCTACGATATCGACCTCAATGGCGACAAGGTCCACGTCAAGATGACCCTGACTGCTCCAGGCTGCCCCATGCACACCATGATCTCTGAAGACGTGAAGAGGAAGCTCCTCTCCGTAGACGGCGTCAACGAGGCAGAGGTGGAGGTCGTCTGGGATCCTCCGTGGACTCCTGAGAAGATGTCAGAGACAGCCAAGCGGATGCTGGGCTGGGGTATCTGAGCCTCGGGTCTCCCTAGGCGGCCCACGTTCCTTCCCCGGATGGAGGTATTGACTGAAAGGACACTGGGCGGAAAGGGATGCGCTCCTTTCAGCTCTGGTCTTGGAAAGAGAAGGGGCCGACTTTTACTCGAGGGTTTCACGGATAGCAGCGGACCCGCGGGCCCGCAAGCTCTTCCACGATCTGGCTGACGGGAGGCTTGAAGCGGCCAGTCTGCTCATCACCCGGTACGGGGAGCTTTCTGATGAAGATCACGACCTCGAAGCCGAAGATGCGAACAGGAGGCTGGAAGAGAAGGGTCTGACGAGGCCATCCATCTATCCTCACAAATCCGTGGAGACGGCTGTCTGCTTCGTGTGTGGAGAAGAGGTACTCGTCGACGACCTGCCGCCGGAATGTCCCTTCTGTGGCGCCTCAGGATACTCTTTCGAGAGTGACATCGATGAAGGGCAGGCCTTTGCCATGGTTCGGGAGAACGAGTCGAAGAGGCTTGACTTCTACAGGCAGAGCATGCAGGCCGCTTCAGGGGATGCCAGGGCCCTTTTGGCGACGCTGATTCAGCAGGGGGAAGAGTGCCTCCGAGACTTGGAGGCTGAGGGACCCTAGCCGTCATCGGGAATGGCATCCTCAGACGGGAATCGCATTCCAAGGCCAGTCTCAGAGATGACCCCACAAGGTCTATTTAGTATCCCCTGTATGAGTCGCCACACTGACTAGGAGGTATGTTAACGGCCAGGATCACGGAGTTCGAGGACGACCTCTTTGCCTGCCTCATGTGTGGATACTGCGCTCCAGTCTGCCCTCCCTATCAGGAGATGGGTTGGGAGTCCATCACCCCCCGGGCCAAGATGTACTACATGAAGCAGTACTACATGAGGGGACTGACGGACCGCCTGCTGAGAAGGAAGGTCCGCATCAACGAGAAGTTCGCCGAGGCGGTCTACAAGTGCACTTCCTGCGGTCACTGCCAGACCGTCTGCCCCGTCGACATCCCCTTCCAGAGGAGGTGGGATGAGATCAAGCAGTGGCTCATCGACCGGGGAGTCGCCAACTTTCGAGAGCACAGGGAAGTCTACGAGAACGTCCTTGCCGAGCACAACATCTATGGCGAGCCCCACGAGGAGAGGGCGGGGTGGATTCCGGAGGAGGCGAAGATTTCCACGCATCCAGAGCTCATCTTTTGGGTCGGCTGCGCCCAGAGCTACAAGCAGCGCAAGGTGGCTCGGGACGTCGTCAAGATCCTGAACGCTGTGGGCGTGAAGTATGCCATCCTGGGCAAGGACGAGTGGTGCACCGGCGCGCCCCTGATGCGGATGGGTTATGTGAGATATGTGAGGGCCCAGCTGGCGCCTCACAATGTTGAGGCTGTTGCACGGACGGGGGCAAAGACCCTGGTGACGGCCTGCGCCGAGTGCTTCCGGGCTTTCTGGAGGGACTACCGGGAGATGATCGGCAATCCTCCCTTTTCCGTGTATCACATCTCGCAGTACGTCGAGCGGCTGGTCAAGGAGAAGAAGCTTAAGCTGGTTAAGCCGCTGCCCAAGGTCGTCACTCTCCACGATGCATGCCACCTGGGAAGGAATTGTGGCATGTATGAGGAGCCCCGGAGGGCTCTCAAGCTCATTCCCCAGGCCAAGGCAGTGGAGATGCGTCGGAACAGGGAGGAGACCCTATGCAGTGGGGCCAGCGGGGGCTTCAACCTCGTCTGGGGGAAGGAGGCGGGCAACATCGCGAGGCGAAGGTTGGAGGAAGCGGTAAGTAGCGGAGCACAAGTTCTCGCAAGCACCTGCCCCTTCGCCGAAGAGCACATGAGGGAGGTCGCCCAGAGGGCCAACATCCCTATCGAAACGGTAGACCTGGTGGAGCTGATTGCTGAATCGCTGGAGGCAGAGGAGCACGTGGCCGTCAAGGAGGCTCAAAGCCAGCGGTAGAGAACCTTGAAGAAGCCCTGCTTGTCCACGTTGCCTTTGAAGTCGAACCACTTCACCACGGCTTCTCTGAGCTCCTCCAGAGTCTTGAATCCAGTCAAAAGGGCGTCGTATATCGTCAGGTCCTCGACCTTCTGGGCCTCCACGAGAATCACCTGCGCCTCTCCCAGGACATCGTCGCCCAGCTTGATGTTGAAGATGTTTCCAGGGAACCAGGCGTTCTTCTCCATCTCCTCCTTGTCCCTGTACGCGTAGTAGATCAGCTTCTCCTTCAGCCTCTCCTCGTTGATGGGGCTCTGGTATGCGTACTCCCGCCGGGACTTGGATGCTGCCATGGTTCCCTTCCTTCTTCGCGTTGCGACCAAGAATGGAGTCTGTATAAAGGTTGCGGGGCCCTCGGGGGTGAGGGAAAAAGCTCAAGCGTGGTTAGTGATAACCATTGCCGAAGCGGAGGTAGCCAAGCACGGCCAACGGCGCAGCCCTTAGGAGGCTGTCCTCAGTGGTTCGCAGGTTCAAATCCTGCCCTCCGCACTTGCTTTGGAAGCAGACGCCGAACGGTAGTAGGCTCGGTGTCCCTCGTTGACAGAAGAACCCCTCGGAATCCCGACCCGAAAGAGCATCTCCACGGTGAAGAAACGCAGGTTGGAGACTGCAAATCCACCCTTATGCTGCTGACTTCTCTCCTCCTGGGAGCCTACCTTCGCTTGAAGTATTGGTTGGACCACTACTTGGCGTCGCCAGAGCAAGGACCGCGCCAAAGAATGAGTTGATTCTGCCACTGACAAAGTATTCTGATCTTGGACGTGCTCTGATTCCCCCCGGGATCTCTTCAAGGGAGACCTACATCGCGACGATGTTCTCTCATTCCTTGGGAGCCCTGGCCTTCTTCGCTATTAGATAGGCGAAGTAGCCTACAACGGCCAAGGCAACTGCGAGGGCAGAGATTACCCCGATGAAGATGTAGAGGAGGTTTCGCGTCTGGCTAATCTCGCCCTTCAGGGATTCCAAGGCCTGCTCCAGCGCACCAGCTGATGGAGGTGGTTCCGAGATGAGGACTGTCTCGGTAGCGGTAACTTCATTGCCCTCTCCGTCACTTACTGTCAGATCGACGGTGTAAGTACCCGGAGACTGGTAGTAGTGGGTCACAATGGGGCCACCAGTTACCTGGGTTCCGTCGCCAAGGTCCCAGGCATAGCCTAGTGTGATGCCGGGCTCCCGACTTGTGCCAGATCCCACTATGGTTACATTGAAAGCGTCATCGTAGATGACGTCCACTTCGACGATCTTCGGTCCGATATCTAGGACGGTCACCGTAGTGGTATCGGTGTCCACGAGACCATTGTCATCCACAACCGTGAGCAAAACGCTGTAAGTGCCATCATGCATGAAGGTATGGGCCGTCTTACTCCCGTATCCCAGCTTCCCGTCTCCAAAGTCCCATATCCACTGGCTGACTTGACCGTCGGGATCGGCAGACCCCGTTCCATCCACCGTCAGGGGCAAACTCTCGGTCACGGTGTAGGGTCCACCAGTGGACGCGGTCGGTGGCTGTCCCGTCACATGGAGGTCGCCAAATGCGATATCGAAATCGCCATCTCCATCGTCCACGACGAGGCTGAAGGCAAAGTGTCCATAGGTGTCCACAGTTCGCGACACGTTCAGACCGGTTGCGTTTGTACCGTCCTCGAAGTACCAAGTGTGTTGAACCACATCAAGGCTACCCATGTCTGTGTGGCCCGAGGCGAACTGGACGACCTCTCCGACTTGTGAGGAACCTGGTACAGTCAGATCAGTGATGCTCGGTGCGGCATTCTTAACGCCCACGTAAACCTCCTCCACCATATACGGATCTCCTAGGTGCAGAGCTGTTACCCTGACGAGGAACCTGTCTTCGTCCGTGTACGTATGGTTTACGCTTACGCCTGAATCGGTATTTCCGTCTCCGAATTCCCAGTCATAGGTCAGTTCCTCAGGGGGGACCGGGACTGCTGCTGGATCTGGTATGTTGAAGACGAAATCGACTGGTTGACCTTCAACTGGGCGCAGAGGGGAAAACTCCGCATCCCCCCATTCAATCCTACTCAGTTTCGATACCGAATCGATAAGATTGAAGGGGTCGAGGTTGCACACGACGTCCTTACGCACGACTTGTCGCTCGCTCCAACGACTGCCGTCCTCAAGGTCGACGAAGACGTTAAGCCCATAGTAGAAGGAGAAAGTGGTCTCGAAGATATGTGGAACGAGGTCCCTCTTTCCGTGGGTAATCCTCTCCTTTTCGTCCAAGTTCTTGTCGTTAAAGTCGACAGTTCGTTCATCGATTCGCAATGTCCCTGATAAGCCGTTAATCAGGCTCTGAACTTCGTTCACAGCGGTCGATTTCTCGAAATGGAAGACCCGGGTTGGATCGGGTGCAAAATCGTTCCAAGCGAAGGGTTCTCCAACCTCCCTCTGCTTTTCGTTAGTATCCGTAGCGGTATCCTCTTGCACAAATGAGAAAACGCCATCATCGTAATGGCCATCCATCCGGGCTTCAATCGTTACCGTCAATGTCCCTTCGCTCTTCGCCTGAAATCTCCAAGAGAAGTCGACGTTCGCCTCGTTATCGCCGGGTATTGTGCCCGTCTTGTCAGCGGTGTGTCCGTCGTTGGTGGAAACCTCGATGGACCAATCGCCATCTTCATTCGGTTCTCCACCAGAGTAGAACTCCACGGTACCTTCGACATAGAAAAAGTCTCCGACTTGGATGCCATTTTCGAGGTCATCTACTATGTCGAAGGATGTTATCTCAGCAGTTGGTCTAGTCTCCTGGGCCTTGTTCGCTTGATAAAGGGATACGACATTCGCCACCAAATCTATGACCGTGATTACTGCCGCCACCACGACCAGAGGCGCCACGTTCTGCCGGGTGGTCTGAAGCTCTTCCGAGGCCAACTCGGGATCTGCGTTTTGTGTGCCGAGTCGCAGGGGGTCTGCGTCCTGATTTCCCTCGGCCCTAGGACCTCTCCAGAAAGCTGTGACCTCCGGCATAGAGGTGGCTTCAGAAACCAAGTCTAACGAAGACACCTGGACCGCAAGAAGGAGGACGAGAACGATCGATACGGTCCTTGAGTTCATACAACCGGAAGGTGGAAGGGGTATAAATGATAAATGGTAGACCTCCCCACCTCGCTGGAAGCCCAAACTGAAGAACGCCATAATGCTGTCCCCTTGGTATCCTTGGGGACACAGGGGAAAACCAGTTGAAAGTGGTCAGAGGCGGAGTGGTGGCCAGAGCGACCTAGTCCCTAGAAACGGAACCCCGCGAAGAACGTCCCTCCCCCTGCTTGGTTGAACTCGAATACAGACTCTTTGACGATGCGGCGCGGGAGTGCGAGTTTCCCTCGAAGGGATGTGCCGGTCACAGGTTCCATCTTCGGCGATGATGTGAGTTCTTCAGTCCGCTGGCCAGTACCTTGCAGGTCTACGATGTCCACGCCCTGGAACTCAGCTTCGCACTTGCCATGAGGGCATACTCAGAATCCTCAGAAGAGATCTCAGCCCCGCCGGAAGAGACGGCGGCGACGCCTCCTTCCCTTGCCTCCTTGGGAGGCTGCTTCTTCGCCACTTCCTATGGTCACCCTGACAGAGACGCCTCTGTTGACTGCCTCCTGCAGTCGGGCACTGAGGCTCTGTAGTTCCTTCTGCCACCGCTGCGCCACCCCGATGTATACGACAACGGCAACGAGACCGGCGGCCTGGGCCGCGCCATAGAGCCGTGCGACCGTTGCAGGGGGGTTGGAGAGGAGGACCACCAGAGGTGAGAAGAGGAGCAACATGCCAAAGCTGGCGGCCAGGAGGGGTTTGTGAGGCTCGAGCTTTCCTCCGCGGGATAGAAGGGAGCGGCCCAACACGCCGAGGTATCCCAGGAGGACAACTAGGAGGACGAAGGTGGGGATGGAGGAAAGAGCCTCCCCCCCTTCGGCGGCTAGCGAGATCTCGTAGCCAATGAGGCCGGCTATCACTGACAAGTACAGGACGTCCCGCAGAAGGGGTCGGAATTGGCTCGCATGAGGATCCCGGTTTCCACCGGCTATTCCGAGTATCCAGCTCACGGCGGGCAACACGCCGAGAAGCAAGCCGCTATTTCCAAAGACCAAGGCTACGCCCAGGGCTCCCGTCTCGTGGAGCCGGTAGTACCCCATGATGAAGCTGGCGGCGAGGCTCCCGAAGGCGATGACGGAGATGACCATAAGGCACCCTTTCCGGTCTCTCGCTTCGGTCTCCTCCTCGAGGGGTTTAGCAGCTTCTTCGGAGGCACCGAGAACCTTCGCCAGGGACCTCCAGAGGACTACGCCCATCATGAAGCCCCCGGAGAACAGCACCAGGACGATGACGGCTGTAGACGAGAAGTCCAGGAAGGCCAGGGGGAGGGTCAGGAGGGCCCACATCCCGATGGAGGCGGTACGGGAGAGGCTGTCCATCTTGGAGGCAAGGGGGGAAGAGTGAGTGGAGTAGTGCCGTCAGGCACAGCCCGAAGCCCGCGAGGGCGGGAACAAGGCCTAGCTCGGGGAAGCCCAACAGCGCAAGGGCCACCGCGGCTCCGAGAACCACGGCCGACACTACGAGAAAGGCCCGGGTGTGCCCTTTGGTCCCGAGGACCATCCACACGAGTCGGAGCCTGAGGGCCATCGATTCCCTGAGTTTCGGGGTGCCTGTCTCATCAGTATCTTCGCTGGTGGCCTGGGCTGTTGTCTCCTCCGGTGAGGGCATCGTCACAGCCTCGCCACGATCTTGCTTCTGGCGACTCCACGGTGCCATATATCAGCTCACGGTCCCGGGCAGCACGCTTCATCAAGCGGGGTGCAGTCCTTTTCCCCGCAATTTCCTGCCATGTGTATAAAGGCGCGAAGCTCGTTTTCAAACCCCGTTATCCACGTGCGCTCGCGAATGCTTCGGATCAGCGGAGGATGTCCACCAGCGCTACCCGTTCCAGCACGAGGTCCATGGCCTTCTCAGGAGGCACGGTCTTGAGCTCCGTCTCCGTGATGCCATAGGCGTGAAGATGATCCGGATTCCCCTCCACCAGGGAGTCGTCTCGCACGAGACTCACCTCAGCAAGTAGGGCGTCCACATCGCCCTCATCCACGGCGAGGAGGACAAGGCGCTCTGCTCCCTCCTTGAGCCCCATCTTCTCCATAGCCCTGGAGATCTGCCTCTCTCCCGCCGCATAGACTAGCACCTCCACCATCAGGTCTGAAGCGACGTTGCTGCCCCTGTGGAAGGCCCTCTCAGCGTGCTCCAACGCCGATAGGATGTGGTCCTCGCCAAACACCATGTCGGCGTCGAAGGCTTGGACCTGGAGGCCTACCTTCTCGGCCTCGGCCCGAAGGAGCCTGATGAACTCCTCAACGTCGCCCACGACGCCCCTGGCGCCGATCACCATAAATCCCATGTCTCTCCTCCAGGGCCTTCCGCTGGTAGGCCCGAACGATGTCTCCGCGGGACAGGATGCCCACTAGCTTGCTAGGGTCTTCCTCCGAGACCACGGGCAAGTGCCCTACCTCGGCCACCGCCATCTTCTCGAGAGCCACCTCAAGGTCCTCCGTCGGGGTGGCAACGACGAGCTTTTGCGTCTCCACCTCTTGGACGGGATGCCTTCGTTTGCCCTCGCTAAGCGCGCGCCGAACGTCTGAGTGGGTGATGATGCCCACCATGTGCCCTTCACCGTTCAGCACCGGAAATCCCTGATGCCCCGTCCGGTGAATCTCTCGGGCCACATCATGGATGAGGGTGTCCTCCTTCACCGTGGCCACCTCCTTCACCATGGCGTCCTCCACGCGGATGGTCCGCAAGACGTTGAGTTCGGCCTCGGGTTCGAAGAGGATTCCCCTTCGTCGGAGGACGCCCGTATATAGGGTGTCCCTCTGGAGCAGCATCGAAACCCCGTCGGCCACGACGCAGGCGAGCATGAGGGGGAGGACAAACTTGTAGTCTCCTGTGAGTTCGAATACGATGACTATGGAGGTCAAGGTCGCCCTGCTGGCACCCGCGAAGAGGGCTCCCATCCCCACGAGGGCGTAGGCCCCGAAGGGGTTCGTGATCTCGGGATAGAGAGCGTTGAATCCCAGGCCGAGGGCACCGCCAACCATGGCGCCAATGAACAGGGAGGGGGCAAAGGCTCCCCCGCTTCCCCCTGAGCCCAGGGTGAGGCTCGTTCCCACGACTTTGAGTAGGGCCAGAGTGAGGAGCACAGCTATGCCCAGGTGTACCGCCCCCGTCCCGCCCAAGTCGCCGACTAGCGCCGCCCTGATGGTGGAGTAGCCGACGCCCATGATCTGTGGGAAGAAGATTGCCAGAGGTGCTAGTAGGCCTAGCCCCAGGGCTGGCTTGACGTACGCTGGTACATGCAGCTGGTCTAGAGCGTCGCCCACCCAAAACCGAACGCGGATCCAGAGGATGGCAGCAAAGCCACAGACCAATCCCAGGACCACGAAGAAGGTGAGTTCGATGGGGGAGACAAAGGTGTACTCGGCCGGGAGCAAGGGCCCCGTGGTGAGGAACAATCCTGCGACGGCACTGGCGAAGACGGCCGAGATTACGAGGGGTATGAAGGAGCGCGTTCGGAACTCCAGAAGGACCAGTTCGAGGGAGAAGACCACCCCCGCTATGGGTGCATTGAAGGTGGCGGCGATGGCCCCTGCAGCACCGCAGGCGAGCAAGATCCTCCTCGGGGTCTCAGCCAGTCTCAAAGCCTGCGCTATGGAGGAGCCCGCAGCGGCGCCGATCTGGACGATGGGACCTTCCCTGCCCGCCGATCCACCGCTGCCAATGGTGATGGCAGAGGCGAGGGACTTGAGGGCAACAACCCTGGGTCTGATATTGCCCCCCCGGGCGAGGACAGCCTCCATGACCTGAGGCGTGCCGGCCCCCTTCACCTCTGGAGCGAGGTATGTCGTGATCAAGCCCACGAGGAGGCCCCCCACCGGGAGAAGGACGAACAGGAGGAGCCTCTCCATAGTAAGGGCGGGATAGAAGTGGCCAGCGTCAAGGTTGAATATGGCCGGGTTCAGCCACGGCTCTCCGTACGGTACCCCGCCACTGTGGAAGACCGAGAGGAAGATCCATATGAGGTAACGGAAGCCCAGGGCGATGAGGCCGGCGATGACCCCCACCAGGGCTGCGAGACTGCTTAGGATGAGGTACTCACCCACCAATTCCCGTTTAATGTTCAGGTGAAATCTCCTGGGCGGGGCCTCTTGCATGAAGACCTTCTCTATGGGGCAAGCGGCGTCCCACCAAAAACCTAACCGAAGTCGTAGAGGCCATACTGACCTCCGCGAGTCTCCTCCTCAAGCTCCTCCTCCTTCCTGCCCAGTTGCTCCAGTATGCTCTTGGCCACAGCGGGGCCGATGGTGGGTATGCCGGCAAGCAGCCTGACGTCGACGTTTCGCAGGTCGCTTTTAGTCTTGAGTCCCCTCTCGAAGAGGGCCCTGGACCGGACGCGACCGATTCCCCTGAGGCTGACAAGATCCAGAAGCTCCTCCTTGACGCCATACCTGATCCTCGGCATCAGCCTCGCCAGGGGCTTCAGCCGGTGTCTGTTGAAGAGGCGGGCCAGCTCGTGCATGGCATAGAGCAGCCACTCTGCCATATCAACCATACGGCGGATGTCTCCTGGCCCGATTCGGAACCTCTTGGTGATCTTCTCCTCCGTCTCCTCCCCCATCCAGTCCTCCAGCATCGTCGCGGTCTTCACTTCCGCCAGGAGGAAGTCGTAGTCCTCCGTTTCAGACAGCAGCTCCTCCTCCGTGGCCTTCTCCTCCACCCACTCGTAGTCCTTCCGGCCGAGGTATAGGGTGGGCATGTCGGGGGTGGCACAGATAGCATGGAGGTAGGAGAACGGTGTTCCTCGGTGAGGTGACTTGAGGGCGTCTCTCAGAATGACGCTGGACAAGGGGTCCACATACAGATCCGAGGTCCTCTTGCCGAAGAGTGTGGCCCTGAGGACCTCCTCCCTAATGATGAGCTCCTCCTTCTCTAGGAACTCGAGGACAGCCTCTATGCTCCCGCCGATGTAGGCCACATCCCCCTGGTGGGCGTAGAAGGTTCGCTCCATGAAGCTGTAGAGTTCCTTCTCCGTCTGGACGTGACCCGTGGCGATGGCAGCCAGCAGGTGCATCCTGAGGGCAGGCTCGCTCCCAAGCTTCGACTCGATGCTCTCGGGGCCCGAGAGGACGTAGTTCTCCAGCAGCTCCTCCACGTCCTCCTCGTAGCGGGCCAGGAGGACCGCTTCACCATACTCATCATACTGGGGTCTACCAGCCCTCCCGCACATTTGCTTGACCTCAAGGATCGGGATGTAGCCGAAGCCTACGTTGGGGTCATACCGGCGGACATCTCTGACAACGACACGCCTTGCAGGGAGGTTTATGCCGGCGGCCAGGGTCGGTGTTGCCGTAATGCACTTCAGCGCTCCGCCTCTGAAGAGGTCCTCTACCACCTTCCTCTGAGCGTTGGTTAGACCGGCGTTGTGGAAGGCAGTGCCAGCCTTGATGCAGCGGGCCAACCGGCTGGCAATGGACGTGGGCTCCTCCTGTCTCCCAATCATGGCATCCGCCTTCCCCGAGAGGACGCCAACGTCCTCGTCCGTCAGGTAGGGTTTTACCGCTGGTATCAGCTTCCTTGCCAGGGTCTCCGTCGACTTCCTGGTGTTGACGAAGACGAGACACTGCCCCCCTTCCCGGAGGGTGTCCCTTACGAGGGCTGACATCTCCTCAGATTCCTGAGGCACGAGCCTGTGGCTCATGTCCCAGAAGGTGATGGCACCACCGAAGTAGACCCCCTCTTTCAGAGGCACTGGCCTCCAGTCGCTCACGACGTGATGGGCATCAAGCCAGTCAGCCAGCTCCCCGGAGTTGGCAATTGTGGCGGAGAGAGCAATGATCTGCGCCCTGGGGTTCACCTGACGCAGCTTGGCCAGGGTGACCTCGAGGGTCGGTCCCCGGTCCGGATCGTTTATCAAGTGGACCTCGTCGGCCACCACGACGGATAGTTGCTTCAGCCAGTGAGAGCGGTGTCTGAGGAGGGAGTCGGCCTTCTCAGACGTGGCGATGATGATGTCAAAACTCCTGAGGGTGGGCTCCGCGGAGTCGTAGTCTCCCATAGATAGGGCCACGCGTATGCCGAGCTGCTCAAACTCCTTCAGGTCCTCGTACTTCTCAACAGCTAGGGACCTCAGGGGGACGATGTACAGGGCCTTGCCGCCATTCATGACGGACTTGAGGATGGCCAGATAGGCAACCAGGCTCTTCCCACTGGCGGTGGGGATGGCCAGCACGAGGTTCTTCCCTGAGAGGGCTGGGCCTATGGACTCGGCCTGGGGAGGGTAGAGCTCTGTAATGCCCTTGGCCTGCAGAATGTCAGCGATGCCCTGGTCAATTTCCAGGTCCCGGAGGAGCATCCAGGCTCAGTATCCCGCGTGTGCCCATAAGCTTTCCTTACTGTGGCCCTCTGAAGGCTTACACTTACTCCAGATTGTAGACAGGACCGGAAATTGTTTATGGGATTGGCCCTTTCCAAGGCGCGGCCAGGGGCAAGCCCTAGCCCTTGTGAAGGAGGAGTTACTTGTCTTCAGAGCAAGATTCACGAGCTAGGAGGCCCTTTTTCCAGGACCCCAAGAAGCTTTTGGCAATCGTCGTTGCAGCGGTGGTCGTCATAGCTGGGGTCCTAGCGGGTTTCTACTATCTCCCAGAGGACTGGGACGGTGACGGAATCCCAAACGCTTGGGAAGAGAGATACGGGTTGAACCCCCGCGATCCTTCTGACGCGGCTCTGGATGCTGACAGTGATGGATACGACTCAGACAGAGACGGGACTGTGGATAGAGAAGAGAGTTTCACGAACAAGGAGGAGTACCTGAACGGGACGGATCCCAGGAACAAGGACACTGATGGAGACGGGATTCACGACGGTTGGGAGGTCTGGTTCGAGTTTGATCCTCTGGATGATACAGACGGAGCAAGCGACCCGGATGAAGACATGTTGATGAACGTAGGCGAGTTCAATTTCGGAACCCCGCCCAGAACCGCCGATGTTGACATGGATTTCCTTTTGGACTCGGGGGAGGTTGGGTTTGGGACAGACCCCTATAGCCCTGACAGCGACGGTGATGGGTTGCTGGATTCTGTGGAGCTCTTCGACTACTTCGCTTATGACAGCATCAAAGTGAAGGAAGAGCTCCGTATGTGGATGGAACCCATCAAAAGGATTCTGCGGATTGAGCAGGATGGACACTACAGGCTGAAGATTCCGTTTAACGGGGTTCTATTCAATCCTCGAGTCCTGGTGGTGAATGACGATAAGTTCCCAGGCGACGAGGAGTTTGGCGCTGACATATTCGCGAGCAGGCTAGCCGCCGTTGGCCTCAGGCCGGAGATGGCGGATTCCACCCGGCTTTGGGACATTGACCTGCAAGACTACGACTTCGTTGTCTGGAGTTCAGGCGATGATCCAAATCCTGTACCTGATCCCCTGCAGAGACAGCTGCTCATCGATTTCGTCCTTACTGGAGGGAGACTTCTCATTGAAGGAGGCCATTTCTCAGCCTTTGCATGGACGGACCCTGCCTTCGGCGATTTCGTCCTACATGCTATCGGTTTGGAGGATGGTGGATCGAGCAGCCTCATCCAAATCCTCGATCACCCTGTGTCCGCGGGATTTGCCCCAAACGAGAGCGTCCCCCTAGTCAGCTATTTGGGGCCTGACGCTGATGCGTTCTTCAACATTACAGATCCCTTAACGGGCATCGATTCCAAGGCGGTTTTCCGGTGGCAGGGCTTCAGCGATTACGGTCTCAACACCTACGATGATGACTTGGACGCTACAAACGGGGGGCAGATCATATACATGTCCTTCGACATCACCGAGATACAGGACTCCACTCAACTCTACAGACTCGTCGACAACAGCATCAGCTGGCTGAATCCGTTTCCATCGGATACGATCGTCAACATGACGAGGCTGATGGAAGCTCTCGATATTGTCGTAAGAAAGAAGGGCGTGGAGGTTCCACACACTTACGATAGCACCATCATCTCCAATGCGACTCGCTACCTCTCTGCTGGGTACAGCGAAATATACTCCTTCTGGCTGAGGAGCTACGACCTGGAGACTGGAATCTACTCGGTGAGCATCGACCTGAACGAGTCGTCGATTCTGGAGGAGGTCCCTGAGGATTTCAACTTCACCGTTTTCCTGAGCTACATCCTTGCGGAAAAGCTTCAGCTTGATCCCCTTGTAGCGGATGTCGACGGAGACGGTATCCCGGACGGCGACGAAGTGGCCATCGGTACCTATCCGTTGAACGATGACAGCGATCACGATGAGCTCACGGATTCCGACGAGTGGTACCGCTTTGGGACTAGTCCGCTGAACTCCGATTCAGACGGGGACATGCTCCCCGATGGACTTGAGCTTGGTATCGTTTCGGATGCAGACCGCGCGAGCGTGACCGATCCTCTGGATTTTGACACCGACGACGACGGGCTTTACGACGGCTGGTTTGATGAAAACGGTGATGAAATCTTCTCTCCCAGCGAAATGGGTGAAGATGTGGACCAGGATGGCCGGAAGGACCTGCAGGAGACCGACCCGTTGATGTGGAGTACTGACAGAGACAACCTGCCCGACGGTTGGGAAGTCCGTATGCATCTGAACCCACTTTCAGCAACTGGGGCCGACGGAGACATGGGAAATCCCGATGTAGACCTCACTCGGTATGGCAGCAGCTTCACCAACGTTATGGAGTTCAACCTAGGCACGAACCCAAAGCCCTACGACTGGGATGGAGACGGCGCGATAGTGGGTGGCTTCGAGTCTGGGAAGGATTATGATGGGGACGGATTGCAGGATGGTCAGGAGGCCTTCGTTCTCCTTAGGACCAGTGTGAGGGATGGCGCGGAGAGCATTGAGAACTACGCGGCTGCAGAAGACTGGATATATTTCGACCAAAACGTGACGGATGGTCTTCCCGGGGCAGCCTATCTCTTTGATTCCGTTGAGAGAGATGTGGAGAGCACCTCCCCGGCAAACGCGAGGAGCCCCGGTGTCGAGGGAGCGTTCAGACTGGTGGACGGCACGAGGATCTTCTACGACCGAGACTTGGATCGGATCTACGTTTGGGAACCCTTCTCGGACTTTCTCGATAGGGACGCGACTGGGATTCTGGAGGGAACTTTCTATGTATTTGTCTCCTCCAGCGCACCGGTTGTCTCTTCAGACCTTCCTGCAGTAGGGTTTCAAGGCAAGGAGATATACTGGGGAATCAGCCCCTTCATCCCCGACAGCGACTTTGATGGGCTCCTTGATGGAAAGGAGGCTCTGTACGATCAGGATACCGACTGGGATGGGCGTCTGAATGCCCTTGATCTGGATTCCGACAACGACGGCATCACCGATTTCGTGGAACAGACGGTTTACCCCAACACGGACATGGACAATGATGGACTGGAAAACATGGTCGACTTGGATTCCGACGGAGACGGCATCCCGGACGACAAGGAGCAGCGGCCCTTTGTCGATACGGACACCGACTCCATCATAAATCTGCTCGACAAGGATTCTGATGACGATGGCCTCGCGGATGGTGAGGAGGATGTGGATGCCGATGGCTTCACAGATGCCAACGAGCCCAGCCCCCTCATTGTGGATACGGACGCTGACGGCCTTACGGACCATGAGGAAGTTGTTCCCGGAGTCGACGGATACATAACGGATCCCGCCGACGAGGATACCGATGATGATGGTCTGCTTGATGGCGTAGAAGTCGCTGGATGGAATATCACAGTGAACGGCTTCATCGTTCATGTGTCCGCAGATCCCACCCTCAGGAACCGCGATGGGGATCTCCTGACTGACGACCTCGAATACCTGTTTACGGATCCTATGTCGGGCGACACAGATGTCGACTTCCTCCTGGATGGACAAGAGGACGCCAACCTGAACGGCAGGTGGGATCCGGGCGAAACTAACCCGACAGACAGTGATACGGATGACGACTTGTTGCTGGATGGCATAGAAGTAGGGTTGAGGACAAGCCCTCTGGATGCCGATTCTGATGACGATATGCTTATTGACGGCATAGAGGACACCGACAAAGACGGGTTTACAGATATCGGGGAAACAGACCCCGCCAGCCCGGATTCTGACGGCGATGGGCTCTTGGATGGCGTCGAGGACAGGAACCGCAACGGAGCCTACGATACTTCCGCCACCTCCAGGGAGACAGACCCGCTGAACCCCGATTCTGACGGCGACGGACTCCCGGATGGTACTGAGAGAGCCTGGGATGGGGACACCGATGGAGACGGGTGGATCAACGCACGAGATCAGAATTCTGATGGCGATGCCCTTCTGTACGATGGATGGGTGGACCTCGACGGCGACGCCCTCTACGATCCGGGCGAAGGCGAGGACTTCAACCGAAATGGGGCTGTAGATCCCGACATTTCAGGCGACCCTCGCTATGATCCTCTCAATCCCGTGACTGAGACGGATCCCCTCGACAACGACCAAGACGATGATGGGCTGATAACAGGCATTGACCCCGACGATACCAATCCAGACGTGGACGGAGACGGCCTCTTAGATGGGACGGAAGATGCGAATCATAACGGAGTGTGGGATGGTCTCGGATCGGGCGAGACCGACCTGTGGGATCCCGACACCGACGGCGATGGGCTTTCGGACTTTGATGAAGTGATGCTCCACGGCACGAATCCATTGGACACTGACAGCGACTCGGACAATCTGGTCGACTACGAGGAGGTGAACATTGGGGCCGATGGATACATAACCGACCCCTTGGACACCGACAGCGACGATGATGGTTTGAACGACGCCGAGGAGGCGGCGTATTTCACGAATCCCAATGACCCTGATACCGAAGGCGATGGGATTCCTGATGAGTTTGAAGCCCGCTGGGCATCGTTCACGGGCTTGGACCCGCTAAACGGAACCGACTCCACCGCTGACTTTGACAGTGATGGCCTGACGAATCTGGAGGAGTACGAGTTGGGTGAATTCTATGCCCTGCACGACTTCGATGGCGACACCATCTGGAACATACAGGATAATGATGACGATGGAGACGGGATGCCAACGGCTTGGGAACTGGAGTTCAACCTGACCGCCTACGACGCGGGTGATCAGTGGCAGGACAAGGACGGTGATAGCCGCGCGAACTGGTGGGAATACATCGATGGTACGAACCCCACACTACAGGATACAGACGGTGATTATCTGGCAGACGATGAGTGGTTCTTTGCAGGCACCGATCCCCTCGACAAGGACAGCGACGACGATGGCCTCCTCGACGGGGTCGAGTACAATGGCTGGATTGTTTTCATCATACGCCGGGTGGACGACATTCGGGAGTTCTCGGTTACATCAGATCCGACCAGAATCAATTCGGATGGCGACCTCCTGACGGACTACGACGAATTTGTCCTGGGCACAAATCCCCGCCACCGCGACACCGACGGGGACGGGCTCTTTGATCATCTGGACCCCGCTCCTCTCATCGTAGAGTTCAATTCGCCTAGCATAACCGACTTCACCATATCGGTGGACGTGCACATCTCCCTCGAGCCAATCTACGAGAGGGTGAAGAAGACTGTAACCGAGACCGTATGGAATGTCCTGACCTTTCAGTGGGACGAGGTGGTAAAGACGACCTACGAATGGGTGGTCACGGGATACAGGGAGGTCCTGGACTGGGTCAAGGTGCGAGGGACCTTCAAGGTCGAGGATGACGAAACCACGCTTGATACTGTCCGAATAGACATCAACGGAAACGTGAAGGTTCATCAAGCTTACGCCAACGTTGGCTGGTTCTCACATGAGGTCGATATTGGGAACGCCATCTGGCACGGCTTCGATGCGAAGGTGAGGGCGTGGGATAGCAATGACAACAGTGCGGAGTTCAGGGCAGACATTCCAGGCGTGGCCGATGCTCTCGACGCGATATACGATTTTGCTACTCAGGCCCTCGAACTCCTTTTGGACCTCGGAGAGCAGGCTCTCGACCTACTCAGGGATGGCGCCCTTTGGGTGATCGAGCAGATCCTTCGGCCAGCCTTCGAAGCTCTCCTCTCTTACATACAGACCTTCGCTGGCGTGCAGTCCCGCTTCCTCGCCCCGTACCTCGATGTGAACGGTGCACTCAGAGATGTATCCGGCCTTCTGAACGAGTCCGTCAACGAACTGGAGATCCCTGGTCCCGTCGAGCTTCTGCACGCCGCTTTCAAGGTTGCAGCCGATCTCGTCGCAAACGGACTTGTAACGGCCAAAGAAGTGTTGAGCCTTGCATACGATATCCTGCGTCCAGGGATTCAGCAACTCCCGATCCCGCAGAGTGTGAAGGACATGAGCGATCAGACCGTTGAGTGGCTTCTGGATCTGGCCGCCGAGATTGCGGTCCTTGTCGATAACATGAATGTTGCGACCTTGCAGGCTCTATTCAACTCGTTCATAGATGAAATCGAGACTTTGACGGGCATTCAATTCGCCTTCACTCTGCCGGACTTGTCCAGCTTCCTTACCTGGCCAGAAATCTTTGACCCCAGCAACTATGATCTCCTCGTTAGCGGGGTGAACGTTCCCTCCGGCAGCGTCCTGGGAGTTTTCGTGACGGTGGAGGTGGCCATTACTATTCCCTTCGGTGAAGGGCCAGGCGAGGAGGTCACTATAACACCTGCGTTTTCCTTCTACATAACAGACGCGGGCATAGACGCATACCTTGTACTTGCTACGCCCACCACTGGACCATCCCTCGATGGACCTATTGATTTCGGTCTCGCCTTCGGCGACAGGGATCGAAGGCAAATCTCACTTGGCTATGGTCCCATTTCCTTTGCGATAACCGATATTGAGGATACACCCGTGGACGTGAACTTCACGGAACTCGTATTGCCTTACCTGTCTTATTCCTGGGCACTCTTCAGCTTCGACTGGCCCTAGAATGACCGCCCAGCGATGTAGTCTCCCAGGCTGGTTCTCGTCAGACCAGAGTCTTGAGTGCACAGGGGCCTCGGTGGCGGCAAGGGGGCGTGGAGCAAGCGGGCAGCACGGGCGAACAGTTAGACCAGTAGCACAAAACAGTGGCCTTGAGGAGTTCCCGGGACACTGCTTCCCCCGCCCGGCAAAGCCTTTAAGCGAGCGCTCCCTTACCGCCGCGGATGGCGGACCTTTCTAGCACGGTAGGGAAGCTCAAGCTGAAGAACCCTACCATGCTCGCCTCAGGGGTTCTAGGCGACACCGGCGAGTCCCTCCTGAGGGTAGCCAACAGCGGGGCGGGGGCCATTGTGACAAAGTCCATAGGCCGGGAGCCCAGGGAAGGAAATCCCGGCCCTTCCTTGATAGAGTTGGAGCAAGGGTTGCTGAACGCCATTGGCCTGGCAAATCCCGGGATTGATGATTATGGGGCGGAGATTGAGGTTGCCCTCCGAGGCAGGGTACCAGTAATAGGCTCTATCTTCGCAGAGGATGTGGAACTCTTCGGCCCTCTGGCCCGGACCATGGAGGTGTACGGCGTCCAAGCTCTAGAGCTCAACTTAGGCTGCCCACACGCTAGCGGCCTGGAGGAGATTGCTGGGGACCCAGAGCTGGTTGCTAAGGTGACGGCTGAGGTGAAGAGCGCGGTCAAAATACCCGTCTTCGTGAAGCTTTCGCCCAACGTAAGGCATATCGCGTCCGTGGCCAAAGGGGTGCAGGAAGCTGGTGGAGACGGAATCACCGCCATCAGCCCTGTCAGAGCCATGAGCCTGGCGCCGGAGTTGAAGAGACCAGTCCTAGGCCAGAAGATAGGAGGGCTGAGCGGTCCAGCCATCAAGCCAATAGGCGTCCGGTGCATCTATGAGATATACGAGGCTGTGGAGATCCCTCTAGTGGGCGCCGGCGGTGTGGTCAGCGGGATGGATGCGATCGAGTACATCATGGCAGGGGCTAGGGCCGTCCAGATAGGCAGTGGAATACACTACAGGGGTTTGGACATCTTCAAGGGCGTCTGCCAAGAGATCGAGGCTTTCATGGAGGAGAACGGCTACACCCAGGTGGAGGAAATGGTGGGGATTGCCCACGAATAGGCTGCGTGTTGTTTCCTTGGAGAAGGTGGTGGTGGAGGCCCCCCACACCAAGAGTTTCTGCTTCCAGGCCGATTTGAAGGTGAACCCTGGCCAGTTCATCATGGTCTGGATTCCTGGTGTAGAGGAGGTCCCCATGGCCCTCTCTCGGATAGGTCCTGTGAAGGCCATCACCGTCAGGAATGTAGGAAACTCGACGGAAGCGCTACACAGACTCGGGGAGGGGAGCAGAATAGGTTTTCGCGGCCCCTATGGCAACTTCTTTGACCTGACTCGGGAACACCATCTCCTAGCAGCTGGTGGGACTGGGATGGCCTCAGTGATCACCGCCGGGGAGGCCCTGGCAGAGGCGGGGAAGAAGGTGGTAACGGTGGCGGGGGCCAAAACGAAAGATGAGCTTATCCTACTGGAGCGGGCGAGGAGGTGCGGCGAGCTCTTCATAGCCACTGACGACGGGTCCGCGGGGTATCACGGTCACGTGCCTGACCTCGTCTCGAAGGTCTTGGAGGAGAGGAGGTTCGACGGTGTCATCGCCTGTGGCCCGGAGAAGATGCTTCACACGCTCGCCAAGGTGTGTCGTCAGAAGGAAGTGCGTCTGCAGGCCTCTCTCGAGAGGTTCATGAGGTGCGGCATAGGCCTCTGCGGGTCTTGCGCCATGGATGGTCACTTCATCTGTCTCGATGGCCCCATCTTCAGGGGGGAGCAGCTGGTAGGCCTCAAGGACTTCGGAAGTTATAGGCGCGACCGGGCGGGCCGAAGGGTGCCCATATAGTGCCCCCATCAACCTTATGGCCAGCAAGCCTCTCTGGTCCACCATGTCAGATGTAGACTTCGACAGGACAGTCAAGGAACTCTTCGACACAGCTGTGAAGAGACACCCAGTTTTCGCAACCTACCTGGGGCTTCACAAATACGATCACCTCCTGGGAGAAAACTCTCGACAGTTCTACTTGGATGAAGTGAGATTTGTGAAAGAGTACCGGGCTAAGTTTGAGGCATTGGATCCAGAAGAACTCAGTGGAAGCCGGCCTCTGGATCGAGACCTGGCCATCTACCTCTCTGACGTGGCTCTCTTTGGGCTAGAGGAGAAAAGGCCGTGGGAGTCGGTCCCCGATGGCGCGGAAGACATCGGAACCGCTCTCTTCCCGCTCTTCACCAGAGACTTTGCCCCCCTGTCTGAGCGGATGGAGAGTATGATCGCCAGGCTCGAGATGGGGCCCCGTTACCTGGAGGAACTCCGAACCAGACTGAATAGGCCCGTGAAGCTGTGGACAGAAATGGCCATTGAGGCAGCGCAGAGGTTTCCATCTTTCCTAGAACTCATCGCTCGTTCCTCGGAGAAAAGGGTCACTCCGGAGGCCAATAGTGCCCTGAAGAGGGCGAAAAGAGAGGTCGAGGCGGCTATGTCCGAGTACGAGAGATGGCTCCGGGAGGACCTTCTACCTGGTGCGTCAGAGACTCACATACTAGGCGAAGAGAGATTCAGGAAGTTGCTCCGTATGAGGCGTCTAGGCTTCGACATGGAGGAGGTCCGAGATTTGGGCCTTCGATACCTGAAACAATCGAAGGAGGAGCTTTCCAGCCTGGCTAAGTCGATGGACCCGAAAGCTACCGTGGGGGACATCAAAGAGAGGATCAAATCCAACCATCCGGCAGATTTCGAGGGGGTGTTGGAAGCGGTGAGAAGAACCACTGAAGAGGCCCGTCTTTTCGTGAAGGAGAGACGCCTGGCCACCCTTCCGCCGGCAGAAAGGCTGATCGTCACAGAGACACCGACATACCTGAGGGCTGTCCTCCCATTTGCAGCCTATTTCCACCCGGCGAAGTTCGACAAGGTCCAGGAGGGTGTGTACATCGTTACACCGCCCACAGACGGTCAGGAACTCCTGAAGGAGCACAACTACGCCTCCATCAGGAATACTGTGGTTCACGAAGGCTACCCAGGTCATCACCTCCAACTCTCAGCCGCAAACCTCAACCCCTCCCTCGTGCGGCAGCTCACGTCCGAAGTGGCATCTGCAGAAACAGTGGAGGGTTGGGCCCATTATTGCGAGGACCTGATGCAGGAGACGGGTTTCAACGACTCCCCGGAAGTCCGCTTCGTCCAGCTTCAGGACATAATCTGGAGGGCCTGCCGGATCATAATCGACATCGACCTCCACTGCGGAAGGATGAGCTTCGATGAGGCTGTGGAGATGCTGGTGAAGGAGGCGGGTATGGAGAGAGCATCAGCCGTAGCCGAGGTGAAGCGGTACACCCAGCACCCCACGTATCAGCTCAGCTATCTCTTGGGCAAGCACCTCATCAGAGGTCTCAGAGAGGAGGTGGAGAAGAGGATGGGAGACCGCTTTTCCTACGCTCTCTTCCACGACACCATCCTGTACTCAGGCTCTCTCCCCTTCTTCTTGCTCCGGAAGGTGATGGAGGACAAGCTGGCCAAGATGGAGGAAGATGTTGAGGACCTGAGGTAGTTGACCTACGGGACCATGGCGAGGCCAACATTCCTGGGCGGACTCAACTTTAATATCGCAGGATAAGTTAGGGGCCTCGGTGCATAGATGAAGAGCATCGACGCCCTCGTTCGCAAGGCCATGGAATACAAGGAGAAGGGCCTTAACGAGAAGGAAATTGGCGACGAACTCCACCTCTCCTCAGAGACGGTCACCTGGCTGCTCACGCGCGGCGTAAAGGGTGAGGCGCCCCCGAGGGACATCAAAATTGGCTGGAGATCTGTGGGGGTTTTCGGGAACCGAATCGGCTTCATCTCGGCCGCCTTGACGGACGTCGTACTGGAGGAGATGGAAAAGCGCGGGCTGGATGTGGACTCCATTTTGGGAATAGCCATCAACGGCATCCCTTACGCTACCCTGATCTCCGAAGACATGGGAAAGGAGCTCGTGGTGTACCGCCCGGCCGCGGAGAGACACAAGGGCGGGGCCTTCAGCTCAAACTACGCGGGAGTCGATGGTAAGAACGTGGTCATCGTCGACGATGTCATCAGCACTGGAGAAACAATCCGAGGATCCATCAAGGAGGTTCAGGAGGCGGGCGGCCAGGCAGTCCTGGCCATCGTGGTCGTCAACAAGACGGAGCAAGACGACGTGGACGGAGTGCCCTTGCGGGCCCTTATCAGGGCCAGGGGAATCGCGTGATATCGAATGCACTGGTTCGATGAGTTGGCAAGCTCCGTAGATACCTTCCTTGGCAAGAGGAAGAGGGCCGTGTGCAACGCCGGGCTCTCCGTCTCAGGGCTGCAGCACGTGGGAAGGCTCCGGGGAGAGATCATTCTCAACCACTTCTTGGCCACCCACCTTCGGGCCCGGGGCTTGGAGGTGATGCAGCACCTCGTCCTCTACACTCAGGATCGCTGGAAGGGAAGCCGGAAGCAGGTGGGACAGTTCCCCGGGGACGAGGGGAGGGCTTACGTAGGTAGGAGGCTTATAGACGTTCCGGACCCGCAGGGATGCCATCAGAACTGGGTCGAGCACTTCTGGGAGGAATTCGCTGAATCCATGGGGCTGTTCGCCCCAGGAGTCGAGGTTACCACCACCTCCAAACTCTACAGTCTGCCCAAGATGAAGGAGCTTGTCCTCGAGATTACTGCCCAGGCGGAGAAGGTCAGAGAGACCCTGAACCGATACAGGCCCCGGAACCCCTATCCCGAGGGTTGGATTCCCTTCGAGCCTCTCTGCATGGAGTGTAGGTGCGTGGGTGACGCCAGGGCGCTGGCCGTTCGGGAAGAAGGGGTTCAATATGAGTGCTCATGTGGTGCCCAGGGCTCCTCACCCCTGCATCTTGGCAAGCTGAATTGGCGCCTTGAGTGGCCCGCCCTCTGGAAGGTGCTGGCGGTGGACATCGAGCCCTTTGGGAAGGACCACGCTGCCCCCGGGGGCTCAAGAGAGAGCTGTCAGGTCATTGCTGAGACCATCCTCGGCATAGAACCTCCTCTCGGAATACCGTACGAATGGGTGGGCTACTTAGAGGACGGTCAGGATCTGGGGGATATGGACAGCTCCGACTTCCGGGGCTTTGGACCGAAGGACTGGCTGGAGGTCGCAGACCCGGAGATCCTGAGGTTCCTGTTCGCGAACGTGCCTATAAGGCGCCGCGTAGTCCTCGACCTCGCAAAAGTCGACGTGTACCATCAAGCATATGACCAGGCTGAAGCGGCCTTCTTCGGACAGAGCGACGATGATCTAGCCCGGTCCTTCGAGCTATCGGAGTTCGAGCCTCCCCCTGAAGAGATGCCATTTCAGCTCCCCTATCGGCATGCCACTCTCCTGTCGCAGGTAGCTCCCCAGGACGACATGCTGGGGTGGTCCCTCCGAAGGCTCCAGGACACCGGGTTGCTGGATCGTACGTTGAACTCCGTGGAGCGGGAGGGTGTAGAGAGGAGACTGAAGCAGTCCCTCAACTGGGCTCGCAGGTACGGCCCTCCAGACTCGAGGGTACGCTTACTCCACAGCCTGCCCGAAGAGGTCAGGTCCAGGCTAACTGAAAAGGAAAGGAAAGCTCTTTCCATCTTGGCCGCTCAACTGTCCGACACCCCCTGGAAGGAGGGAGCCATCAAGGAGGCCATGGTGCGTCTCACCACAGGGGACAACCTTCCTGTATCCACGAAGAGGTTCTTCTCCTCGCTCTATACAGTATTGCTAGGGGAGCCTTGGGGCCCCAGGGCGGCACCGCTGCTGGCCGTTCTCGACAGGGATTTCGTCTTGAAGAGGCTGAGGGAGGCTGGTGAGCGATGAAGATGGCACCTTACGCCAAGTCTGCACCCTATTACGACCTCATCTATGAGAGCATTGTGGACTACGAGAAGGAATGCGACCTTCTGGAAGACATCTTCCAAGAACACGCCGAGCGAGAGGTTGGGAAGATCATAGACCTCGGCTGCGGGACCGGAAACCACGCTATCACCCTCAGCTCGAGGGGCTATGAGGTCCTGGGCGTAGACCAGTCAGAGACCTTCATCCGTCAAGCAAGAGAGAAGGCTAGGAAGCTGGAAAGACCACCATCGTTCCAGGTTGGGGACATGAGCAATCTGAGGATCGAAGACCACTTCGACGCGCTCATATGCATGTTTGGAGGCTTCGGTTATATCGCCAAAGACCAGGTGCCCCTAGCCCTGAGGGGATTCGCTGACGTCACCAAGGGTGGAGGGCTCCTAGTCTTCGAGTTCTGGAACACCAGAGGCGTGATCCCGGGGTACGAATCCTGGCTGGTGAGGGAATCGGGGGATACGACGCTGATAAGGCTCTCCAAGTCTGAGTTTGAACCCAGTTCGGGGGTCCTCTCCTCTAGCATGAAACATTACGTTCTCAAGGGCCGGAATCTCGAGGATGCTTTCGAGGAGTTGCATCGACTTACCACCTATGTAAGGAAGGAGATGAGACAGTACCTTCGCCATGAAGGTTTAAGGTCTGTGGCCATGTTCGATTGGGACAGGAAGGTGCTGGAACCTGCTCACCCAGAGGCGTTCCGCATCCTCAATGTCGCTCGCATAGACTAGGTTCCCGTAGGCAATCATCAATGGGCGTTCAGGCTGAGGTTTCCAACTCCAAGTGAGGTGTCTGAACTCTCCCATCGTCCCGGAATCCCTCCGGAACCCTTTGGAAGTTTCCGTTGAACAATCTCGCTCCGCTATGCTGTTCCAATGATGCTGAGAAGCAACACCATCGGAGAAAGGTGAACTTAGAGTTATATACGAATATCCCCTTTACCGTTGCATCAGGGGGGGGATTGGATTGCGCATTCGCAGCTTCGTAGTTGCCTTGGCCGTCTTCGTGGCAACGGTCCTGCTTCTGAACGTCGCAGGAGCGCTCCTAACTGCTTCGACCTCCGCCACCCAGGCCTCTTCGCCGTCTGGAGGGACCGGTTCGTTAGTGAATGAGATTCATTCGACGGAAGGCCAGAGAGCCCTTATTGAGCCACTGACAGGTGTGAGTCATAGTGGGCAGGACGGTCTCGTTGTGCCCCATGCGGAGTTCCTATCAAGTGGGGCCTGGCTGTCGTCCATCGGGCAGGAGAATCGTATCCCAAGGTTCACACCCTTGATCCTAGAGGGAGCCGAAGGGACACCGGGGGTCTCAGGGCCCGTGCAGAGCTGGGACTTCAACGTCCCTGTCGGCTTCGAAGGCGTGCTCTTCCCCCACAACGAACCCGCCATCGCCGTCAGCGCCCTGGATTCCAACAACCTCGTGGCCATCTACCACGACTACGAGGCCGCGTCACTCACGGACTTCACCGAATTTGTCGTCACGAAGTTCAGTCTCGACGGCGGGCTCACATGGTCGACGAGATTCTCGCATCCCACCCTTGTTCCCTTCGGTCAGAGCTTCGATCCGGCAATTGCCGCCGACGCTGAGGGCAATTTCTACGCTGCCTACCTCGTCCTGGACTTTGAGGTGGGCACTTCCAACCTAGTCGTAGGCAAGTCCACCGATGGCGGTGCCACCTGGGAGCACTCCATCGCCAGGGCCGGGGAGCCCTTCTTCGAGTTCCTCGACAAGGACTTCATTGCCGTGGATCCCGTCACCGGTATATTGTACGGTACCTACTCGAACTTCTATGAAGATTTCGTGAGCATCGAGGTGGTTCGCTCCACGGACGGGGGAGCCTCGTGGGAGCCTCCCATCGTCCTTGAAACAGTGCGCATTACGGAGATACCTGAAATCCGGCTTATCCAAGGGGCCTATCCAGCGGCTCGGAACGGCGTCGTCATGGTCGCCTACTACGACAGCCTGGATGACGGATGGCTCCTGGGCGATTTCGGACTGAAGGTGGCGGTGTCCAACGACGGGGGTGCGACCTACTCTCCATCGGTACTCGCTGGCATCCTCCCGGGGGAAATGCCCTTCTGGTTGCCCTCCCGCGCCATCTCTCTCTTCCATCCCAGAATCTGGGCCACCATGGCACCGATACCGGCCATCGGTCCTGAAGGGAATCTGTATATGGTTGCGACGGCCGCCGGGGACAACACCGGCGACACCTTCTTCCTCCGCTCCGCGGATGGGGGACTGTCCTGGAGTCCTCCCACAATCATCAGCGACGATCCCTTTGGCAGGGCTCAGTTCTTCCCGTGGATTGCCGTGCAAGAGGACGGCACGATACACGTCATGTTTGGGGATCGCAGGGACGACCCCGATGACACCTTTTACGACATCTTCTACACCCACTCCACCGACGGAGGCACTACATTCTCTGCCAACGTACCCATTACGGACACCCCCAACACACCGTCGTGGTACTTCATTGGTGATTACTTCGGGTTAGCCGCCAGCCCTGCGGCAGCCCACGCCATCTGGACAGACAACCGTATCATGGACAACTGGGGAGACACCTTCACCGTTAGAGGAGACAAGGTCCTCAGCGCCCCCGCCATCAGGGCGATACCGTCCAGGGCTGAATTTGGGGAATTGGTGGTGGTATTGGGTAGTGGCTTCGCTCCCCAATCGGAGGTCACTGTCTTCATCGAGGCTGAAATCGTCGCCACCGCCAGGACCGATGACGCGGGGGGCCTGATTGCGCAGTTTGAAGTTCCTGACCGGATGGCGGGCCGATACCCCCTCAGCGTCGTCGACAGTGAAGGAAACGCTGCCCTTCGTTTCTTCATCGTGAAGCCTAGCCTCTTCGTGGATCCCGCCGAGGTCGAGATAGGTGGTACCTTCGTGGTCAGCGGGACGCGGTACAAGCCTAACATCCCCATAATTCTCTATCTTGGGGAGCAGTTCCTGACGGATGCCTTCACGGACGACACGGGCAGGTTTGACACGAGGGCCTTCATCGAGTCAGGTCCCGGAGGCGAAAGGACTCTCTCCGCCATACCTCTAAGCCCCTTCTGGGTCTACGATGACTTCGACTTTGAGACGGTTACCGTAGTACTCCCGCCAGGCTGGACCCCCAAGGCCCCTCTTCCAGAGCCTCGGGAAGGTGCGGCAGGGGCGGTGGTCGGCGATGAGATCTACGTAATGCATGGCTTCACCCCTCAGTTTGGCGATACGAAGGATGTAAGGGTGTATGATACAGCCACCGACAGCTGGTCTGTTGGCCCCCAGGGCCTCGATCCTCTCTCCTCCGAGCACTATCAAGGGGTTACCGTCCTTCGAGAAGGCCTGGAGCGTGCCTACCTGATCGGAGGACGGTCGTTCGAAGTCCTGTCGGAGAACAGGGAGTTTACCCCTGCCACGGGAACGTGGGAGTATAGGGCCCCGATGCCGACGCCAAGGGCTGGGGCGGCTGTTGCAGCGGTGAATAACCTCATCTACGTCATCGGTGGTCGGGACTGCACGTCCCCCTTCTGCGGAACACCACTGGATGCGGTTGAGATCTATGACCCTGTGACGGATACGTGGTCCAAAGGGACTCCGATGCCGACACCTCGCTCTGGCGCTAGCGCCACCTCTCTCGGCGACTTCATCGTTGTCACTGGTGGCTGGGCCCGAGAGTTCGAGGCGACGAATGTGGTGGAGCTGTACGACCCGGTGGCGAACAGTTGGTCCAAGGCTCCGCCTATGCCCACCGCCCGGGCTTACCATGGGTCGGCGATTTGCAACGGGTGGGTCGCTGCCGTCGGCGGTATCGAGAAGGATTTCTCCTTCTCCTCAGCCTTTGAGATATTCAACCCCGTCCTGGGATGGCAGATAGGAACCGTTCTCCCCACGCCGAGGGGGGAGTTGGTCGTGATCACCCATAGGGATGCGGGGACTGGCACGGAGACTCTCTACACCATTGGTGGTGGCCTGTTCGGGGTGTCGTTCGACACCGTGGAGGCCTTCGATTGCTCCTTCCTGCCTCCAGCACCCACGCCCTTGACCGTGGTTCTCGAACCGGCCGGTGGGATTGTAGGCTCCACCTTTGACATCATTGGGAGCGGGGCGGAAGTCGGCGGCGTGACGATCCTTGCCTTCTGGGATGAGCAAGTCCCTGAGAAGTTCCTAGGAGATGCGATCACGGACGACGAGGGGAGTTTCACAATCTCCGCCACAGTACCAGAGGACGTGTTCGGTCCGCACAGAGTGATCGTGCGGGACTTAGAATTCACTCGACTGGGCAGCGCCTTGTTCAGGGTCATCCCCAGCCTTGCGGTCAGCCCTGAAAGGGCCTTTGTTGGTGACCGTGTGGAGCTCCGAGGCACGGGCTACCCCGCCTTCGCCAACATTGTGATTACCCTCGACGACATGGCTGTCAAGACGGCTTTAACGGACTCGTTCGGATCTTGGGGGACCACCATCAGGGTGCCGCCGGTTCCAAGGGGCATCCACCTCTTCGTGGGCACTGATCCAGGAACGGGCGTGAGCGCCGCCGCTGAGCTGGTGGTGAGGGAGAAGGTGACCCTAGCGGTCGGAATCGACACGTCTCCCGCTCGCGTGAGAGGAGAGGTGGTCCGCTCCTTCGCCCTCGTGAGCTTAGAGGGAGTGCCCCTCTCTGCGGACTCCACCACGGCGAAGCTCTACGTTCCCGATGGCACCGTCAGCAGCCTGCTACCAGTTCTCCTCGATGAAGGTCTGTACGCCATCAGCTTCACTGTGGATCGCAATGCGCCGCTGGGAGACTACGCCCTGGTCTTTGCGGCCCATGTCGAGCAGGAGTTCCTGGTAGGCTCCGGCGTCGGCCTGGTAAGCTTCCAGGTCCTAAGGCTGCTTCCTGGTCCACCAAGCCGTATCGTGTCAGTGGATGGGAGCACTGCCACGGTCCAAGCGGAGGACAGACAGGTGTTGCTCGACCTGTTGATGGTGAACGCCCGAATCGTTTCCGTGGAGGGAACTAGGGTGCTGGTGGAGACCGATGTGGGCCTATTGTGGGCGGATCTCGAGGCTCTCAATCCCCGTGCCATCAGACTTGACGGCCTCGGCCTCAGCATGGAGACCGATCTAGGCCTGCTCCGCGTCTACCTCACCGATCTGGCCTTCGGCTCCTGGGTGGCTCAGGCGGCTCTTGTGGGAATCCTCCTCGCCGGTGGATTGCTGGCCTGGCAGCTCGTCCGCCCTGCTCGTCGGAAGCCACCTTCCTCGAGGGACCAGAGATAGAAGGGGACCGCTGGGGCAGGCGGAGGCGGTGGCCCAAAAGATATTTAGGCAGGGCCAGAGCTGAGTCACCTGCCGCAGCCCCGTGGTGTAGCGGTCAATCATGCGAGGCTCTGGATCGACAGAGTCGAGGGGAGACCTCGTGACGGCAGTTCGAATCTGCCCGGGGCTATTCCTTCACCAAACGCCTCAGCTCTCCCTCTCCCTCCACAGGCCCTCTGGCTACGAGGAGGTCCCTCTCCTCGACTCTCGTGTTCTCATCGGGCCCGTAGATCCACCTCTCCCCTCGGCGGATGGCGATGACCCACATCCCCGTTTCGGAGGCCATCTTGAGCTCCCCCAGTGTCCTTCCGACCAGCTTAGATCGGCCAGGAACGGTGACGGTCACAATAGTGGTATCTGACTCCTTCAGGGCGGCCTTCACCACGGGATGGGGCTCAATGTCCCGGAGGACGACGTCTGCTATGAGGACGGCTCCGTCAGCGATGTTCTCGATGGAGTCAGCCAGTCTAATGAACACCAGGGCCTTCTCCACATCCCTATCCTCGATGGCCCGCTCCACGGCCTTCCGCTGAACCTCCTGATCCCAACTGTCTACCTGGCCCTCAAGCTCCATAACCTGCCGGGCGATTTCCTCGTTGTCGTACAATAACGCGGAGTAGGCGAGGTCAACCATCAGCTCCGAGGTGTCCTTCATCTCTAGCAGGATGTCCTCTATCTCCATGGTATCACCCCGGCCATTTCTCCTCCCCCGAGGCATACCTGCTCAGCCTGTTGTACCCGTCCTCCGTCCCCCGGACCACGAGGAGGTCCTCCTCCTTGATGACGGTGCCACCAGGAGGGTCGTAGCTCCATCGCCGGCCCCTGTGGATGGCGATGATCCTCATACCTGTCTCGGTCTCCACCCTCAGATCCACGATGCTCCTCCCCACCATGGACGAGCCTTTCCCTAGCCGGACAATCCGTATCCTCTCCTCCGCCTCCTTGAGGACGAAGGGGAGGAAGGGCCGGGCCTCTATCCTCTGATGGAGCAGGGCCACCATGTCTCCCGCTGCGTTGGAGATCGTCTCGGCAGCGGAGGCCACCTGGAGGATGCCCGCGAGCCTCTCCGCATCGTCCCGGGTCCTGCTGGCCATGAGGGCGATCATCCGTATCTGATAGCGGAGGTAGTCCATCCTCCTCTCCAGATTCTGGACCTCCTCCCCCAGCTCATCGCTATCGAACATGATGGCCGCATAGGCCAGGTCCACGATGAGTTCGCTCGTGTCCTTCATCTCCACTAGGAGGTCCTTAACGCTGGTGGGCTCGTACTCTACCTCCTCGAACTCCTCCTCGCTCATATGAAGACCGCCACCACGAAGACCAAGAATACGATGCCCAACAGGTCTCCGGCCGTCGTCACGACCGGTGTCACGAAGTTGTCCGGGTCCAATCCCTTGGCGAAGGAGAGGAGGGCCACCGTCAGGGTTACAAGGATGAGAACCCCGGCGAGCATCAGGCCGCTGGACAGCATGATGAAGAGGAGCACCTCCAGTCCGAAGGGCGGGACTACTCCGACAAGATAAGTGATACCGTATATGAACGTTGCCAGAAGGGCGAAGGTGATGATGTAGAGGAAGAGGGCATCCCTGGCGTTCCTCAACAATCCCCTATCCCACGGACTGACGGTTATGGTGCCGGTATAAAGGCCCGAGGTAAGACGGGCGCCCAGGACGGTCCCCACGTTGCCGCCGATTCCGTTCACGACGGGCACCAAGATTAGAAGGAAGGGGATGGAGAGGAAGGTGGCGGCCGCCTGATTGAGCACGTGGCCTGCGACGAGCTCTACGCCCAGGAGAAAGGACAGGGCCGGGATGCTCTCCCCAATGGTCCTTCGGTAGTTGTAGAAGGTCACGAAATCCCCTCCATGGCAGAGGAGACCAGCAGGAGGAGTAGAATGGTGATCATATCGCCCACCGTCGCCAGCGATGGCGTGGTGACGTTGTCCGGATCCAGTCCCCACGTGAAGGCGATGAGGATGATGCCAAAGGTTATGCCTATCTGAATCACGCCCGCCGCGGTCCCGGCCACTGTTGCTATCAGGACCAGCTTCAGCAGGCCAGCTGATCCCAGGCCAAGGAGAAGGGAGGTGACGTGACTCAGAGCCCCAACTAGGAGGGAGAGGACCACGCTAAGGATGAAGGCTGCCAGGACATTCTGCCAAGCTTCCGGATTCAGGAGGTTCCCCTTCCCCATGAGGCCCATATGGATGGCAGAGCCCAGGCGGGAACCCATGGCCCCACTGATTCCTCCCCTGAGGGCGATGAGCGCCGGAACCATTACCAGCAGGCCCGGAGTTTTATAGAGAACGTCCTTCATTTGCTGCAGAAGAAGGCCGGCCGTCACGAGGCCTAGACCGGCCAGGAAGAGGACCGGCAGGGTTTCCCTGTATACCGACGGAAGGGGCACCGGTTGGGAAATGCGGAAGGATAAATAGGTGTTTACAGAGACAGGACTCGAACGGGCAGAAGGCGGTGAAGGATCGTGACGTCCATGGGAAGCCTTCCCACCAACTCCCCATCCATCTCTACCAGCACCTCTTCCTCCGACTCAGCGCGAATTGACCTTCCCCTCAGGTAGCTCACCTTTGGATGAGCTACGTGCTCCCCCCTTCTAAGCTTGCCCAGGTTCCTCACGACCTCGCCAAATCGGAAGTCACCAAACAGGACGATGTCAAACAATCCGTCGTCTAGCTGCGCCTGAGGGGCCGGGTTGAGCCCGCTGCCGTAGTAGCGCCCGTTGGCCACGATGACACTGTTCGTGGGACCCTCAGCGACCTCCTTCCCATCCACCTCCACACTCACCAGCTCATTCTTGTAGGCGGGGAGGGTGGTGACGATGGCCCACATGAAGGCAGCGCGGCCGCCGAAGAGCTTGGAACTCCTGTTGACTTTGTCTACGACCACACCCCCAAACCCGGCCTCCAGGATGTTGGCGAAGTAGCGGGTTTCCCACTCCCCCTCCAGGTTTCGATAGCTAGCCTTTCCGATGTCGACTTTTTGGAAGGTTGCGGAGGCAAGGATCTCCTCGGAGTGCTCGAGACCAGCGGGCAACCGCAAGGTCTTGGCGTAGTCGCACCCGCTACCTACGGGAAGGATGGTTAGCTTTGACTCCTGTCGGACCAACCTGTCTTCTTCGACAAAGCCATTGACCCCTTCGTTGACGATTCCGTCCCCTCCGACCAGAACCAGATCGTCCTCCCCTTCTCTGAGGGCCGCCCTCACGATCTCCACGGCCGACCCGCGCGCTTCCGTGTAGGTCACCTGCATCTCTTCCAGCCTCGAACGGAGGCGCTTTTCCACCGATGGCCACTGGCGTCTTACCCTGCCACCTGCTGCCACTGGATTCACCACGAACAGCGTGTCAACCCCCCCACCGGAAAGCCTCCACTTCAGCCACTATCTTCTCGTAATCACTGATCTCCTGGTCAATGCGCTCCTTCCCCCATCCCAAGGACTTGGCCATCAGGCTCGCCACCTCCTTCGCCACGCTCAGGCCGTGACCAGCGTCCTCATAGACGAGTCCGGTCCTTCTGACTAGGACGTCCTGCAGTCTGAGGGCCAGCTCTTGCTCCACCGCAAAGACAACGTCGGCGTAGATGTAGGGTAGCTCAGGTACAATCCTTTGTCTCAGATTGCCCTCCTCGAGGTATGTCCGGAGGCGGTGGCAGTCCCTCCCATAGGAAGCGACGAGTCGGTCCACTATTTGGGGATCAAGCCCGCCCATTCCCGAGACGCTCTCCCTAAGCACCTCGAGTTCGGCATCGGTCATCCTAAGATCCCGGAAGCCCAGACCCTCGGACCGGAGCCGGTTGGCTCGTCCAACCATTCTCATCGCTTTCTTCACGGCTTTCCGAGCGGCCCTTCGGTAGGTGGTGAGCTTACCTCCGAGGATGGATATGAGGCCGGGAGCGTCCTCAACAACCTTGAAATCCCTGGTGACCTCCGACTCTGGGACTCCGTACTGCGCCAGCAAGGGCCTAAGCCCTGCATAGGAGCTTACCACGTCTTCGAAGGCGAGATGCGCCCCGGGGAAGGTGTGGTTCACGGTATCCAGCAGATAACCCACATCCTCAGCCTCGGCCCTGACCTCGTCGGGATTTCCCCGGAAGTCAGTGTCTGTGGTCCCGACTAAGGTAAGGTCGCGCCAGGGCAGGGCGAAGACGACACGTTCGTCGAGGGGCGATCTCATGACAATAGCGTGCCTGGGACCCATATTCGACCTAGGGAGGAAAACGTGGATTCCCTTCGTGGGTCTTAACCGATTCCTGCCCGACGGGAGCATAAGCCTGAGGTCGTCACTCCAAGGTCCCGTGGCGTTTATGACGACCCTGCCCCGTGCCTCATGAGTCTCGTCTCGGAGCACGTCTCTGAATTGGACACCCTGAACTCTGCCATCCTCTCGTATCAATCCCTCCACCTTGGCGTATGTCAGGATGTGGGCCCCGGCGCGGAAGGCCAAGGTGCCGTTGAGGAGGACTAGCCGAGCGTCGTCGACAAAGCAGTCGTAGTACAGGGCGCCTCCCCGAAGGCCCTGGGTTCTAAGGTTAGGTTCCAGGGCCATCACCTCCTTCGGACCTAGCCTGCGGTGCCTTTTCACGTTGCTGAAGCCCGACAGGAGATCGTAGAGCCAGAGTCCGAAAAGGGTTGCCAGGGGACCCTCTCCCACACCCTCGTAGAAGGGTATGAGGAAGGCGAGGGGCCGAACGAGGTGGGGGTAGTTCGTCCTCAGCCAGTAACGCTCCCTGGTGCCCTGGTGGACCATTTTCATCTTTCCGTACTTTAGGTAGCGCAGCCCTCCGTGGATGAGGCGGGAGGTTTTGCCACTGGTCCCGCTACCTAGGTCTCCCTTCTCCAGCAGGAGGACCCTGTATCCGATGGCCGAAGCCTCGTGAGAGACCGCGCATCCTGTTATGCCTCCGCCCACGACTATTAGGTCATACGCTGCACCCAGGCCACGCAGGATTTCCTCTCGTGTCCTCCAGCTGGGGCCACCCTCCTTCAAGCCCCTTCCTCCAGCAGTTTTCCTGGGTTCATTATCCCCTCGGGGTCCACCGCGGCCTTTAGGGCCCGCAGAGCGCGAAGGCCAATCTCACCATGTTCCCTCCTGAGCCAGCGAGCGTGGTCGATGCCTATCCCGTGGTGGTGGCTCAGGGTTCCCCGCTGGAGGATGGCCTCCGTGGCGGCCTCCTTGAGTTCCTGCCACTGCTCCATCTCCCGGCCCGGGAGCTGAGGCGACAGGATAGTGAAGTAGAGGGAGGCCCCGTCAAGGTAGGCGTGGGAGAGGTGGCAGAGAACGAGTCCCTCGATGCGGTTCCTACTGAAGACCTCCACCAAGGCGTCGTCTACGGCCGTGTATAGGTCCTGGAGGTCGGACCAGTTGGCGGCGGTTTCCAAGGTCTCCACGAGGAGGCCTCGATCCAGGAGGTCATCCCTGAGGTAGGGTGCCCCGTAGTACTCCTCCTCCCACAGCTCAGCAGTCTCGGAACCAATATCCACGGCGTCCGCTTTGACCCAGTGGCTGACGGCCTTCCGCATGCTCGCCTCTACTTCCCTCTTATCACCATGAAACTCCAGCAGAACGAGGGCCGGGACGTCCTCCGCTTCGAGGCCCGCCAGGGCCAAGATCATGGACGCCTCATCCTCGTCGGCGATGCGTATCATGGCGGGGACAATGCCGCCCTGGACCATTTGGCGGCAGATGTCAAGGGCCCTCGGAAAATCCGGGAAGAGTAGGACGCGGCTCTCCTTCGCCACAGGCCTCTTGTGGACCCGAAGCACAGCCTCCACGATGAATCCGAGGGAACCCTCCGAGCCAATGATCATCTCCTTAAGCTCCGGGCCGGTGGAGCGGGCTGGAACACTCCTCGTCTCGATCTCCCCCCTAGGTGTCACCAGCCTGACCGCCTGAACCATGTCCTCAATTCCTCCGAAGCGACCCGAGAGGTGACCGGAGGAACGAGTGGCAATCCAACCACCTAGGGAGGAGAAGTGGAAGGACTGGGGGTAGTGGCCGAGGGTGAGACCGTGGCTATGCAACGCCTCCTCCATCTCAGGCCCCCGGATCCCAGCCTCCGCGACGACGAGCATGGAGGTCTCGTCGACCTCCTTCACTCTGTTCAGGCGCCGGAGGTCGACAGTAACCACGGCCTTGTGCCTGCCTTTCCACGCCTTGAGGCCTCCCAGGACGGAGGTCCCACCTCCGAAGGGGACGAGGGAGACTCCCCGGTCAGTAGCCCACTCCACGAGGCCTTTCACCTCCTTCACGCTGGAGGGAAAGGCCACGGCGTCAGTAACTACCAGGGGCAGTCCGACCCGGAGGCCTAGAAGGTCCAGATAGCTCTTTCCCAAAGAATGAACAACCCTCTCCTCACCGTCGACGTTGACCGCGGTGATGTTCCTCAGAGCCTCGATCTCCCCAGCACTGAGCTCGCTGGGAGAGGGTGACGGCAAGGTAGGTGGACCCCGTGCCTCTCGAACCTCTATGCCTCGGTCCCGCAGTAGGTTGAGGACCCGGTCAAGTCTGTTGCGGGGGTACCGCTCACCCGGCAGGCCCCATCCCCAGGGCTTGCTACCCCGCTCCATGTGGGAGGCCAACGCGACACTGGTAGAATAGATTTCGTCTTCTCCCGGGGAGCTTTAATACCGACGGCGAGATGCCACCGAGAGGGCTCATGATAGTGAGAGACCAGGTTATCGGGGTGCTGGAGGGTTACGGCGATGACGTCATGGTGGGCGTCCTTGCCTCTCACTCTGCCCTGGATGTATGCGATGGGGCAGTGGAGGAGGGGTTCAGGACCCTGGCACTCTGTCAGGCCGGGAGGGAGGAACCCTATGCCCGCTATTTCAGAGCCGTCCGGGACAGGGATGGAAAGGCCCTGAGGGGGGTCGTCGACGAGGCCCTGGTCCTCAAGTCTTTCAAGGAGGCCATCTCGAAGGAAGTCCAGGAGAGGCTGCGTCGCGAGAACGTCCTCTTCGTCCCCAACAGGTCCTTCGTCTCCTATGTGGGCCTGGAGGAGGTGGAGGACGAGTTTCTCCTGCCACTGGTGGGCAGTCGGAACCTTCTGAGGACGGAGGAGAGGACCGAGGAGAAGGGCTACTACTGGATACTGGAGGAGGCGGGACTGCCCTACCCACGTCGCTTCAAGACACCCGAGGAGATCGACTCTCTCGCCATCGTAAAGCTGCCCCACAAGGTGAAGAGACTCGAGAGGGGCTTCTTCACGGCGGCCAGCTATGAGGAATACAAGGAGAAGTCCAAGAGGCTGCTGGAGCACGGGGTGATCACCCGCGACGACCTGGCAGTGGCCAGGATGGAGAAGTACATCCTGGGCCCGGTCTTCAACTTCGACTTCTTCTACTCGCCCCTTCAGGATGGAGGGGAGAGACTGGAGCTTCTGGGTATCGACTGGCGCTTCGAGACATCCCTCGACGGTCACGTTAGGCTGCCAGCGGATCAGCAGCTAACCCTCGTCGGGGATGAGAGGGACCCGGAGTACGTCGTCTGTGGCCACAACTCCGCCACCCTCAGGGAGTCCCTTCTCAGCAGGGTCTTCCCCCTGGCGGAGAAGTACGTGAAGGCGACGCGGGAGCACTTCCCGCCGGGCATGATCGGACCCTTCACCCTGCAGACCTGCGTTGACAAGGACATGGACTTCTTCATCTACGACGTCTCACCACGCATCGGAGGAGGAACCAACGTCCACATGTCCGTGGGACATCCCTACGGGAACACCCTCTGGAGGTGCAGGATGAGCACTGGGAGGAGGGTGGCCCTGGAGATCAGAAGAGCGGTGGAAAGGGACGAGCTGGAGAAGATAGTCACTTGACCTCGGACTCCTCCAGACGGCTGAGGTAGTCGGGCGGCACCTCGTCCGCGATGTACACGAACTTCCCCGCTTTCTTGAAGACCACACCGTCCTCTCTTGCCCTCTCGGCGTCCACCAGAAGGATGACAGGATTGGCGGTCCTCACCTGCCCAGCCTCGGTGGCACTCTCCAGGGTGTCGCTGAGGTGGACCCACTGCCGGTCAGAGGGCCTCAGGCCAATCTCCAGCAGGATGCTGCACTCCTCCTCCGTCGTCGGGTAGTAGAGAACGGAGGGTATGTCCTCCGTGGGAAGGTCCATGTCCAGCTCTATGGAGTGACCGTAGGTGGCCCTCACCTTTCCCTCGTCGAACTGATAACGCCCCTTGGGGTCTGTCTGCACGAGGGCGATGATGTGGTGGGGCTTCAGAAACCTGAACTTCTTATGCCTGATCTGGACAGCCGTTACCAGATCTCGGAGGTCGACCCATCCGTGTTCATCCATGTCCAGACCGTAGCGACTGGGAAAATGCCTGAGCACTCCGGCCAGCGTCCTCCCCAGGAGGTTCAGCTCCCTCTCGTTGAGAAGGAACTTGCCTTTGCTGCCACAGTTTGGACAGAGTTCTCCACGATAGAACCCGTGAGACCGACACTCCTGTAACATGTGCCCCCCGGCTGCATATCAGGCAATGGCGTTAAAGCCTTTCCCATGAGGACTTCGGTCTCGAGGCTGCTACAGCGGCTCGATCTCCCTCTCGTGCAATATGGCAAGTCCGGAGGCCTCGAGCATCCTCTCGATGCGCCTGCGGTCCTCGCCCTTGATGGCCTTGCGGTGCAGGTAGGCCGCCGAGACCTCTGGGGTCTTTTCCAGGGCTTGCAGGAAGGTCGCCTCCTTCAGGCCGCCCAAGGCGTAGGAGGGGATGAGATGCCCGAAGGAGACCCGCCGGGCCAGGGCGACATCAGTGATTCTTGGCATGTAGTGGCCCCCGCCAACCCCAAGAGCGACGGGGTTCCTCACGGGTTGAAGCTCCATGAGAACCTCAGCAATGATGCGGGCCGCCTCCTCCTCGGCCCAGGCGGCCTCGTCGCTCCCCACCTCGATGTAGAAGGCTGGGGTCTCCAAGTAGGGTCCGTGATGGGTGGCCTCAAAGGACACCGAATGCTCCATGGTTGATGCCTTCTCCTTCAGCAGCCTCAGGGCCTCGGTCATCCAGTGAGGGGCAGTGGGAACGAGCATCTCAGGCTCCCCTCCATATTCGGCCACGTCTCCCAGATTACCGATGGGGTGGACGGTGAAGCTCCTCATGCCGCTCTCGCTCCTATGCCTGGAGGCGTATGTTACCAGTGTGGGGCGTAGGTCCAAGGTCTCCTCCACCTCCCGGTCCAGGTGGTCACGGTACAGATGGAAGTCCCGCAACGTGACGAGAACCCTGTCCTCAACCCCAAACATGGGGTTTCCATCGAATCGACCCACCTCCTTCCAGGGGGCGAGTCGCAAGATCTGTCTGAGGATGTTGGCACTAGCGGGGTCGGCGGAGGAGGTGGCTATTAGCTGCATCGTCGAAGCAATGCCCCGAGACTAGATGACCTTTTGCGGCTCTGTGGATGACGACCTCCAGTCGAAGGCGAGTGAAGGGTGCACTATGTAACCTCGATCATCCTTGGATCCGTGCACAGGGAAAGATTTCAATAGCATCCCGATTTTACGAGGTGTATGGAGCTCGTCTACCTCAGATCCCCCACAGGTCAGCAACACGAGAGAGCTGAAACCGTCTTGAAACGCATCCGTGAGCTTCTTCCTGACCTGAGCTACAAGGAGGTCGATCCTCGGGAGGATCCTGACTATGCTGCGAAGTTCAATATCAAACACGCTCCAGGTATTGTCATCGACGGCACCATAGAGTTCGTGGGCATTCCGAGGGAGCGAATGCTTCTCGAGAGGATAAAGCAGCTCCAGTCATCCCCTAAGGCGCGGGAGCCACAGAAGGGCGGAAGCTCCAACGACTGACTCAAACATTTAATAGTGAAACGGGCCATTCAAAGGCGATTCGATGACCACATCCATCAGGATTGTTGACCACAAGGAGATGGACCTTTCGGCAGCCCTTGTGGTGGTCGGCTTTCCTGGAGTCGGGCTCGTAGGCACCATAGCCACCAACTTTCTCGTGTCCGCCTTGAACTTGGACAGAATAGCGTCCATACTGTCCCGGGAACTCCCACCCATGGCCGTCCTCAAGGACGGTCGCGCCATGAGCCCCGTCCGGATACACGCAGCCCCCATGGTCTGTGGTGTCGACGGCAAGTGTGACCAGTTGGCCGTGGTGCTCTCGGAGGTCACCCCTAAGGCGGAGGTACTCTACGACGTCTGCGAGGCCTTGCTGTCCTGGTGTCTGGAGAAGAAGGTCACAGAGCTCGTCGTTCTGGAGGGCTTGTTGACATCCCAGGGGGGCACCGACGCGAAGGTCTATGGAACGGCCAACAGCAAGGTGACCCTTCAGCGGCTCGCGCAGTTGAGGGTCATACCCATGGCTGAGGGCATCCTCAGCGGGCTTCCAGGGCTGTTAACGTATCTGGGCGAGGCCATGGGGCTGGAGGTAACCTGCCTACTTGCAGAAACGACTAAGGAGTATCCTGACGCCAGGTCGGCCGCGAAACTCCTAGAGGTATTGGATCCCTTTGTGCCCCAGATAAAGATTGATCCGAAGCCTCTTTACCAGAAAGCGGAGCTCATCGAGGGCCACTTGAAGGCCTCCCTGAAGAAGCACACGGAGAGCATCGCGGATCTCGCTGAGCGCTCCAAGATCATGTACGGGTAGTACTATGGCAGAGAAGACCTACACTTGTCCCGAATGCGGGGAAAAGAGCATGGTCAAGAAGGCGGGGAAACCCGGCTGGTACCTCCTCCACTGCAGTAAGTGCGGTGCCGAGAGGGGTCCCTTTCGGAACGCCGAGGACAGGTCGGTAGCCTAGCACGGATACCCGCCAAGGCACATCATCCCCCCTCGACAGTGGCTACACGGCGAAACTTTAATAACGATTGGCCAGATATTCAGGCCGGCGATTGGGCACCTAACGTTGGGTGGAGGAGGCCTGATCAGAGGCCTGCCCGACAGGAGAGAGGGGCGGATATGGGCTTCGAGGAGGAATTCGAGGAGATGCGGAAGAGGATAGATAAAATGTTTCGAGACTTCTTCCAGAGCAAGTCCTCTGACCTTCGTAGCCCCTTCGTCTACGGTTTCTCCGTGAAAGTGGAAAAGGATGGTGTGCCCCGGATTAAGGAGTTCGGTAGCATGAAGCCCACTGTGCAGGGACGGGACCCCAGCGAAAGAGAGCCGGTGTACGACGTGATAGAAGGAGAGCAGGAGATATACATCACGGTGGAACTCCCAGGCACCACTCCCGAGAGGATAAGTCTCCGTGCTTCAGAGCGGGTTCTAACCGTCGAGGCCCAGGGCTTCAGGAGATACTGGAAGGTCCTAGAGCTTCCTGACACCGTGGATGCCTCCAGCCTCAGGTGGACCTTCAACAACGGCGTTCTGGACATCACCCTTGCCAAGCGGACCACAAGGGTGAGGGCGGGGTAGCACCGGGAAGTTTTATGTGCCAGGCTGGGCCTTGAGGCCTGAGGCCAACATGCCCACCGACCCCTACGAGGCGGCTCAGCAGAGAATCGAAGAAGTGGGGCGGCGTCTCGGATTGGAGAAGGGCCTCATAGAGATTCTCAAGCACCCGAAGCGAGAGCTCACCGTCAACTTTCCTGTCAGGATGGACGATAGCACCCTTCGGATCTTCACCGGTTACCGGGTCCAGTACAATACGGCCCTGGGCCCCTGCAAAGGAGGGATCCGGTACCACCCCGACCTGACTCTAAGGGACATAAGGGCCCTCGCCGCCCTGATGACCTGGAAGTGTGCCCTCATGGAGCTCCCCTTCGGCGGCGCGAAGGGCGGAATCCCCTGCAGTCCGAAGGAGATGAGCCTCGGGGAGCTTGAGAGGATGACCCGCCGCTTCGTCTCAGAGATCTCAATCATCATAGGACCCTACGAGGACATCTTGGCTCCCGACGTCCACACGGATGACAGAGTGATGGCCTGGGCCATGGACACGTACAGCATGAACGAGGGGTTCAGCGTGCCTGGCGTGGTCACTGGGAAGCCCCAATCGATAGGGGGGTACGAGAGGAGGGGTGTCGCCACAGCCCGAGGCTTCCTCTACGTCCTCCAGGCAGCCTTTGCGGACTGGGGTATAGTGCTCGAGGGCTCCAGGGTGGCTGTACAGGGCTTCGGGAAGGTGGGTTTCAACGTGGCCAGGCTTCTCCAAGAACATGGTTGCAGGATTGTTGCTGTGTCGGACTCGAAGGGCGGTGTCGCATCCTCCGCGGGTTTGGATATGGAGAAGCTGAGGCTTCACAAGCTGAAACGGGGCAGTGTTCTGGATTTTCCGGGGTCCAAGCGAATCGACGAGGATGGGCTATTGACTTCGGAGTGCGATATCCTCATCCCGGCGGCCCTCTCCCACGTCATTCGGCGCGACACGGCCAGGAAGGTTAGGGCGAAAGTCGTATCTGAGGCCGCCAACGGTCCCATCACCCCCGAAGCCGACAGGGTTCTCGAGGACGCAGGGGTCCTGGTGTTGCCAGACATCCTATGCAATGCTGGCGGAGTCACCGCCAGCTATTTCGAGTGGGTGCAAGACCTCCAGTACTTCTTCTGGGGATCGGGAGAGGTGATGGAAAGGCTCAGGGACGTGATGCTTGGCGCATATCGCAGGACGGCGGACGTCTCAAAGAAGGAAGGGGTGAGGATGAGGACAGCAGCCTACATGGTCGCCCTGGGACGCCTTGCCGAGGCCTACAGGCTTCGTGGCATCTTCCCGTGAGGCTTAATTACCACCTTCCCCTACGCAATTCAGGTGTTCCCTTGTTGCCAACTGAGGAAGCTATTACGAAGGCCGTGGACGCCGCCTTGCCCTCTGTAGTGTCCGTGGGTACAGTAAGGCTCATCCGGGCCTCTCTTTTCGATGTGGTGCCTGTCAAGGGCGTTGGTTCAGGTGTCGTCCTGGATGACGGCTTCATCCTGACCAATAATCACGTCGTGGAGGAGACGGAGGAGATAGAGGTGACCTTCCACGACGGTGAGGGAGTTCGCGGCATCGTCAGAGGCGGGGATGAGGTCTATGATGTGGCCGTCCTGGAGGTGGAGGCTACTGGCCTTAAACCCCTATCACTGGGCAACTCGGACAAGCTGAGGGTGGGCCAGCTCGTCATTGCAGTGGGCAATCCCCTCGGTCTCGCAGGAGGCCCAACTGTTACCACCGGGGTCGTCTCGGCCCTGAATCGCTCCGTCAATACGCCGAAAGGAATCCTCCCGAACCTCATACAGACAGATGCGGCCATCAACCCTGGCAACAGTGGAGGCCCCCTCCTGAACAGCACCGGCAGGGCCATTGGCATCAACACTGCCATAGTCCCCGCGGCCCAGGGAATAGGTTTCGCCATACCCATCAACATCGCCGTCCAGGCCGGGAAAGACATCCTTGAGATTGGTCGGGTTCGCAGGCCTTGGTTGGGGATATACGGTGTCACCCTGACCCGCGGCATTGCCAGCTACTACAGCCTGCCGGTGGACAAGGGGGTTCTGATAGTCCAGGTCGCTCGTGGTGGCCCAGCGGCCAGGGCCGGGCTTGAAAGCGGTGATGTCCTCCTCCAAGTGGACAGCAAGCCCGTTGGCGATTTGGGGGACCTACTGCGAGAGGTCAGGATGAGGAAAGTGGGGAGTGAGGTGGAGGTCATCGTTGCCAGGGGAAGCCAGAAATATTCCACGATGATTGTCCTCCAAGAAAGTCCTCGCTGAGGTCCCGGCTGTGAGGAGAGATGGCCAGGCTGGACAGGGCTGAGAGGAAGCTGAAGCGACTCCGTTCCATTGAGGCGGGCTACCGCCGGGAGATGAAGGCCGCAGAGAAACTGTTCGAAGAGGGCAAACTGAGCAGGGAAAAGTTCGAGAAGGTCAGGCGGCGAGCCGGCAGAAGGATCGAAAGGCTCGCTGCGCACATAAGACGGCTGAGCCAGCGAACGGAGAAGGCTTGAATCCCTCTCTGTTGCAGAAAACTTTATCGTTGCATCTGGCCCTCTCTTATACGTGGAGTCCGAGCCAAGACACTTGAAGGTCCGACCCATAGCGTGGGAGCTCGAATTTTGCGTGGTCTGTAAGTTCCCCGTCGAATACTGTCTCTGTGATATGATTCACTGCTGTGGCGACTAGGTAGGTACCCTCAACAAGGAGACCTCACGCTTATAACAAGCCCGACCCTTAGTCCTTTTCGGCTGCAGGAGCGTGAGGCCGTGTTAACGAACGATATGGCCGTCATGATTGGTGGAAGGGCGGGCGACGGCAGTCTCGTGACGGGGGAGATCCTCGCCAAGATCTTCATGGAAGTGGGTCTAGAGGTCTTTACGGTCAAGGACTTCCCCTCCAATATCCGGGGCCTGCCAACCAACTACACCATCAGAGCTAGAGACCGTCCCGTCATGGCACGGAAGGATCACGTTGACGTGCTGCTAGCCCTGGATGAGGAGGCGGTCAGCCTTCACGGGGATGAGCTCCCCTCCGAGGGCGTCCTGATATACGACAGCTCCCTCGGGAAGGGCCCCCAGGACTGGCGGAGGAAAGACGTCCATCTATATCAGGTGCCTCTCAAGACCCTGGCGGTGGACAACCTGGGGGGATCGCGGGCGGAGATATTCAAGAATACCGTCTCCCTGGGCGTCCTCTCCCACCTTTTCAGCATCGACGAGGAGGTCGTCCAGGCCGTCACCGCGGAGGAGTTCTCCAGGAAGGGGGCCGAGATTGTGGATAAGAATCGCCAGGCCATCTCCCTTGGGTCTGACTACGCACGGGAGAACCTTGAGAAGACGGACCCCTACGTGATTGAGGGGAGGCCCAGGGAGGACAGAATTCTGGTGATGGGGGACTGGGCGATTGGCTACGGGGCTCTGGTGGCAGGGTGCAGATTCTACGCTGGCTATCCGATTACACCCACGACGGAGATCCTCGAGTGGATGGCGGATCATATGCCTGAATACAACGGCGCCGTCGTCCAGGTCGAGGACGAAATCGCCGCCATCACGATGGCCATCGGAGCGGCCTACGCGGGCCTGAGGTCCATGACGGGAACTTCCGGGCCAGGTGCCTCCCTGATGGCGGAAGCTATGAGCCTTGCGGGCATCAGCGAGATTCCCGTGGTGCTGGTCCACGGTCAGCGAGCGGGACCCTCCACGGGCTTACCGACGAAAACGGAGCAGTCGGACCTGCAGCACGCCCTCTTTGGCTCTCACGGGGACTTCCCGAGGATAGTGCTGACACCTGGCAGCGTTGAAGAGGCCTTCTATCTGACGGTGGAGGCCTTCAATCTCGCTGAGATGTTTCAGTGTCCCGTGATACTCCTTACGGAACAGGCCATATGTCAGAACAAACAGACAGTCCCCCGTTTCGACCTCACTCGCGTGAATGTTGAGAGGGGGAAACTGCTGACCAAGGCCGTCGAGGTCCAGGTGGCGGCCAACGGTGGGACCTTCAAGAGGTATCTGCTCACGGGGGACGGGGTTTCACCGCGATCCATACCTTCCATGGACGAGGCCATCTTCGAGGCCACCGGCAACGAGCATGATGAGGTGGGTCACACATCGGAGGACCCTGAGATGAGGAGAGCCATGATGGAGAAGCGGATGAGGAAGCTGGAGGCCGCCATGCCCCTCCTACCATCCCCGGTCATCCACGGCGATCCCTCGGCCCCAATCGCCCTTTTGGGCTTTGGCTACCCCACCGGTGCTATTCTCGAAGCCATGGACTCCCTTCGGGCGGAGGGTATTTCGACGAGATTTGTCCAGCTCAGGACCCTCTGGCCCTTCCAGCGGGAGGAGGTGGCATCCCTTCTGAGTGACACGAAACACCTCCTCGTTGTGGAGCACAACTTCAGCGGCCAACTCACCTTCCTTCTCCCCAGTCTCCTGCGTGTAGGGTCGGAGGTGTCCGCCATCAGGCGGTACGACGGGAAACTCTTCATCCCGGCGGACATTGCTCAGGGTGTCAGGGGGGTGCTGTGAATGGCGATGCAGTACGACCTGACTATCCAGGATTTCAACTCGAAGACGGAAACATGGTGCCCGGGCTGCGGCGACTTCGGTGTAAACGGAGCGTTGAAGCGAGCGGCGGTCAACCTGAAGCTCCAACCCAAGGACATCGTTCTCGTCACGGGCATCGGCTGTTCGAGCAAGATATCGGACTACTTCAAGTCCTACGGCTTCCACACCCTCCATGGGAGGCCATTGCCGGTGGCCACTGCCATCAAGCTGGCCAACCCAAAGCTGACGGTGATTGTGGCAACGGGTGATGGGGACGCTTACTCCATAGGCATTGGCCACTTCATCCACGGTGTCCGAAGGAACCCAAACATCACCATGATCGTCATGAACAACCAGGTGTACGGCCTTACCAAGGGGCAACACTCACCAACCGCCGGGATAGGAGCTTCTCTGGTCGGGGCCCCCACGGAGTCCAGAGAGTACCCGATCGACGGATGCGCCCTGGCCCTGACTGCTGGGGCCTCTTTCGTCGCCAGGACCTTCTCAGGAGACATGAAGGAGAGCATCTCCATCTTCGAGGCAGCCATCAAGCACCGAGGGTTTGCCCTGGTGGACGACCTGAGCCCCTGCGTCACGTTCAACAAGGTCAACACCTATGCCTGGTTCAGGGAGAACATCAGGAAGCTGTCTCAGGAGGACTATGACCCGACGGACAGGGTCGGGGCCATGGAGCTCCTCCTCCGATCGGAAAAGATCCCCGTCGGCATCATATACCGATCGTCTGCCCCACGAAGACCCTACGAGGAGTTCATCCTAGAAAGCCCTGATGAGCCGCCTGTATTCCAGAACTTGTCTCCAACAGAATGGGACTACGGCAAGATCATGGAGGAGTTCGATTAGCTGCATCCCTTCAGCAGACTCTCCCCTCATGAGCAGAGCGGTATGGTATGCTGCTGCCGAGCTTATGACGCTGGCTCCGCCCCTTTCGAGATGATCCCATGGCCGTCTCACTCACAATGGAGAAGATAGCCGCCAGAATCCGGGACTGCGTCCTCTGTCCCCTCTACGAAGGCAGGACCTTTGCGGTGCCAGGGGAAGGTCATGGGGGGGCGTTCATCTTCCTGATAGGGGAGGCTCCCGGCAGACAGGAGGACGAGACCGGTCGTCCCTTCGTTGGGATGGCGGGAAGGGTATTGGACGAGGCTTTCCAAGGGGCGGGTCTTAGGCGATCGGAGGTCTTTATCACCAATGTGGTCAAGTGCAGGCCCCCGGGTAACAGGAATCCAAAGGCGGCTGAGATTAGGGCGTGTCGTCCCTATCTGGTCCAGCAGATTGAAACTCTACGTCCTTCGGTGATTGTGACCCTGGGCCTTGTTAGCCTGCAGTCTCTCCTCGGCGTGAGGGGAAAGGTGGCAGAGGATCGGAAGAAGGACCTCGAGTTCGAGGGAATTCCGGTGGTGGCCACCTACCACCCGGCGGCTTCCCGCTACAGCCGCCTCTACAGGGCGCGGCTAGTGGAAGACTTAAGGAGGGCGAGGAATATAGTCGGCCTGGTTTAGATGGCTCGCATCATTAGTCGGCGGCCCAGGCAGGACAAACCTAACGTCGATACACTCTCTGCTGGCGGGGTCATATTCCGCGCCAACGGAAGCGTGCTGCTCCTGCGCAAAGAGGATGAGAGGAGATGGTGCCTGCCGAAGGGAGGTGTGGAAGAGGGCGAGGAACCTGAGGAAGCCGCTTTGAGGGAGATCAGGGAGGAAACGGGACTCTACTGCAACTTGGCGGCCCACATCCTGGACATTCGCTATCGGTATTTCTGGCCTGAGGACCAGGTCAACTACGACAAGACGGTCAAGTACTACCTGGCTGAAGTGGTGGGAGGCAGCATCAAACTGGAAAGAGGTTTCGATACTCATCGCTGGTGCGTGGAAAAGGAGGCCCTTCGCCTTCTGCACTATGAGAACGACAAGAAAGTAATTCGCAAGGCCTTCAAGAGGTTACGACGAATAAGGTCAGCCTCAAGCTCGTAGTTACTGGCGAAGCCAGGACACCAGTTCGTCGTGGGGCAACGCGTTGATGGTGTCCGAAGCCTCCACCCATCCCCTCCGAGCCTGACCGATGCCAAACTTGATCATGTCAAGATGCAGGCGGCTGTGGGAGTCGGTGTTTATCACAATCTTGGCTCCCTGCTCCTTGGCCGCCTTGGCGTATGCCCCGTTGAGGTCCAGCCTCTCGATGTAGGCGTTGATTTCCAGCGCGGTGTGCGTCCTCACGGCAGTCTCTATCACCCTCGCCATGTCAAGGGCAACGGGCTCCCTCCCACCGATCAGTCGGCAAGTGGGATGCGCCAGGATGTCCACGTTCGGGTTTTCCATAGCGCGGACCACCCTATCCGTCATATCCTTCTCCCGCATTCTGAAGTTTGAGTGAACGGCGGCAATGACGTAGTCCAGCCTCCTGAGGATATCGTCGCTGAAGTCCATCTCCCCGTGGTCCAGGATGTCAACCTCAGCGCCGTGCAGAATATGGATCCCCTCCACTTCTTCCCTCAGTTTCTGGACCTCATCCATCTGTCTCAGAATGTCCTCCTCCTTCATGCCGCCAGCGATGTAGACGGACTGGGAGTGGTCGCTTATTCCAAGGTACTCGTAGCCTCGGGCCCTTGCGGCTTCCACCATGTCTGGGAGACTGTCGTGACCATCAGTCCAGTTGGTATGGACGTGAAGGTCCCCCTTGATGTCCCCCTGAGTAATGAGCCTCGGCAAGTGGTTCTGGAGGGCCGCCTCCACCTCTCCCTGGGCCTCCCGGAGCTCAGGCTCGATGTATCTGAGGCCCAGAGCGGCATAGACCTCCTCTTCCGTTGCCCCCGCTATCCTCTCCTCGCCCCGGAAGACACCATACTCGCTGAGCTTCAGACCCCTTTCGATGGCGAGGTTCCGGAGGCGAATGTTGTGATCCTTGGACCCTGTGAAGTACTGGAGGGCTGAGCCGAAGCTGTCCTCATTCAGCACGCGGATGTCCGCTTGAATCCCTTCTTCCAGCACGACGGAGGTCTTCGTGTCTCCCTTGAGGAGCACCTCCCTCACGTAGGGCATGGCGACGAAGGTGTCCATCACCTTTCCCCAGTCCTCTGAGGTCACCAGGATGTCGATGTCTCCCACCGTCTCCCTCATTCGTCTGACGCTACCGGCGACGCTCATCCTCTGCACTGGGGCATTGGTCCTCAGGTGTTCCATGACCCCCACGGCAAGGGGGAGGGCTCGACCCAAGAGCATCCTACCTTTGGACGCGGCCAAAAGCTCGATTCCCCTCAGGATGTTCTCCACCTTCTTGGGCCCGAGTCCCCTGATTCCAGCGATTCCGCCGCTAGTTGCCGCTTCTTTGAGCTGCTCGATGGTCTCGATTTGCAGTTTGTCATAGAGCAGCTTGGCCGTTTTGGGCCCTATTCCCGGGACCCTCATGACCTCCACGAGGCCAAGGGGCAGGTCCACCTTCAGCTTCTCGTAATACTGGATCTTGCCCTCTTCCAGGTACTGGGTGATCTTCTTAGCCATGCTCTGGCCTACACCCGGGAGGGTGTCCAGCTTTCCCTGTTTCCAGACCTCCTCTAGGTCCTCGCTCATCGACTCTATGTTTCTAGCTGCCCTGCGGTAAGCTTCTGGCTTGAAGTCGACCCCCTGGAGGTCGAGCATGTCGGCTATATCATAGAAGATTCGGGCAATCTCCAGGTTCTTCATTCCTGCAAATATTGCTCGCGGCTCTATAATACGTTTCTCCCCTTCCCGATTCAAAGGATGGACGACAACCCGGCACAGATGAGCTTTTTGGACTGGTGGCCAATACCCTCGCAATGCCAGTGGGGACCTGCGGCTTTCCCATGTCTAGATCGGTCCTCTACAGGACTCTGGACGTGGTGGAGGTGCAGAGGACCTTCTACAAGCCGCCCCGAGTTGAGACCGTGAAACGATGGAGACAGGAGGCCCCTCCACGGTTCCAGTTCACCATCAAGGCCTGGCAGCTGGTCACGCACGATCCTGCCTCCCCTACTTATCGGAGGGCAGGGATCGACGTGCGGGACCGGGCTGGGAGCTACGGACACTTCCGACCGACCAAGGAGGTCTTCGAGGCCTGGGAAGTCATGGAAGAGGTGTGCAGGGCTGCCCGTGCCGCGGCCGTGGTCTTCCAGTCCCCTCCTTCCTTCAAGGAGAACCGGGAAAACGTGTCCAACATGAGGGAGTTCTTCACGAGCATTGACCGTCCCCGTCCCATGTGCTGGGAGCCCCGAGGAGGATGGTCTTCCAGTACCATCAAGGACCTCTGCTCCACCCTTGAACTCATACACTGCGTCGACCCCTTTGTCGGCCCGTCGTTGACTGGGGGTAAGGCCTACTTCAGACTCCACGGAATGCCTCCGGGAAAGAGGCGATATCATTACACCTACAGTGATGATGACCTCGCTGAACTCGAGAGCCTTTGCCGCGAACATAAGGAGGTATTTCTACTGTTTAACAACGTTACAATGTATCAGGACGCCCTTCGGTTCAGGGAGGTGGCGGGTGTTTAGGGACCGGGAGGATGCTGGGCGACGTCTTGCAGGGGAATTGCAGGCCTACGTCGGCCTCAGGCCGTTGGTCCTGGCCATCCCCAGAGGAGGAGTTCCCGTGGGCTTTCGTCTGGCCGAGGGCCTTGGTGCAGACTTCGATATCCTCATCACGCGGAAGATTCCAATACCTTGGGAGCCCGAAGCTGGCTTCGGGGCCGTGGGCCCCGATGGCGAGTTCGTCCTCAGCGACTCCCTGATAGATGGCTTGGGACTGTCGACCAAGGAGATCCAGACGCTTGCCCAGACAACGTTTGACGAGGTGCGAAGGAGGGAGGCCATCCTACGAAGGAATCGTCCTCGCCCGTCAGTTCGAGATCGCCACGTCATCCTGGTGGACGACGGCCTGGCCACGGGCTACACCATGTCGGCGGCCCTCGAGTGGGTCAGGCGTGGAGCTCCCAAGGAACTAGTTGTAGCGGTGCCGTGCAGCTCGAGTTCCGCCATCGAGGTCGTGAGTGGTTTGGCGGACACTGTGGTTGCCATGGAGGTGAGCCACGAGCCCTTCTTTGCTGTGGCCTCCTTCTACGAGCGGTGGACGGACCTAACAGATGAGGAGATTCTGCCCTACCTAAAGGACCTTCCCAAGAGGGGACATTATCAGGGACGATAACGATGCGAAAAACTATAGGATGGAAGGATGCCATATTCTTGGGGAGTAGGCCCCATGGATAGCAAAGGGATACCCGAGGACATCCAGACTTTCTTCAGAGGAAAGGGAGGTCACTCCCTCATCGTGAAGGGTTCGGCGGGTACTGGCAAGACGACATTGGCTCTCCAGCTGATTGAGGAACTGGAGGACATCCCGGGGAGCTACTACCTAAGCATCCGAGTTTCCGACGAGTCCCTCTACAACCAGTTCCCTTGGCTCAGGGAGAAGGTCAGGAAATCGGACCTTCTGAAAGTGGGCCGGGGCTTTCTCAGGAGCTTCGAGGAGGCGGACGAGGAGGAGATGGAGAGGATAAGGAAGGCCCGCAGCCTCCTCAGAGAGGTCTCAGAGGACGAGGTGCGGGTGACCAGGGTGGACAGGACTGAGCTGAACAAGCTGGAGGGCCGCCTCGAGATGGGCCAGGAGGGAGACGAGATCTACGAGAAGGTGGGGGAGGGGGAGGTGGTGGATGACAGCGTCGTCTTCGACCTCGGTTCCGACCTTCCGGAGATTGACCTAGCCTACGATGCCATAGAGAGGAACCTCCCCCGGAAGAGCCTTCTCATCATTGACAGCATCGACGCCCTCAGCGAGAGGTACGGCATCCATCCGGCCAAACTCATCAACACCATCCAGAAGGACCTGGTGGAGAACAGCAATGCCAACGTTGTGTACGTGCTGGAGGGTAGCGGTGAGACGAAGCTAGACTACCTGGGAGACGGTGTTATGGAGATGAAGGATGAGGAGGCACATGGGCGCCGCATACGTCTTCTTTTGGTGGAGAAGCTGAGAGGCCGGGAGATCTCCCAGCACAAGTACGTTTACACCCTCAAGGATGGGCGAGTAAGAGCCTTCTCATACCTCCCGCTGGAGGCTAAGGGCCGGGCCAGGAGGTGGAAACCCGTCAGGGACAAGGCCAAGAGGGTGTCAACAGGCAACGAGGCCCTGGATCAGCTCGTTGGGGGCCTAGGAAGAGGCGACATCATATCCATACAGGTGGATGTGAACGTGCCCAACGAGTTCGTTGACCCCCTCCTCATCGGGCTCATTGCCAACTTCTGCCGACTGGGGAGGGGCGTAGCCTTCGTCCCCCCTAGGAAGACTACCGCGGACTTCGTGAGGGATGCCATCAGACTGTACACCGGAGAGGAGGCCTTCGACACCTACGTCAGGGTCTTCGAGTCCTCCCCCCTTGGCAGCCTGGAGAGCAGCAAGAACGCCCTTCAGATGGAGGGTTCTAGCGTGGAGACCGACCTGAAGTGGAGCACCGTTGAGTACAACCTGAGTGGTGCCAAACATCCCTTCCTCTCCCTGATGGCCTTCGACACCCTGGAGGCGGTGTACGGCGAGGCTGTCTCCTCCGAGATGACGGGGCACTTCTCCTCGATTAGGAAGTCTCAGGACATCTTCGTGGGCCTGACCTCTCCCACCTGCAAGTCCGCAGAGGCTGTGGCGAACGCCTCCTCGGTGCACCTGAGGGTGGAAAACGTGGACGGCTGCATCCTGATCTTCGGGGAGAAGCCCTACACCGGCTTTTACAACCTCTCTTTTGACTACCGTAAGGGCTGCCCGAAGGCCGTTATCACTCAGATTGTCTGATTTTAAGGCGGAAAATGAGTCTCACCTCTGATAACTGAATAGAAATATGCTTAAATCGGACCATTCATCGAAGCCCGATGAGGGAGAAGAACATCTCACGTCTCCTGACAGACGACTATGCTGAAAGGATTCTCGTTGCAACCCACGAAAACCCTCGGTCTGTCCAGGAGATCAGTGACAAGTACGATATCCCCATTGCTGCCTGTTACCGCAAGATTCATGAGCTTGAGGACGCGGGTTTTCTCAAGTGTGCAAAGATTGTCACCACCCCGAAGGGCAAGACCATGAAGCTATACCAGGCTACGCTGAGGAGCGCCCACTTGCTCTACGAGGACGGGTCCTTCAAGGTAAAGTTCGAGTTCGAGCAGGATAGCACAATCAACGGCAAGTGGATCGAACTCAACAGTGCTCTGAACAACTAGTTATCTGATTCATTTCTGCTCTGCGGATACTTCCCACCCTTGGTGGAAGGTTTAATAAAGGCTGGAGAATTTCAAAGGGTCTGTAGAGGTGATCGTCTGACCTACGACATTATTGTCATTGGTTCTGGACCCGCGGGCCTCACTGCGGCCGTCTACGCTACCCGAGGTAACCTTAGCACCCTCGTAATCGCCGGCTCCCAGTATGGTGGCCAGCTGATGCTGACTACTGAGGTTGAGAACTACCCGGGCTTCCCCAGCGGCGTTCAGGGTCCAGAGCTCATGGACCTGATGATTAAGCAGGCGGAGAGGTTTGACGCGCAGTTCATATATGACGATGTCTCCAGGGTGGACTTTGGGGGCCGCCCCTTTAGGGTCTACACTGGCGAGAAGGAGCACCTGGGCAGGAGCGTCATCATCTCTACTGGAGCGTCCGCAAGGTGGCTTGGCCTTGAGTCCGAGGAGAAGTTGAGGGGACGCGGGGTGTCCAGCTGTGCTACCTGCGATGGGCACTTTTTCAAGGATAAGGATGTCCTCGTCGTCGGTGGTGGCGACAGCGCGATGGAGGAGGCCCTCTTCCTCTCGCGGTTGGTCAATAGAGTAAGGGTCATCCACCGTCGGGACAAGCTGCGAGCCAGTAAGATTATGCAGGAGAGGGCTTTCAAGAATCCCAAGATCGACTTCCTCTGGGACTCGGTTGTCGTGGATGTCCTTGGAGGGGAGAAGGTTGAGGGTGCGCGCGTCAGGAATGTGAAGACTGGGGAGGAGAAGGATCTCGCCTGCGATGGCGTGTTCATCGCCATAGGCCACGAGCCCAACACCGGCATCTTCAAGAATCAGTTGGAGATGGACAAGAAGGGCTACATCAAGGTCTGGGACCACACGCGGAGCAGTGTGGAAGGTATCTTCGTAGCCGGCGACGTTCATGACTACCGATATAGGCAGGCAGTGACGGCCGCCGGCTTTGGCTGCATGGCGGCCATGGATGCAGAGAAGTGGCTGGAGGCCCAGGACTAGGATGTCAACGCGTCCAAGCTTCCAGGAGGCCCTCAGTCAAATCACGCCGCTCCTTCAGGCGGAGAAGCATCCCGAAGCCTTGCTCCAGGGGGTCGTCGACTTCCTCTTCGAGGTATCTCCTGACTATTCCTGGGTAGGCATCTACCTGCTGGATGGGGAGGAGCTTGTCTTGGCAGCATGGCAGGGTCATGAGGTAACGGAGCACGCGAGAATACCTGTGAGCCGTGGGGTTTGTGGTCTGGCCGCCAGGGCTGGGATGGTCGTCAACGTCCCTGATGTCAGCGAGGACCCCCGGTATCTGATGTGTTTCCCCAGCACAAGGTCCGAACTCGTGGTTCCCATACTGGGTTCTGGCGGTGTGCTCGGGGAGATAGACATCGATAGCGACGAGCTGGCGGCCTTCCGCCAGGAGGACGAGGCTTTCTTGAAGGCTGTGGCGGAACGACTGGCGAAGATCTTGGAGTCCATGCCACCTTAGTCCCTAAACTTGATATGTGGCCCCCCACCTGATGACTACGAGGGATATGATGGCGGAGGAAGTACCTGTAGCCAGGGTCGAAGAGATTCCCCCTGGCTCCGGAAGGGTCGTGGAGGCTGCGGGGAAGACCCTGGCGGTCTTCAATGTGAACGGTAGTTTCCATGTGATTGACAATGAATGTCTCCACCGCGGGGGGCCCCTAGGCGAGGGTCTCCTGGAGAAGAATGTGGTCACGTGTCCGTGGCATGGTTGGGAGTACGATGTCATCACGGGTTCTAATGCATTCAACCCTGGCTTGAAGGTCAACGCGTACAAGGTTACGGTCAAGGACGGGGAGATCAGAATCACTCTCTGAGTCCCGAAGATGATAATCACTGGCTGATAATCGAATGACAACGCTTAAATACTGAAAAGCGCAATCGCCTGTTTCCACGTAGCAGGGGTTTCAAAGTGGAGGACAGGCTAATGAACCCGTTGGAGGCTTCCCAACTCCTCACAGACGAATACAGTGCCAAGATTTTACTGGCCACGTACAAGAGAAAGATCAGCGCTCAGGAAATCAGCGCGCGCTACGGGATACCCATCGCGGCCTGCTACCGCAAGATCCGCATCCTGGAAGAGGCCGGGTTGATAGCGTGTGTGGACAGAGTTCTGACCCAGAAGGGGAAGAGGAAGAACCTGTACACCTCAAGGCTGAAGAATGCCTACATCTTCTTCGAGAATGGCAGGCTCAGGGCCCGGTTCCAGCTTGTATCGGGGGCTATCAAGGACTTTGGCGGTGACTGGACGGGGGCTGACGTCGTCACGAAGTAAGCCTGCTATCGGTATTTTATCATTTTTGAGAATAGCGTCTTTAGATTTAAGTA
>JABAOD010000143.1_pt1 | contig 57831 bp, 57 predicted proteins | sample 7062151 | NCBI WGS metagenome assembly JABAOD01 (sample SAMN14538626, study PRJNA623070) | marine sediment metagenome | biome: marine biome [ENVO:00000428]; feature: marine pelagic biome [ENVO:01000023]; material: deep marine sediment [ENVO:00002113] | place: India: Gulf of Khambhat ... | reverse complement strand
TACAAGGTGGAGGTCATCATCGAGGGGGAGAAGAAGGGAGGCATGGTGGTGGACTTCGCGGACTTGAAGGCCAGGGTCCGAGAGGTACTGATGAAGTACGATCACAGGGCCCTCAACGATTTCATGGAGTACCCTTCTGTGGAGAACATCTGCGAACTCCTGGCGACCAACCTGAAGGAGCGACTGGGCTTCCCCTTCCTCATAAAGGTTTGGGAAGGAGAGGGGAAGTGGGCTGAGACCCGTTCCTAAGCGCGTGCCCGCTGACTAAAAATACGAGGCCCCCATAGGACCCTAGGGATTTCATGGTGGACTATCGCATCGAACGCGACTTCCTCGGCGAGGTGAGGGTTCCCAAAGGGGCCTACTGGGGGGTGCAGACCCAGAGAGCCGTTGAGAACTTCCCCATCAGCGGCCTCCGCCTCCAGAGGGGCTTCATAAGGGCCCAGGGAATCATCAAGCTGGCTGCTGCTAGAGCCAACATGGAGGTAGGTCGGCTGGACAGGGGTGTTGGTCAGGCCATAGTCGAGGCCTCGAAGGAGGTCATGGAAGGGAAGTTCGACGACCATTTCGTCGTGGACGTCTACCAGGCAGGAGCCGGGACATCCCAAAACATGAACGCCAATGAGGTCATCGCGAACAGGGCCAACCAGTTGCTTGACGCCGAACTGGGCACCTACAAGCCAGTCCATCCCAACGACCACGTCAATATGGCTCAATCCACCAACGACACCATCCATGTGGCAATGCACATCGCGGCCCTGGAGGCGATCAGCCGGGAGCTCCTACCCTCCCTTCAGACCCTGGCAAAAGCCCTTCGCAAGAAGGCGAGGGAGTTTGACGACGTCGTGAAGATCGGCCGCACCCACCTTCAAGACGCTGTCCCCATCCGATTAGGCCAGGAATTCGGCGGATATGCGACGATGGTTGAACACGCCGAGTCACGGCTGAGGGACACATCCAAGGCCTTGGAGGAGCTGGTCATCGGCGGCACCGCCGTCGGCACCGGCCTCAACGCGGACCCGAGGTATCCTGACCTGGCCCTCAGAGAGATTAACAGGCTGACAGGCCTCAGGTTCCGGCGTCCCGACGATATGTTCGAGGCGATGCAGAATGCTGACGCTTGCGTAGAGGTAAGTGGCGCCCTGAAGACCATGGCGGTGAGCCTGACAAAGATTGCGAACGACCTGCGGTTGTTGAGTTCAGGACCCAGGACGGGCCTGGCCGAAATCAGGCTGCCGGCGGTTCAGCCCGGGTCCTCGATCATGCCCGGAAAGGTCAACCCCGTGATGGCTGAGATGCTCAACATGGTCGCCTTTCAGGTCTTTGGCAACGACGCGACGGTGACCTATGCCTCTCAGGCGGGACAGTTGGAGCTCAACGTGATGATGCCGCTTATCGCTTACAACCTCATCCAGTCCGTTCAGATCGCGGCCAGTGGCATCCGGTCCTTCACGGACAGGTGCGTGAAGGGTATTGAGGTCGACAGGAAGAAGTGCCTGTCATATGTCGAGTGGAGCACGGCCATGGCGACGGCTCTATCCCCCCGTCTGGGATACGAGAGGGCGGCGGAGGTAGCGAAGAAGGCCTATGCAGAGGGGAGGACCGTCCGAGACGTGGCCCTCAAGGAAAAGGTGCTCACGGAGGAGGAGCTGAACGAACTCTTGGACGCCGACAGGATGACCAGGATATTGGAGAGCTAGGCGAACTCTTCCTGGAAGACCTTCCGCCAGTCATGCCTCTCCACGGCGATGTCCTGCTGGGCGATGGGCAACTTTGGGAAACCGGGACTCTTCTCCTCGTATGAGGGCTTCTCCTCGACGTAGATTAGGCCGGTATAGATCTTGGAGAAGTCCATGGCCACCTCCACGGCCTGCCTCCTTTCCCTAGGATCGTACCCTCCATCCTCATCCAGATTGACAATGTTGTCCCGGTAGAACTCGTACGTATTCACGTGGTTGTAGGTGACGCAAGGGGTGAAGACGTTCAGGAGGGAGAAGCCTTTGTGACGGATTGCCTCCTCGATGAGGCGGGTCAGCTGCTTGACATCCCCAGAGAAACCCTGGGCCAGGAAAGAGATGCCACAGGAAAGAGCCGTACCGAGAGGACGCATAGGTTCCTCTACCACCCCGTGGGGAGAGGCCTTCGTCTTGTAGCCCTCTCTGGCAGTCGGCGATGATTGACCTTTCGTAAGGCCATATACATGGTTGTCAAAGACGATGTACGTGATGTCCACGTTCCGCCTTATCGCATGCAGGAAGTGGTTTCCCCCGATGCTGTAACCGTCCCCGTCCCCTCCAGCTCCAATGACGGTGAGGTCCCTGTTGGCGAGCTTCACACCCATGGCCAGCGGGAGGATGCGACCGTGCACACCGTGAAACCCGTAGGCCCTGAAGTAATCCGTAATCTTACCGGAGCAACCGATGCCACTGACCAAGACGACCTGATGAGGTTCCAGCCCCAGGTTTGAGCAGGCTACCTGCATGGCCTTGAGGATACCGAAATCGCCACAACCCGGACACCAGGTGGGCCTATGCAGCGTGTAGTCCTTGGCTGTAACCATTCAGACCACCTCTCTGAGGAACCTGCATACCTCCCGAGGCTTGAAAGGCGTACCGTCAAACTTCAGCAGGCTTCTCAACTCGTCCTTGGGGATTCCCAGCTCAGACCTCAGGACACGGGCCAGCTGGCCTGTGGCGTTGTGCTCAACGGTGACGATCCGGGCTCCGCTGTGCAGCAGCCCCTTAACCCGATTTGCGGGGAAGGGTGCGAGGATCTTGAGCTGGATGTGTTTCGCCTTGAAACCTTCATCCTTCAGGATATCAATAGCCTCCATCACGGGACCGCGTACGGAGCCAATGCCAAATACGTTGATTGATGCGTCCGACGGACCGTACACGTCACCTCCCGGATTGAGCGGGTGGCCGTCGGAGAGGGAAGCAACCTTCTTCAACCGCTTCTCCATCATCAACACCCTCTTCACAGGGTTCTCCGTCGTGTAGCCCGTCTCGTCGTGCTCCGTGCTGTTGGCCGTATGCAGTCCGTAGGGAGTTCCTGGCAAAGTTCTAGGGGAGATGCCCTCGGGCGTGATGGCGTACCGTCTGAAAACACCCTCAGGAGTACCTCCGTTGGCGCTGGCCATGGTCGCCATCAGGTCCTCCTCCTCAATGACGGCACCCCTTTCGATGGCCACCTTGGACGGGTCGATCTCCTCCGGGGAGACCGACATCTTCGATGAAGAGAGGGACTGATCCGTCAGTAGGATCACTGGACACTGGTGGACCTCCGCCAAGTTAAAGGCCTCAGAGGTGAGGTAGAAGCAGTCCTCCACGCTGCCTGGGGTGAGGACTATCCTCGGGAAGTCCCCATGCGATCCGTAGAGGACGTGACCGATGTCCGACTGCTCATGTTTTGTGGGCAGCCCAGTGCTTGGACCCGCCCTCTGGGCGTCCACGATGACCACGGGGACCTCGCTCATGCCCGCGAGGCTGAGGGCCTCGGTCATGAGGGAGAAGCCAGGTCCTGAGGTAGCCGTCATGGCCCTGACACCCGTGTAACCGGCGCCGATGGCGGAGATGACGGCCGCGATCTCATCCTCGGCCTGTATGACGACGCCGCCATACTTGGGGAGGCGAGGCGAGAGCCACTCGAGTATCTCCGTTGCCGGGGTGATGGGGTAACCAGCGTAGAAGCGGCATCCGGCGACCAATGCGCCGAAGGCGATGGCGTCGTTTCCTGAGAGGAGAACCTTCGTCTCGCCATTGTCGGGAACGTCCAGCGTATGACCGTTCTCCACCCCCAGGGATGTGGCTAGTTCGTGCCCTCGGGAGATGGCCTTTCGATTGGCCTCAAGCACCTCCTCCCCCTTGCTCCCAAACCTCATGGAGATGCCCTCATAGAGGTGCTCCACGTCAAAGCCGAGGAGGGCGGCGGTAACGCCCAGAGAGACCATGTTCTTCATAATCACATTGCCCAAATCTCTCGCAGCCTGGGCCATCGGGACTGCGTGGAGTCCCACGTCTATGCCCTCCGGAATCCGGGCCTGGAAGGAGGAGCTGTCATAGATTATCAGACCGTCAGGGGCCAGCTCATCGAGATTGCGGTCGATGCTGTCCTGGTCAAAGGCCACGAGGAGGTGAATTGCATCGGACCTTGCCTGTGGCCTCTTCTCTGGGCTGAGCCTAACCTCGTACCCGGTGTATCCCCCGCGGATCCTCGAGGGAAACTCCCGGTAGGTGTAGATGTTCAACCCGGCCCTTGCCATCGAGTAGGCGAAAATCTCTCCAGTGCTGTCAATGCCCTCGCCAGACTGGCCGCCAATACGCCAACTGACCTCGTTCTGTGACATGGACATTCCGTGGTGGTTGCCGTGAGCCTCAGCCTTTCAACGCGATTTATTACATCCCTTGCTTATAAGCTCGTGCACTTGTGCTCGACAGGTGAAAATCAGCCGGAGCCAGCCTCAGCTGGGGGCGCCGTTTTCCGCCTGGCCCTGATCTGCCGAACCATCTCGGGGATGACTTCGAAGAGGTCCCCCACGATGCCGTAGTCCGCGATTTCAAAGATTGGGGCGTTGGCATCCATGTTGATGGCTACGATCTTCTCCGATTCCTGCATCCCTGCCAGGTGCTGGACTGCCCCTGAAATGCCCACGGCCACGTAGAGCTTCGGCCGGACGGTCCTCCCTGTCTGGCCCACTTGGTAGTCCTTGGGGACCCATCCAGAGTCCACAGGCTTCCGAGATGAGGCCACAACCCCACTCATCTCCCTGGCCAGCTCTTCCAGAAGCTCGAAGTTCTTCGGGTGTTTCAACCCGAAGCCCCCAGATACTATGATGTCTGCATCCTCCAGGCTCACCTTGTCCTGTCTGTGAAACTCTACGAACTCCACCAGCTTGGTGTCCACGTCCTTAGGCCCCAGATTGACCTTCTCCCGGACGACCTCACCCTTCCTTCCCTTCTTCCTTGGGGGGACCTTGAAGACGTTGGGCCTTACCGAGGCCATCTGGGGCCTGTGCTTCTTGCAGAGGATATGGGCCAGGCTCTTTCCGCCGAAGGCAGGCCTTATCATGTCTAGGTTCCCGTCCTTGTCCAGATCGAAGGCTACGCAGTCCGCTGCCAGGCCGGTGTGGATGACAGCGTGAAGCCGCCCTCCCAGGTCCCTTCCGTTCTTCGACGCCCCGAAGAAGACAATTTCGGGCTTGTGCTTCTCTATGAGTTTGGCCAACACCTTCGTGTAGGGCCGTGGGGTGTATGCGTCGAGTAGCGCATGCTCCACTAGAATGACCCGGTCGAGACCCCGCTGCAGGGCCTCCTCCGTCTGGTCGGCCACATCGTTCCCCAAGAGGACTCCAGTGAGTTCAACTCCCAGCCGATCCGCAAGCCTCCTACCCTCACCGATGAGCTGTGTGGAGACCTCCCTCAGCTGTCCTCGTCTCTGCTCCAGGAAGATCCAGATACCTCGGTGGACCTTTGAGCTCATGGCTCAGACCTCCAGGAGTCCTTCCGCCGCGAGACTATCGAGAAGCTGCTTCACTGCCTCCCGGAGCTCCCCGCGGTATATCTGTCCCTGTCTGTCCGGGAGCCTAACCGTCTCCACCTTCGAAACGACGGTGGGGGATCCCTTCAGCCCAATCTCCTCTGGTTTGAGGCCGACATCATCTGCACTCCACTGAAGGATGGAACCGGGCCGCTTTGCCCTTATCTTCCCCGTAAGGGTGGGGAGTCTTGGCCTGTTGCAGCCGAAGCTGACGGTGATAAGAGTAGGCATGGGGCACTCCCATACCTCGAAGCCATCCTCCACGAAGCGCTTGCCCCGGACCTTCCCGTTCGCCACCGTCGCCTCGGAGACGTAGGTGATCTGGGGGATGTCCAGGTGTCCTGCAATTCCTGGCCCTACATGGCCTGTGGAGCTGTCCGTGGTCTCCTCCCCGCAGAATATGAGGTCGTAGCCACCGATCTTGTGGATGGTCTCGCTCAGGGCCAGGGCGGTAGGAACGGTATCGCTGGCCGCCAGCTTGCGGTCCGTTAGCAGGATGCCACTATCACAGCCCATCCCGATGGCGTGCTCCAAGGAGGGCACGAAGACGGGCGGGCCCATTGTGACCACCACGACCTCGCCGCCGTGGAGGTCCTTGAGCTGGAGGGCCATCTCCAAGGCGTTGAGGTCCGGCGGGTTTATCTCGCTGGGAACTCCTGCTCTGCGGAGGGTCTTCGTCACGGGGTCGATCTGGAGTTCCTGGGCCTTTGGCACCTGCTTGATGCAGACTACACTTCTAAGCCCCTTGCTCTCGGAGGTCACCATCGACAGTCCCTGCACCGCCTGCAGAATGCATAAGGAGGACGTGTAAGAGGGTTTCGGTCTTCAGGCCTTGTTGGATAGCACCTTCAGAGCTTCCTCCCTCCCCTTGGCTAGGATGCTCCCGGAAGCCCGCATGTCCTCGAGCTCGGCGTGGTCCAGGTCCCACTCCAGAATCTCCTTGACGCCACCCTTTCCCAGGACGACGGGCATTCCTATGCTGATGTCCTTGAGCTCGTACTCCCCCTTAACGACGATCGAGGAGGGGATGAGCTCACCCCTATCCTCCGCAATGGCCTGTATCATGTCCGCAGTGCAGTTAGCGGGACCAAACTCCGTGGCCTTCTTGCCCGAAATGATGTTGATGGCCACCTCCTTGATCTGCTCCCGGATGAGCTTCTTCTCCTCGTCCTTGAAAGTCTTGGACTCCCCCTCCGCCTTGACCTTTGACCATACGGGGACCTGGCTGTCTCCGTGCTCCCCCAGCACATAGGCCTCAATCCTTTCGGCAGGAACGGAGAGGAAGTCGGAAAGGGCTGTCCGGAAGCGGACGGTGTCCAGCATCCCTCCAGAGCCGACCACCTTGGTCCTCTCGAAGCCCGAGTGCTTGTAAGCCACGTAGTTCATGACGTCCATAGGGTTTGTCAGGTTGATCATAACGGCGTTGGGAGCCAGCTTGCCGACCTGTGCGGCCACATCCTTCATGATGGGAGCGTTCGTCTCCAACAGGTCCAGCCTTGACATTCCCGGTGCCCGAGGCCGCCCAGCGCTCACCACAACGATGTCCGAGTCCCGGATATCCTCATAGCCGCCCGATATGATGGACATGTCCGCTTTATACTCCATGGCGTGGCGGAGGTCGTTGGCCTGGCCCTTTGCCAGGGGCTCTATGATGTCCACCATGACGAACTCCTCTGCAAGCTCCCTCAGGACGGTGGTATAGGCGATGATGCTGCCCAACCTACCAGTTCCGATGAAAGTTACCTTCATTCCACCACCCGCAGTCTACAGAAAACGCCTAGGGAGAGGGGGGATAAATATGTTTACGCCAAATAGAGGTCCCTAGTCTACATACTCCTCCCTTAAGGGTGAAAGACGTCCGGGACCTCTACGTCCTCCAAGGCCACGGCATCATGCCTCATGCCGGCAGGCACGAGATAAGCGGAGCCTGCTGTCAAATCCCTCTCCTCCTTCCCTATGACGATCCTTAGCTTGCCCCGGAGAACGAAGCCGGCCTGTTCGTAGGGGTGGCTGTGCTCTCCAAATCGGATTCCCTTCTTAATCACCCAATGACAGAGCGGCATCTTGTCGCTGTACACGAGGGTTCTTCTCACTATGCCTTCTCGCATCTCCACCGCTTTGGCTTCAGGAAGCGATTCCCAGCCTCTTAGCCTCCCCTCTCCTCCTGCCATCCTTCATCACGATCCCCTCCGTCAGGGCCATCAAGAGATCCTTGACGGCCCGACATCGAGACTTCCGTAAGATCTGAAACGTTGATATAATCTCGGCATTATCAACGTGATGTCGGTGGACGCGTCTGTCAGGGCTCTGGAGCCGGGGAGAGGGTTGCATGGTGGCGAGGGGCGGCCACGGAACGGGATCACGTGAGGGGGAGGTTGCGGTATGAAGTACCCGGATGAGGTCCTAACAACCACAAAGAAGGGAAAGGTGGAGGTCCGAAAGCTTGTGGATAGAGGCAGTTACGTCAGGTATGAGTATCTGGACCCCGAGACTGGGGAGGCCTCCGAAAATAAGGTGAAGCTGGTCCTGATGGGGGATCGCATGGAGGAGTACTTCCTCATTCCTACCAAGGATGGCAGGAGGTTCCTGCTGCTGCCGACGGAGACAAAGGGGGCAAGGATGCTCTGGGACGGCGACAAGGCCGTGGAGCTCTGACGGGTTCGTTATCACTCAGAATATTGCTGTCTCAACCCTTAAGTATCCTCGTCCTGGAGTTCAGGGGCATAGTCCAACTCGATCAGGATGGTTTGATGGCAGAGAGGCGGTCCCCTCCCACAAAGGGAAGCAAGACCAAAACCAAGTCAAAGACCTCCAAGGCCAAGGCGAAGACCGCCGTGAAGAAGGCTCAGATTCCCACCAAGACCGCGAAGCCAGAAGTGAAGGCTGATGTGGACCCCGAGCAGGCCAAGAAGATGGCCCTCCTTCAACTGCGCATCGGTAGGGCCTCCCACCTTTACAGCATGGCGGCCGCCTTCGCCTTGGCGACGAGTGGCATCATACTCCTCCTGATCCAACCCGGGAGGCTTCTGGAGGACATTCCTGATGACGCCAAGGTGATCCTCCCATGGCTGGTCCCCGTCGTGGCGGGGGCCTTCATCGCCACCTCCACATTCTACATCAAGTGGAAGCCCTACGCTGGCTCGAGGCTCAGCGGACACTTCCTGCTGACCCTCTACGCCTTCCTGGCATCTGTAAGCATCCTCATACTCCTGATCCTCCAGAGCTTTGAAGGGCTGGATCCCAAGTCCCTGGCCTGGCTCTACCCCTCGTCCCTCTCAGGCATATCCCTGACCTTAATCTCCCTGGCCATGACCTGGCGGGGCATGGGCAGGAGGAAGCTGATGAGCATCATGGCCGCGGCCTTCCCCATGGCTGTAATGGTCTACGGCTTCACGCCCATCTTCTCCTCCGGGATTCCACCGGACCTCCTGATCCTCACCTTCATGGGAAGCGCCGTCGCCGTGCAGTTCAGCGGCTCCATGTTACACATCATCTCAAGCTCCACCTCCGTCCAGGAGAGGGAGGTGATCCGGGTGAGCAACGATCAGCTCCTCCTCATCCGAGAACAGCTCAACGCCCGCTCCGAGGCCTTGGAATACAAGGAGAGCGCCCTCCGCTCTAAAGAGGCGGACATGGAGGTTCACGAGAAGGCTCTAGCGGATAGGATCAAGGCCCTTGAGGGGAACCAGAAGGGGCTGGCGACCACTGAGTCACGGCTTGAGAAGGCCCTGAAGGACGTTAAGAACCGAGAGGCAAAGCTCCAGGCTAGAGAGGCCGAGATTGCGGCGAAGGCAGAGACCTTTTCCCTCAAGGAGCAGGACATCTCCCAAAAGGAGAAGAGCTTCGGGAGGACCTCGGGAGACCTCTCCAAGCGGGAATCGGAGCTTTCTCAGAAAGAGAAGGAGCTGAAGAAAGCCCTCATCGACCTCCAGTCCAGGGAGAAGGAGCTTAGCCAAAAAGAGACGGAGCTGAACAAGCTGGAGAAGGAGCAGGAGGAGCTGAGAAAGAAGTTGCAGGAGTCCAGAGAGGAAATACTCGCAAAGGAGGGCGAACTCAAGGTCAGGGAGAGCGCCCTCACCATGAAGAAGGCGGGGACAGATGTCAAGGGCAAAGGGGCTCAGGGAGAACTGAGAAATCTGGAGGCCAGGCTCCTCGAGAAGGAGAAGGAGCTAAGCCGCAAGGAGGTCCAGCTGAAGGGCATGGACCAAAGGCTTGCGGAGGCGACTAAGAAGGCGAAGGACTGGGAGCAGAAGGCCACCAGAAGGCTGAAGGACATTAAATCCAAGGAGGGAGAGCTCACCACCAAGGAGAAGTCCCTCGCCGAGAGGGAGATGAATGTCGAGGCAAAGTGGAAGGAGGTACAGAGGCAGCTTCAGCTTCTGGAGGAATCCGTGGCAAACGTGAAAGAGAAGGAGGTCAAGTATCAGGAACTCTACAAGACCGCTCACTCCAAGGCCTCTTCCGTCGAGAAAGCGAAGGAGGAGATCAACGCAGAGATGGCTACCTTGGGGGAGAAGGAGAAGCACTTGGAAGAGATGGCCAGGAAACTGGATGGGGAGAGGGAGTCCCTCAACTCTCTGCACAAGGATGTCCTGAAGAACCAGAAGGACCTGGAGGCTCGAGAATCGGAGGTGAGACTGCGACAGATGGACATGGAGACCAAGATGAGGCAGGCCCTCCAAACAGAAACCGGCCCCGACCTGCTCAGGGAGAAGGAGAAGGCCCTCCACCTTTGGGAGCAGAGGCTGAAGAAGAAAGAGCAGGAGATCAGGAACCAGCTCTACCAGAAGGAGAAGGAACTGAAGGAGAGGGAGAAAGCCATCCGAGAGGGAATGGTCTCGGAGCCGGAGGAAGTCGAAGTCGAGGAGGAGCTAGTCCAAGACAGGATAAAGTCCGGGACTCCTCGGTTGGATGACCTGCTCTTGGGCGGCCTTCCCTTGGACTCCCAGATCCTCTTCGTCGGCCCTGCCTTCGTTGGGAAAGAGATAGGCATCCTCAACTTCATTGCTGAGGGGCTGAAGAGCGGCACTCCATGTATTCTTATAACCACCTCAAGGCCGCCCTCTGAGCTGTCGAAGGAGATGGGGCCAATCCTGCCATCCTTCATGGAGTATGAGCAGGTTGGACTTGTCCGCTGGATTGATGGCTCCACTCCAATGCCTGGTGATCGGAGAAAGAGCCCCATCATTGAGGGAAACAGATACATTGTGAAGGGAGCCGGGGATTACGAGGGCATCCTTGGAGCCCTCAACAAGATTGAGGCGGAGTTCCGGAAGGAGGACCATCCCTACGTGCGCTTGGCATACATGACTCTGTCCACGTCCTTGACGCAGGGAAATGAGAAGGATGCCCTGAGCTACGTTCAGCGTTTCGTTAACAGGATGAGGAAAACGAAGTCTGTGGGCGTCTATGCTGTTGAGAGGGGGATGCATAGCGACCAGCAGATCGAGGCTCTCGAGCACCAGATGGACGGAGCCATCCACTTCAAGGTCGACCGACAGAAGAACTACCTGTCTGTCGCAGGCATATGCGACGCGCAGACCCGGGGATGGGTTGAGTACAAACACACTAACAGGGCTCTCATGATCGGGGCCTTCATGCTGGAAAGGATTCGTTAGTTCTGCTGTCATATCAGAAGGCGGGGACCTGCTTCCAGTGCCTCCAAAGTTTATTTAAGCGCGTGGAGGTATAGATCGATGGGCGAGTGTCTTTGGCGCGGGTCCTCCTGAAGGATTTAACAAAACGATTCGGGAACGTTGTCGCTGTAGACAATCTGAACCTAGAAGCGAAGGATAAGGAATTCGTCGTGTTTCTCGGTCCATCGGGCTGCGGGAAAACAACTTCCTTGAGATGTATCGCCGGGTTGGAGAGACCCGATGAGGGCGAGATATACATTGGAGACACCGTGGTGAACGAAATGGAGCCCAAAGACAGAAACGTAGCCATGGTGTTTCAGAACTACGCCCTCTATCCTCACATGACTGTGTACAAGAACATGGCCTTCCCGCTAGAGAATTTTCGATACTCGCAGGATGAGACTGACAGTAGGATTCGAGAGGTTGCCAAGCTTCTGCAGATCGAGACGCTGCTCGAGAGGAAGCCCACCCAACTCAGTGGAGGCCAGCAGCAGCGAGTCGCGCTAGGCAGAGCAATAGTGAGGGAGCCGCAGGCCTTCCTCATGGATGAGCCCTTGAGCAATCTTGACGCCAAGCTGAGGGTGTACATGAGGGCTGAGCTCAAAAGGCTCCAGAAGGAGCTCGGAGTCACGACGATATACGTTACTCATGACCAGGTGGAGGCCATGACCATGGGGGACAGAATCGCCATCCTGAATGATGGGGTTCTCCAGCAGTATGCCTCCTCAGGAGAGGTATATTCCCATCCCTTGAATGAATTTGTAGCTGGCTTCGTGGGAAGCCCTCCAATCAATTTCTTCGATTGCACTTTGAGCCGAAAGGGTACCCTAGATTCTGTGGAGTTCAGTTATTCGTTGGGAAAGGACATGCTCGAAGCGGCTTCAGCCTGTAGCTCGGATGAGCTGATAATGGGCATACGGCCTCAGGATCTCATCGCCCATAGGAGGGGGACGGAGAAGGACGGTCTCATAAAGGCAGAGATATACACGACAGAGCCCTTAGGGGATACGTTGATTCTTGACCTTCAGATCGGGCAGAAGATTGTCAAAGTCGTCGTAAGTCCGGATTTCGACCTGAGTGGTGTGGAGGAGGTTTGGATCGAAATCCCGCATGCGAAAATGCACCTGTTTGATAAGAAAACAGGGAAGGCCCTGACCTAACTTTGGCGCAGAAGGGCCTGTAAGACGAATCGGCTGAATTGCTATCCCTTAACAGTCCAGCCAATCATGCCTCTGATGTAATACTTCTGAAGAAGGGCGTATAGCAGGACGGGTACTATCATCAGCATGACAGATGCCGCAGATAGCAGCTGCCAGTCTACATGGAATTGCCCCCGAAGCAGCGGGATGCGTTGCGTGGCCAATAGCTTGTCAGGGGAATAGATGAGAATCAGGGCCAGGAAGAAATCGTTCCAGACCCACATGAATTGGAGGACGGCCACTGATGCTAGGGCAGGAAGAGCCATGGGGAGAACGACTTTGTAGAATATCTTGAAATCCGATGCGCCATCAACCTTGGCTGCCTCTTCGATCTCAACGGGAAGGGTAAGGAAGAAGTTCCTCAGGAACAGAATGATCCAGGCAAGCCCCCAGGCCGAGTGAACGAGAATAAGGCTGAGGTGGTTGTCGACAAGCCTCAGGTCGTTCATAATCCCGAAAATCGGTATTGCTATCATCTGCTGGGGGATTGCCATGAGGACTACAACCGTAAGGAAGATATAGTCCCGGACAGGAAAACTGAATCTTGCGAAGCCGTAGCCCGCCAGTGCCCCCACGAACATTGGTATGAAGGTTGCCGGAATGGCCACCAGGAAGGAGTTGGCGATACCTTGTGAGAGTGGGAAACCTGGGTGATTCCATGCCGCCGCGAAGTTGGCAAAGGATGGATTGAACTCAGAGAATTGCCACCAGCCGTCAAGAATTTCTCGGAAAGGTCTAATAGACGCCATCAGGAGACCGACGAAGGGCAGCGTCCAAGCGAGGGCAACCGACCAAGCTATGATGTGGATTACTATTGTGGTCTTCCTGATCTTCATCTCTTCACCACATATCGAATCATCCAAACAGTGACGACTAACGTAAGAAGGGTAAGGAGCGTAGCTACGACCGCCGCACTATTGAAGTCGAAACTGCGAAAGGCGAATCGATACATCAACAATGCCAGAACATCTGCTGATCCTCCCGGCCCTCCCCCAGGTCCAGCACCCGTGTATACTATATCGAAAATCTTCAGCTCCCACACGATGGTCATCACCACTACCACTAGAGTCATAGGCCTAAGGAGGGGGAACGTAACGCGATAGAACATCCGAAAGGGTGAAGCGCCATCGATCCTCGCGGCCTCGAAATACTCTTTAGGTATTGTCGTCAGTCCAGCAGAGTATACAATCAGACTGAATCCGGTCCACAACCACACAGAGCCGAAGATTAACGCGAAAAGGACAGTTTCGGGATGGTTCGTCCAAGTGATGTTCAGCGAATCGACGCCCAGCAGACCCAGAAAAGAGGGGACAACCCCCACGCCCTCAGTAAAGGTAAATCGAAGGATTAGTCCACCCACAATGAGAGGCGTGAGCATACCCAAGAAGATGATAGACTTCACGATGGACGAACCCTTCATGTCTCTGAGTATTATCGCCAAGTATAGGCCCGCAAACATCGACAACGGCAGGTGAATCGCGATCCACAGGAAGTTGTGAACCATCGCTCCCAGAGGAGGCCACTTTGGAAAACCCTCAAGATTCAGAGTCTCCCTACTTGCCAGCACGTCAGAATAGTTATCCCATCCAACAAACTCCCCTGAAGGCGAAAGAAAGCTGAGATACGCCGTCTGGAGCACGGGGTACACGACGAAGAATACGACCAAGAACAGGGCTGGTATGAAGAACAGCGGGCGCGCTAGTGCAGGTAAATTCTTTCGAATGGCCCGTACAGAAATAGGAGGGGGGTTGGGTCCCCCGCTGGTACCCTTGGCCTTCATCAGGGAGCCTTTGCCTCAATCGCTGAAAGTACGCTGTCCAACTGCCCCGGATTTACCCATAGCAACTTCAGTTGGCTCCAGAAAGTAGTCTGGAATTCACCGCCTATCTTATCGTCCAAGTCTTCGAGAACCTCCTTCCCCGTCAAGAGTTCAGCCACTTGTCTGTCAACGTCCGGGTATGCGTTCAGAGGCACATCTTTGATGGTTGCGAGGTGACCGCCCTGTCTGACCTGAAAGTCCTGTCCCTCTCCGCTTGCCAAGAACCTAAAGAGTTCCTGAGCCTCAAGGAGACGTGGCGTGTAGGCTGGTATGAAGAAGAAGTCTGGCGCGAAGACTATCCCTTGTGCTCCTGGCAGGGGCAGGACTCCCAAATCGTCCGGATCATCGACCATGCCTGTTATCCAGCTGCCCATGAAGTACAAGCCATAGTCTCCATCCCACCAGGCATCTACGGCTGCAGTCCATTCAGTGGGTCCGCTGAAGCAACTCTTCGTACAGACGGAACCAGGGGTGAGCAGTGGAACGAGTCTGTCGGTGAAGACCGTCTTCACGGCCGCGCTCGTCCATGAAACAGTTCCCGCCGTCAGATCGCGATGCATCTTGGGTCCGCCGTAGGTGGCGATGAAGTACTCCGTCACGTCTGATAGGGGCCATCCCACTTCGTCCCCGCTGACGATTGCGTTCTTAATGCCTTGTACTCCTTCAATCTGCACAAGCAATGACTTGAATCCGTCCCACGTTGTTGGCACCGTCAGGTCGTTGTCAGCGAAGAAGGATTTCCTGTACCAGAAGCCAGGTTTGACCTTCCCAGTATAGGTACCGCCGTAGATCTTGCCATCGACGGTAACTCGATCCAATGCGCCGGCGGAATAGGCGGTTGCGTTGATTATCCCCGTGACTTCAGCGATGTGCCCGTCGGGGGCCTGCGTTCGAATGAACGAGTCCCACATGAATATCAGATCGGCGGTCGCGACCCTCGCCTCAAATTGAGCGGGAAGGACGGGAGCGAGGTCTTCGGCCCTAGAGACCCGGTAGTCAACCTCTATCCCCGTCTTCACCGAAAATGCATTCAGTACCGGCAGAAACGCCTCCATCTCCGCACCTGACCACGGTCCGATGACGGTCAGACGCGGCGGAAGCCTCTTCTCAAGGTCGGCTAGCCTCGATCCGAAATCCAGCGTAAAGCCCAAGCCAGCTCCCGCCAGTGCCACTGCCGCAACGAGCAAAGCGGTCAGTGTAAGTTCCATTTTTGTAGCCATATTCAACCCCCCACGTGGGCTGACCATAATCCTGACCATATTTATGTGTTTCGTCAACCTACTAAGTATGATGAGAGGAGCCCTAGAAAGGCCACGACTCCCTTGAAGAAAGCCGATACAGGACTCTGCATGCCCTATCGTTCTCATTATCAATAACGTGAGAGTTAACAATATATGGGTCAGTAACGACGCCTTTTCATGAGGGGTGTTTACAGGCCTCGCTTCTACCCTAAGGTCGCTCGTACAAGGCTGAAAATCTGTCTAGCGGGTGACAGGGGGGTTGGCAAGACCTCTCTCCTAAGGCGATACCTGATCAACGAATTCAGCAACGCATATCATCAGACCATTGGCACGAGGGTCTTTCAAAAGAGAGTCGGCGTCCGCCTTTCCAGCCATCGCCTCAACGCGATTGCAGACCTCGAACTCTGGGACATAACAGGAGACAGAGGCGTATCATCCATTCTGAGGGAGGCGTATTTCCACGGTGCTCAGGGGGTCGTGGCCGTCTGTGACATGTCTCGGAGGGAGTCCCTATACGAGCTTGACTATTGGATGGATAGCGCCCTTCAGATATCGAAGGGCGTCCAGATGGAGATAGCTGTCAACAAAGCCGACGTCCCAAGGAGGGCGATACGGCCGAGGGACGTTGATTTGGCGGCCAGGGCCTATGATTGTCCGTACCTCTTTGTCAGTGCCAGGTCAGGCAAGAACCTAGAGGCTATGTACGCCGGTCTCATCATAAGCATCCTTCGCAAGAGGCTGGCGAGAAGGGCACCTCCTCCCGCGCCTCACGCAATCTGACATATCCGCTGGTCGTTCTCGTGAAGAGGGAAGCAGGCTCATTTAGTCCTCAAATACAAGATACATCTTCACGGGAACTGGCTTCGGAATCTCCTTGTGCGCATGCTCAAACTCCTTCCCCTTTAGCAGGATATTGGCAAGGCGGTCCAGTGCTCTGTTGAAGGCCTCCGAGTCCAGATCGTATTGCACGGCCATGTGCGCATACGGACCAACCTCCCCACGCCGTCGGAAGAACTCGGTGAAGTTCCTGTATCCTGGCGGATACACCCTCATGATGTAGCTCACCTCGGTGGTAAGGTTTCCTGACATGAGGTACGCGTTCCAACGGAACTGCTCCTCTTCGTTGAAGCAGGACTGCACCAGACTGCCCATCTCCACTGTCATGTTTGGATTGAGGAAGGACCTTAGGGCGACCACGTTTGCCAGGGCCTCCTCCAAGTTGTAGCCCAAGGGGCCTTCGGAGTCTCGCAATGACTTCATATATGGGCCTTGAAGGTAGGAGCCGTAGTACTCGACACTATCCTCGACCTCCCTCGAGGCCGCGAAACTATCGACGCTCGCGTGGAAAGACAAATGGTTGGAAGCGATGTCGAAGGCCATGCGGAAGGCCAACTCGCGAGCCTGATTGATGGGAACCCGTTCCTTGAGTTCCATGTAGCCCAGACCGAGGACCCTCAGGATTTCCTGGGCGAGGCCCATGAGAGGCCTCCTCTTCAAGTAGAGGCCCCAGCGTTCCGGCTCCAGCCTGAAAGACAGGTAGCTCCCGAAGGCCTCCGCCCCATGTTCCTTCATCAGGGACCTTGCCGGGAATGAGTCCTCCCACGAAACTTCTTCCAACAGTTTCCTGTAGGCTTCCTCCCAGCTCTCCACCTCTTCACCCGTTAGCCCCCTGCAGGTGGTCAGGCCAGGCACCCTGATCTTCTCCCTGTCGGAGAGCTCGGGATGACTACTCCGAAAGGAGGCGTGGTCCAACATGCGTTCCTTGAAGGGAAGGTTCAACTTAAGTCTTCTCAGTTCATCCAAAGCGTTGAAATTCCTCGGAGTCCAATCGTAAGCATGAAGCTTACTCCATTTACCACCTTCCTGATCATCCTCGTGCTGAGCTCGATATGACGAGCGTGGAAGAGTTTAGTTTCGAGGCAGCTGCAGGGACCTACAACTTCGGAATCGTGGCTTCAGAGCTGGAGGAATCTGATGTAATCCTCATTTTGGTCTTATTAGTCTACGGTGTCGTGGCCACGGGTATCCTCGTCGTGTTGCGACGAAGACGGCGGTAGTCCCCGCGGCCTTGTCACTACCTTCGGGTCAAACAGGTGGCAATTGATGATCCTCCCCTGAACCTGCAGATCCCTAGGCTCCAGAGGCTCACTGAACGCTGCCGTCACCTCCTTTCCAGAAACCGTTATGCCTTCGATGGCATCATTTATCGGTCCGGCTCCTTTCAAACTTGAACGGACAGTGGCGGCGATTTCCTCCCCGTCCATACGCTCTGCCTGGATAATACAGGAATTGCCAGACACAGTCACGTCACCTATCAACGGGCGGACGTCTTCATACCCTGGCTCCATGGCGCGTTTTTCCAGAAGATCCCTGAGATCCTCTGGCTCCCAACCACATGCGACAAACGCCTCGGGACAGCGTGGATGGAATCTACAACCCCGGGGTGGAGCAATCGCATCGGGAACCTCTCCCCCTGGAACTTCCTTCCGCCTCTTCCTAGCAGGATCAGGTATGGGGATAGCCTGTAGCAGGGCCTTCGTGTATGGGTGCCAGGGCTCATCATAGATCTCCTTGGCGTTGCCCATCTCCACGATCTTGCCAAGGTACATTATCGCAATCCGATGGCAGAGAAACTTGGCCGTCGCCAAATCGTGGGTTATGAAGAGGTAAGTCAGGCCATACTTTCTCTTCAACTCCATGAGTAATTCCAGGATCATCGCCCTCACCGACATGTCGAGCATCGCCACTGCCTCATCCGCCACAATGAATGAAGGACGCAAGATGATGGCCCTCGCTATGACCACGCGCTGCTTCTGACCACCACTGAGGTCTGCGGGATACCTGTCATATATCTCCTCCGCCGGTTCCAAGCCAACCTCTCGAAGGGCTCTAAGGACCTCTTTTTTTACCTGTTCTTCGCTCTCCATCAGGTTGTGTATCCGAAGTGGATGCGCCACCGCCTGACCAACTTTCATTGCGGGGTTCAGGGAAGCGTGAGGGTCCTGAAAGACAATCTGCATTCGTTGGCGTAAGGGCCTGAGCTCCGATTCTGGAAGGTGGGTTATGTCCTGTCCGTCGAAGAGGATCCTTCCATCCGTGGGCTCCGTCAGCCTCAGGATGGTCCGTCCCAATGTGGTCTTCCCACACCCGCTCTCCCCCACGAGTCCAAAGATTTCCCCCTTTCTTATTTCAAAGCTGACCCCGTCCACTGCCTTGACGAAAGCTTTCTGCCGGGTGAGAAGACGGGCAAGGAAGCTCCCCAGGACGGGATAGTGTTTCTTGAGGCCTTCCACCTGGAGGACGTAGTCAGCCATTATCTTCACCGTAGAGGAAGCAGGCGGCCCTGGAGGCATCGGCATCCGTCATGGGGGGCTCAGCCTTGCTGCAGATATCCATAACGTGGGGGCATCGAGGGTGAAATCGACAGCCGGGCGGTGGGTTGAGGAGGTCAGGAGGTGTGCCCCTGATGAAATTTAGCTCTTCCGTCTCGAGATGGATTATTGAGGACAGGAGACCCTGGGTGTAGGGATGTTTTGGATTGGAGAAGAGGTCGGATACCTTGGCGACCTCCACAAGCTTTCCGGCATACATTACCCCGACTCTGTCGCAGGTTTCCGCCACAATCCCCAAGTTGTGAGTAATCAGAAGGGTGGACATCCTGAAGGACCGCCTCAGGGTCTCGATGAGCTTGAGAATCTGAGCTTCGACCAGGACGTCGAGGGAAGTTGTGGGCTCATCCGCTATGAGGAGTTCAGGGTTCATCACCAGGGCCATGGCGATCATGATCCTCTGTCTCATTCCACCCGAGAACTCGTGCGGGTAGTTTTTCAGCCGAGACGCGGGAATCCCCACCGAGGAGAGGGCCCTTACTGCCCTTTCTTCCGCCTCCCGTTCGCTGATGTCGTGGTGGGCCTGCAAGAGTTCTACGAAGTGATCCCTCACCGTCATGAGCGGGTCCAGGCGAGACATCGGGTCCTGAAAGATGAGGGCCATCTTCTCGCCTCTGATCCCCCGCATCACCTCGGTGGGTAGCACGGTTAGGTCGGAAGCGCTCTTGAGTTTGAGGAGCCTCTTCAGGTCCTTCATTGCTTCCGAGGGAGTCCTCGTGGGGCCTTGTAGCTCCTTAAGCATGGACTTCACGGTCCGGGTATCGAAGGTTGAAAACTGGCCTGATTCGATTTGTTTCTTGAACTCGGCCTTTAGCTTCGCCTCTAGCCAGTCCATCTCCTCCCTCTCACTGGCAGTCATTTTGTGAAGAATCTCACCTCGAACGAGGGTCCCTGGCGGTAAAACGCCAAGAAGAGCCTTGCCCAGCGTGGACTTCCCACAACCTGTCTCACCCACGATGCCCAGGGCCTCGCCCTCGTTCAAATCGAGGCTGACATTGTCCACGGCTCTGATGTATCCCCGCCTAGTCTTGTAGAAGACGGATAGGTTCCTGATTTCGATGAGCGGGGCCACTAGCTTCTCTCCTTCTTGACGAGGGGGTTGATTATGTCATTGAGGCCCTCGCCAAGCATGCTCAGACTTGCCGTCAGGATAACAATCATCAGCCCGGGGAAGAACGAGGTCCACCAGACTCCGCTGTAGAGAAACCTCCTACCAGTGCTCAGATCCAACCCCCAATCCGGGATGGGCTCCTCGAGCCCGAACCCGAGAAAGCTCAACCCTGCTGCCGTAAGGACTGCGTCAGCGGCGTTGATTGAGAAGATTACCGGGATGGAGACTATCACGTTGTAGGCGATGTAGGACATGATCACGGTCCAGGGTTTAGCACCGAGGGCTCTCGCGGCCTCCACGTATGCTTCTTGCTTGACGGAGAGGACATGGTTCCTTATGACCCTGAAGTAGAGCGGTATGTAGATCACAGTGATGGCGATTGATATGTTGAAAATCCCCTTCCCAATCATGGTGGCAATGGAGAGGGCCAGAAGGAGGCCTGGAAATGAGTAGATGGAGTCCATTATCATGACCTGGGTTCTGTCTAGGTAGCCTCCCGCATAACCCGAAATGAGACCCAGGGGAAGTCCGATCAGAAGAGCGATGGAAGTGGCGATCGCCATTATGGACAAGGAGGTTCGGGCTCCGAAGATGACTCGGCTGAAGACATCCCTGCCGAATCGATCCGTTCCCATCAGGTGTTCCGAGCTGGGAGGGAGGTTCGGACTAGACACGAAGGTTGTTGGGTCAAAGGGGGCTATGATCGGGGCGAATATTGCCAGTACGATGAAGCCAAGGAAGATGAAGAGTCCAACCCATGTCATAATGCCCGCGAGAGTCCGTCTTTCCTCAAAGAGGGGAGAGAGAAGTTTGCCGAGGAACGATCTTCGATACTTCTCGGGGAGCTGTGCAAGTCCGAGTCTGACCCCGATGGGTTCGGACCCCTTTTCATCTGCCCTTTTCTTCAACTTGCCTCCCCTCAATACCTGATTCTCGGATCGATGAAGGCGTTCACGATGTCTATGACGAGGCTGGCCAGAACGATGAGGACGGCGTAGAAGACAATTATACCCTGGACCACGGGGAAGTCCCGCTCCTCGATCGCGCTCAACAGTCTCGATCCCATTCCGGGCCAGGAGAAGGTGGTCTCCGTCAGGACGGCCCCCGCAAAGAGGATTGCAAACTGCAGGCCCATGACGGTTACGACGGGAACCAGGGCGTTCTTGAAGGCATGCTTGTAGACCACGATTCTCTCCTTGACCCCCCTTGCCCGGGCGGCCTCGACATAGTCGGACAGCATCGTCTGCAGCATGTTCACCCTTACCATGCGGGTGAACACCCCGGAGATAACCAGGCCGAGGGTGATGACGGGAAGAACCAGGTGGCTCACGGCATCTAGAAATTTGTTTAGGTCCCCTTCTAATAGGCTGTCAATCGTGTACAGGCCGGTAACGTGCCTCGGGAAGTACAATCCCCCAAACCTGGTATTCGGTGGCAACCACCCCAGCCAGATGCTGAAGACGAGCTGGAGCATGAGCCCTAGCCAGAAGATTGGTATGACGTAGATTATGATGCCGTATAGTCGCAGGCCCATGTCCAAAGGGGTGTCCCTCTTCGACCCAGCAACCATGCCAGTGAGGATGCCTACTAGAATGGCAAAGCCCATGCCAAACATCGTGAGTTCGAGGGTTGCGGGAAACACGCTAAGGATTCTGAAGGAAACGGACTGGCCGGAGTACTTGATGGATTCGCCGAAGTCCCCTCTGAAAGTGCTGGAGAGGTAGTTGAAGTACTGAACTATTATGGGATCGTCCAGACCCAGCTGCCTCTTTGCCTCCTCAATGACCTCGGGCGGTGCCCTTCCGCCGTAGAGAGCGGTTATGGGATCTCCGGGAATCGCCCTCAGAATGATGAACACTACTGTCAGAAGAATGAGCAACATCGGCAGGGACATCAGAAGCCGTGCGATGATGTATACCTTCAGAGAGGATCCAGCTTGCACAGTCTCATCCTCGCTCTTGCGGACTAGGCTAACACCTATAAAGATTTCCAGAAAGAAAAATTAGAGGGGAGGCTGCCGTCAGTTGGGACGGGCAGCCAGCTCCCGAACAAAGATGGTGAGGCCCCTCGAAGCGAAATACTCTTCGAGGTAGTCCTCCGCCAGTTGCATGTTCTTGTCACCGTAGACGTCCTTGAAGATGTCAGTGTGGGAGAACATGCCTATGGGGACCATGCTGTAGAGGGGCTCGGCTTGGCCTGCGAGGACCGTATCGATGATCTGCTGTCGATCAATTGCCGCAGCGATGGCCCTCCTAAGGTTGACATTGTCGAAGGGCGGTGTCTGCACGTTGAAGACGATGTATCTGATGAAGGGTCCACCCTTGATGTCGACAGTCAGGCCCGCCTTCCCCTGTAGGTCCACGATGTCTTCTGGGTTCAGAGTCCGGTAGGCCACGCTTATTTCTCCGGCTTCGAGGGAAGCCCTCAACGCACTAGCCGTCGCAAGGAGCCTGATGGTCACCGTGGATGTCTTCGGCTTCCTCCAAGTAGCCCAGTCACCGTAGTTCTCGTTCGCCACTAGTGTCACCCTCTCATCTACGGCCCACGCGCTGACCTTGTAAGGCCCGGCTGCGATCAGGTTTTGCATGTCCGCTGGCACGTCGCCAGTCCAAGCATTCATCGGGAAGAAGTCCCTGTGAACGGGGGCAGTGTTCCAGAGGGCCATCATGGCATTGAAGGCCGAGAATCGGAACTTCAGCGTGACCGTAAGCGTATCATCATCGACGGCTTGGACGGTGTCTATGACGTCAAGGAGGAACGAGGGGTCGCCCCTCCGGGGAGGGATTCCAACTTCGATATCCCTCGAGCGAAGGATGGAATACGCCACGTCATCTGCGGTCAGCGTGTCGCCATTACTGAACTTCAAGCCAGATTTGAGTTCGTAGGTATAGGTCAGGCCGTCGGGGGAAATGCCGCCATTCTCCGGAGTAGGTATCTCCTTAGCCAGCAGGGGGACTAGGTCACCATTGTCATCATAGGTCAGGAGGGTGTCGAACACCTGCTCTATCAGGCTGATGGAGAAGTAGTCATACGCATCGGCGGGGTCCAGGGTCACTATCTCGTCAGTGGTCCCCGTGAAGAGTTCCGTGACGCCGGCCCTTGATATGTTCCAGTATTTGAATCTCTGCAGAGGGTCCAGGACGATGCCGGTGACCCCCGTCTGGTATGCAACGTGCTGCGTGCCCTGGTAGAGGGGTATGTACACTGCCTGTTTCGCGAGCTCCTTCTGGATGTCCGTCAGGACCGCCTCCCGGTCTGCGCCGTACTGATCCAGCTGCCTCGCCCGCAAGATGGCATCGTTCATGAGTTCGCTGTCATACTCGGAACCCAAGGACTTGGCACCCTCGCTGCCCAAGAAGGGTTCCAAATAGTTGTCAGGATCCCAGAAGTCTGGGTACCAGCCCAGCAGAAACATTCCCATCCGACCTGCGGCGAACTGGTTGACGAAAGTAGCCCAGTCCGCGGAGTCCAAGGTAACCTGGAGGCCTGGAACCTCGTTGAGGGCGGATTGCAGGACAGTTGCAACATCCCTTTCGGTCTCACCATAGTGGGCCGGTGTATACCAGAGCTTCACTGTAACAGTTCTCGAAGGCGGCAGGAGAGCCGGAATTGCGAAGACTGCTGTGAGAGCCCCGAGCACTATGACCACAACAATCAGAGCCACGATAATTATCATCGGCTTTCGTTCCAAATTAGTCTCCTCCTCATCCCAGAAGAGCTAGCGGTCTCGAATGTACCGCTGAGCCCTTTGAGGCGGGATTATGTCCTCTCTATTTAACAATTTCTCAACAAGGAGCCCCTGCGGGGGTAAATGGGATACAACACCGAGTCCGAATAGACAGAACATCCGGCAAGACTGGGGTGAGGTTGTTCAGGCAAGGGTTAAGAACGATGTACGAATCAAAGCTCCTCAGACCATGATCTTTAGGCAGATCAAACTCGGAACAATGGAGAATTTCTGCTACGTGTTAGGAGACGAGGACTCTCGTGAAGCCGCCATAGTCGACCCCCATGGCGAGATTGACAGACTGGAAGGCATCATCAAGAGGGATGGGCTGACCGTGAAGTACATCATCAACACCCACACCCATTGGGACCACGTCGCTGGAAATGATGAACTGAGAGGAAGAACAGGCGCAGAGGTCGTGACCCATCGCCTTGGGAGAATACCAAGGAGCTTGAGCGTGGAGCACGGCGATGTGCTTTCTGTTGGGAGTCTTACGATAGAGGTGCTCCACACTCCGGGCCACTCTCCTGATGGGATCTGTCTACTTGTCAACGGGAAGCTACTGACCGGGGATACCCTCTTTGTGGGAGAATGCGGGAGGACAGACCTTCCTGGGGGCAATGCTGAGCAGTTGCACAACAGCCTCTTCGAGGTGATATGTCGCCTGGATGATGATATTGAGGTCTACCCAGGACACGACTACGGTACAACGCCTTTCTCCACCCTCGGTCATGAGAAGAGACACAACTACACCCTGGAACCAAGGACTCGAGAGGAGTTTGTCAGATTCATGTCTGAGCCCTGAGCGTCCCTGCAATGTGACTCAGGCAGAAGTACCCCGGTACTCTCGGTCACTGTCCAGCAAGAAGCCTATCACAGCGAGGACTCTTATGCCAAGAGCCATGTCTCCATGAAAACTCAAATATACTCCACCCTCATCCACCAATGAGAGAACCCGATGCTGCTTAGTGTCCGCAACGTCACGAAGAAGTTCGACGGCCTGGTGGCCCTCAGTGACGTGTCCATGGACGTGGGCGATAATGAGATATTGGGTTTGATAGGGCCCAACGGGTCGGGAAAGACCACTCTCATAAACGCCATCAGCCAGGTCTATGAGCTCGACGCCGGTAGCATTTTCTTCCAGGATGAACGCATCGACAACCTGAAACCTCACGAGATTGCACTTCGGGGGATAGGAAGGACATTCCAGATAACGAGGGTGTTTCGCAGGCTCACGGTGTTCGAGAATGCCCTCGTTCCTGCGGCTGCCAGGTTGCACGGCATTAGCAGGGATCGGATGGAGGAGGATGCCCTTGGGAGATTGAGGTTCGTCGGTCTCGAGGGCCTGAAAGACGAGTACGCCTCAGACCTTTCAGGAGGCCAGCAGAGGCTCCTCGAGTTCGTCAGGGCCTTGGCACAGGACCCTCAGCTGTTCCTACTGGACGAGCCCTTCGCAGGCGTTCACCCCGATACGAAGAACAGGATAATCGATGCCATTCTGAAGCTGAAGAACGGAGGGAAATCCTTCATATTGGTCAGCCATGACATCGAGTCCATCTTCAACCTCTCCAATAGAATGGTCGTCCTCAGTGAGGGGAAGAAGATTGCGGAAGGAGTCCCCGCAGAGGTGAGGAGCGACGCTGAAGTAGCCAGGGTTTACCTGGGGGTCTAGCCATGTTCCTTGAGGTTGAGGCGTTGGTCTCGGGTTACTTCGAGGATATGGACATCCTCCATGGAGTGTCCCTCCGGGCCAACAAGGAGAAGATCACCGTCGTTCTGGGTCCAAACGGGTCAGGGAAGACGACCCTACTGAAGACAATATATGGATTCCTCAAGCCAAAGAGTGGGAGAGTACTGTACAACGGGGAGGATATCACGGGTGCGAGCCCCCATGCTATGTTGCGCCGGGGGATCTCCTACATTCCCCAGGAGAGTGGCCTCTTCCACTACCTCACCGTCGAAGAAAACCTGATGCTTGGAGGATGGACCATTAGGCGGAGAAAGAATACTGTGATGCAGCGGATTCAAGAGCTGTATGACAAGTTCCCGTTCTTGGAGAGGCGAAGGTCAACGAAGGCGGGGTACCTGAGTGGTGGGCAGCAGAAGATACTGGAGATATGCAAGGGCTTGGTGGTGGACCCAATCCTGATGCTTGTGGACGAGCCTACTGCAGGACTTGCGCCGATCGCCAGCGCTGAGGTTTACGACACACTAGAAGGTCTTGCAGGGGAGGGAAGGACCATACTGCTCGTGGATCAGAACGTCCGGAAGGCGACTCTTCTGTCTGACTACGTCTACTTCTTGGAGCTAGGCAGAAACAAGCTTGAGGGACCTCGAGAGGAATTCGAGAAGCGGTTAGAGGAGATGATAAGCCTGTGGGGATTTCACAGGACGACTTAATGGCCGGTCGTTTCCCGCAACCACCGGTATCCCGTACCGTTCCCTCTGTACGAGCGGTTGGAACCAAGGTTCTGGCGGGCCGGATCATCAAGAAGTCAGCTTCTGCCGAAAGTTTTCGATGGCCTCCCACAGACCACCTCTGAAGAACCTCATCACAAGGATTATAAGTGCCCCGAAAATGACTAAACGAAGAGCCCCGTACTCACGCAGGTATTCACTGGCAATCTCGATAAGAACCCCACCAATCACCGGGCCTATCAGGCTCCCCATTCCACCGATAACCGTCATCGCGATGACGAGTCCCATCTGTCCGATGGTGAGCATGGTGGGGCTCACGAGGCCTATGTAGTGGCCGTAGAGGCCGCCGGCTATACCGGCTATAAAGCTGCTCACGACGAACGCAAATAGCTTCCATTTCTTGATGTCGACCCCCATCACCCAGGCTGCTCCTTCATCCTCACGGATAGACCTGAGGAACAGGCCTATCTTCGATCGCATTATCCAATAGATGACAGCGACCGATAGGACCAGAACTCCAAGGAGGGCGTAGTAGTACCACAGAACACCGGGACCGAAGAGCTTCGGCACGGAGAGGCCGAGGCTTCCTCTCGTGTATTCTTCTTCGATGATAATGACCCGCCTGAGGATCTCGGAGAAAGCTAGGGTCGTAAGGGCGAGGTATACGAACCTCATCTTCAAGCACAGGGCCCCTACCAGGTAACCAGTGCCCGCTGCCACCAGAGCTCCAGCGAGGACACCGAGGACTGGCGAGATGCCATAGTGTACGGCAATGAGTCCCGAGGTGTAGGCCCCTATAGCAGCGAGAGCCACGTGCCCAAAGGAGAACTGACCAGTGTAGCCCGCAACGAGGTTCCAGCTCACCGCCAAGAGGGCGTAGTAGTAGCCGATAATGAGCACGTGGGTCCAGTAGGCACTGACGAAGAAGGGGACGGAAAGGGGGACCACTGAAGCAAGTGACAGGTAGAGTATTGACCTCCTGGCCGGCAACGAGATCTCAAACCCGAGGAACCTGCCTATGCCCATCTCTCCCTTTCTCCCAGTAGGCCCCAGGGTCGCAGGACTAAGACTATTATCAGTATGATGAAGCCATAGACCTCCTTGTATGATGGAGAATACAGCACGCTTCCCATGCTCTCAATCACTCCCAATAACACCCCTCCTATGAGGCTGCCGGCGATGGACCCCATCCCGCCCAGGACGATTATGACAAAGGCTTTCACGACCGGTGAAGTTCCGGAGTCGGGGAATACGAGGAAGAGGGGCGCCAAGAGGGCCCCTGAAGCTGCAGCCAGAGCCGCGCCTATCCCGAATGCCAGCGAATTCGCCTGCTTTGAGTCTATGCCCGATATGAGAGCGCCAAACTTGTTCTGGGCCACCCCCATGAGAGCTCTGCCGACCCATGTCTTCTTGATTACTACGAGGACGAGCGTCAGCAGTATCAGCGCTGACCCCAGGGCGAATACCCTGTCCCCCCCGATGTTTATCAGGCCGAGTGAGAAGCTTGCCTCCCAGTAGGTGGGGGGCTTTCTAACATAGGGTCCAAAGAGGACGATTGCCAGATTCTGAAGCAGGATAAGGAGGCCGAAGGTGACTATAACGGAATACTCCACAGGCCGCTCCATCCTCCTCGAGTGCATGGGACGCAGGAGGAGTCTTTCGATTCCATATCCAACCCCGAACCCTATCCCAACAGCTGCAGGAAGGGCAAGGTAAGCGGGCAGCTGGTATACGGCCATGAGGAAGTAGGCGGAATACCCGCCAATCATGTAGAGTTCGCCGTGGGCGAAGTTCACGACCTTCATGACGCCAAAGATAAGGGTAAGTCCAACGGCCATCAGCCCGTAAATGCTGCCCATGATCACCCCGATCAGGATCTGGAGCAGAAACTCTTCCGCGGATATGTTCAGAAGCAAGGAGAAAAGCGCAGGTTCAGGGGTGAATGACATGCTTGGGTCTCCGATCACCACGGGAATGAGTGGTGTGGCTTAAAAGATCGACCTTCCGTGTTTTCGGGGTTTCCCTTCAGAGAGTTCGAAGGAATGGAGCTAGAGATGCGCTTCGTGTCGTCGCTTCGACAGACCACGCTGTGCACTTTAGTATCTCCCTTCGGTGAGATTGCCGTAAGTCCCAATGCAAAGTGCGCGGTTTTCTTATGGCCCGGGGTACATCAACCCCGCAGTCTTGAACTGCAACGGATAGACTACGTCCGCTTCTGCCTGTGAGAGACCCTTTGCCTGATACTGGAGCAGGTACACCGGTACGTCTAGCCACTGCTGCCAACGAGCGTTCACGCCTTTGTCGGCCGAATCAACAGAGAAAGTTATGGTCGCGCGGGTGCCTTTCACACTAGCCGTCCGTAGCGCCTCAGCGATCTTCGTGGGATCCGTCGACCCAGCCCTCTCGATGGCATCTGCCAAGACGAGTATCGAGTCGTATCCCTCCATGGCCACATATTCGGGCTCCCTCCCATGCCTGTTGAAGTAATCGGTTCTGAACTTCTCGCCCACGTCAGTCAGCTGTACCTTGGGGCTGTACATGGTCGGGAAGACCACCGTGACGCCGTTATCCTCGACAACGCCCCACCATTCGGGGTAAGCGGGGTCGCCGTCCGCGCTTATGATGAAACAGTCTGGCGCAAGTCCTATCTCGTATGCCTGGTTGATTATGATCTTCTCGGCTGCCCCCGTCATGATGTCCATCAGCAGGTCCGGTTTGGGAGTCATCGCTTGGAAACTGGTAAGCTCGGAAGTGAAGTCCGTCCTAGTGCGGTCCACAACCTGAGCCGTGACGCTTATACCGAGGGCCTCTAGCCTGGGCTCAAGCACATTTCTAAGGCCCGTTCCCCAGTCTGTGTCTTCCACGAGCATCACCACGTTCGTGAAGTTGAAGTAATCTACGAATCCAACCCAGACTATGTCCGCCATGTAGGAGTTGTAGGGCGCTAGCCTGAACGTGTAGTCGTGGCCCTCCTCAGTGATTACGTCGGCCCAGCACTCGGTCACCAAGAAGGGTATCTCGTTAGCTTCCGCTACTTCATTCACGGCATTGCAGACCGAGCTGTGGTACTCTCCTGTAAGAGCAACGACCCTGTCCTCCAGGATGAGCTTATTCGCTGCTGCCACGCCTTTCTCTGGTGTAGCCGCAGTGTCCTCGTAGATGAGTTCAAGATCCTTATCCAACACTCCGCCAGCGGCGTTTACGTCGTCCACAGCCAACTGCATCGCGTTTCGCATGAAAATGCCGGATTCGTACGCTCCCGGGGCAGAAAGGGGACCTATGGCTCCTATCTTGATCGTCTCCGGTGCCGGAGGTACGAAGAGGACGTAGGCTGACACGCCAGCAACCACGACGACAACAACAACAATGGCGGCCACAACATACTTGACATTAACTGCCATGCTCCTCCCTAGCAGCCGAATCTTATACCGATATAAAAGTCTTTTCTGCAACAAAGATGCAGACGCATAAATTGTGCACTATCAGGTGGGACATGAATAGCAGATATTCCTGACGTCGTTCAGAGCGACGGTCTGGCGTATTCGGCAGAGCTTCCCAGCTCCTCCTCGATCCGTAGAAGCCGGTTGTACTGGGCAGTCCTTTCACCCCTGCAAGGTGCACCTGTCTTAACCTGCCCGGCGCACAGTCCGACGGCGAGGTCTGCCAACCAGGTGTCTTCCGTTTGTCCCGACCTTTCAGAAACCTGAACTCCATAGCCTTTCTCGGAGGCGTAGCCCGCTGCCTCCAACGCCTCGGTGAGCGTACCCACTTGGTTGACTTTCCAGAGAAGGGCATTCGCGGCCCCAATCTCTGTGCCCACCTTCAACCGATTAATATTGGTCACGAAGAGGTCGTCGCCTACCACTTGAATCTTGAGGGACTTCGTTATGACGGCGAAGGCCTCGAAATCCTCCTCATGGAAGGGATCCTCTATGGAACGTAAAGGATATGCGGACACCAGCTCCTCGTAGCATTCTAGAAGCTTCTCGCGGCTTATCTCCCGATTCATCAGCTTGTATCTCTCCTTCTTGGCATCGTAGAAATGGCTTGCGGCGGCATCCAGTCCGAGGACAATCCGGTCTCCGTATCCCAGCTCCTCAGCAGCCTGCAGCTCTGCGTCAAACGCTTGCTGGGCAGTGTTCATGCCCGGAGGGGTATAACCGCCTTCATCTGCAACGTTGAGGGAGTGACGACCCCATTCCTTAGAAAGGATGTCGCCGAGCTCGTAGTAGATCTCTGACCCGATGCGAAGGGCCTCCGAAAAGCTCTTAGCTCCAACTGGTACCACCATGTGCTCCTGAAAATCGAGGTCCGTGGCGGCATGCTTCCCCCCATTTATGAGGTTGAGGAAGGGCACGGGAAGGAGGTCGGCGGAGGGCCCGCCGATGTAGCGGTAGAGAGAGACGCCAAGACCCTGAGCGGCGGCTTTCGCAACGGCTAGGGAGACTCCGACCACGGCGTTTCCTCCGAGTCTCGATTTGTTGTCGGTTCCATCCAGCCTTATCATCGTCTCATCTATTTCCTGCTGCCCTCTCACGTCCTGGCCCTTCAGCCGCGGACCTATGATCTCGTTCACGTTCCTGGCAGCTCTCAGGACACCCATGCCTCCATACCTGCGCCCCCCGTCCCTTAGTTCGAAGGTTTCATGCCTGCCCGTGGAGCGACCAGACGGGACATCTGCCCGACCAACGGCACCCCCCTCCGTGATTACGTCGACCTCCAGGGTCGGATGCCCCCTGCAGTCGAGCACTTCTCTGGCCTTCACATGCTTGATACTGAAAGCCCCGGGCTCCTTTTCCGTCATCAGGGCATGAATTACAGGAACTCCTATTTAGAATGTTGAAAACCTGCGTCTCGAAGACCTAGTCTGGGAAGGCACCCTCAACCGGCTCCGACGAGCACTATGTGCAGGTCCATGACATTGGTCCCCGTCGGACCGGTGATGATGGCGTCACCGAGGCGAGTGAGCACGTCTGAGCTGTTGTGCCCTGCCAGTTCGCCACTTATGTCGAGTCCCGCCTCAGCAGCCCTGGCGAGGGTATGACCATCGATGATTCCACCGGCGATGTCGGTGGGACCGTCTGTCCCGTCGCTGGCAATGGCTGCCGCGGAAATTCGCATGCTGCCTTCCGCCTTCAGGGCGAGGCTGAGGATCAGCTCCTGGTTCCGGCCTCCCTGGCCATGTTTCCTGGGGAGCGTCACCGTGGTCTCACCACCGGATATGAAGACACACGGAGGTTTCAAGGGCCTACCAAATCCCTCCGCATACCTGGCTATAGATGCCAGCACGATCCCCACTTCCCTGGCTTCTCCCTCCATCATGCTGGACAGTATCTCAGCCCTGTAGCCCATCTGCTCGGCAGCCCTCTTGGCAGCGGAACACATGTCCTCGTTGGTCGCCAGCATGAAAGTGTAGACGCTGACACCACGCAGTTCCTTCGGCGTTTCAAGGCCTGGGTCAGAGCTCGTAAGATGACGTCTAATGGACTCAGGAACCTTGTCCCATAGGTCGTACTTGTGCAGCACTCTGAGAGCGTCTTCCATCGTCGACGTGTCGGGCACGGTAAGGTCGGTTATGCAGTCCAGGGGATCGCCGACGACATCAGAGACGGTCAGGTTGACGATGTGTGCTGGATGAATCTCCTGGGCCAGTCTTCCACCCTTTATTCTGGACACGTGTTTCCTGACTGCGTTTATTTCCTGTATGGTGGCGCCACACCTGAGAAGGAGCTCCGTCAGTCTCCTCTTGTCTATGAGAGGCACCCCCTCGGGCGGCAAAGGACATGTGGCGGAGCTTCCTCCAGTGAAGCAGCAAAGAACCAGGTCGTCCTCCCCAGCCTTTCGTGCTGTGAGAAGAATTTCCTTCGCACCCTCTAGACCCATCTCATCAGGCAACGGATGGCCCGCCTCCCTCACCTTTATGTGCCGCAGTCTTCGTCTCTCCCCACTCTTCACGTTGATTCTGCCTGCCCTTATCCTATTCCCAAGAATCTCGTCAAGGGCTTTTGCTATCGGGAAGGTGGCCTTCCCGGCCCCTAGGACATAGATGTTCCCGACCTCGCTCAGGTCGTAAGCCAGATCACCGACCTTCAGGGTGTGCTCATCCTCCAGGGTGACCAGTCGCTTCACGGCGTGATAAGGGTCCACGGCTTCCAGGGCCTCCTCCGCTATCTTCAGAATAACCTCCCTCTCCTCCCCGTTACCGTGGGCGACCAGTTCGGCCCTGTTCTTGATGATCGCAACCTCACCCCTAGATGAAGGCTCTCGAATGATTGTGGAGCCAAACCTCCATATAAAGTCGACGACGGAAACCCGCGGGAGGGACATGGTTAGTTGACGCTCAGCACTCGACACGTAGCTAGAGGTCCAACTCCAAGGCGCGGAGCAGAAACTCCGTGCAGCCCCGCCCTCCCTAGGCATCTCGAAAATCGTCGAGGGAGACGCTCTTCCGGTGCCCTCCAAGCCTTTCCGCCGCCTGACGCACCCGTTCCTCGGAGAAGTCTCGCTCGCCACATAGAAAGCTGATCAGCCCCTCTTCATCGGGCCGTCCTACAGACACCTCGAACTCATCGACTACGGCGGGGTGGAGGAACAGGTCACGGATGGCATCGATATCCTCCGGTAGTCTTTCCCTCACCTCGGGTGGCAGGCCCTCTATCCGGCCATGCTTTCGAAGTAGACCGAGGGCCTTCTTCGGCCCTACTCCCCTGATTCCACGATTATAGTCGGTCCCAACCAGAATGGCCAAGTCCACTAGCTGCTCTCTTGACAGCCCAAGGGTCTCCAGCATAGTCTCCAACTCTATGAGTTCCGGTTCCAGAGGGCGCGAAACGCCTTTGCTAGGAAGGAACTCTCTTCCTGAGATTGTGAGATAGCGAAGAAGCCTTGGGGATCCATACAGCAATGCATCGTAGTCCCTTGTCGCGGCCGCCCAGACCGCTCCCCGTTTGCACATGAAGGCCGCCTGGGCCTCCCCCTCGCCCGGCGCCTGCACCCAGGGGATCCCAAGGAGGGTGAGCAATTTCTTGGCGTCTTCCACCAAGTCCGTCGTCAGGCGAGAGGAAGTGACGGCCTTTGACCAAGCCCTTGCATAATCACCCCTTTCCAGCGCTTCCTGATACTCCTTCATCGCCTTCTTCCTCACCCGGCTGCGCGCCTGGATCTCCTCCCTCTTCATCTCAGGAGGCCTCCCGTCGAAGACGAAGATCAGGGACAAACCATAGTCTCCAATCAGGCTGGTGGTCCTATAGAGGAGACCCACGAGATGGGAGGTGACCTTTCCGTCCCTACTGGTCAGGGACCTCCCATCCCGCTGACGGATCAACGCCAGAAACTGGTAGAGGACGTTGTTGCCGTCCACCGCAAAGCTCCTCCCCCCAAGGTCCTCGAGGCGGACGATTTCCTTTTGAATGATAGGCGTCAGTTGAACTCCCATGTTCGAAGAAGAAGCCGTTTCGCATCACTTAAGGCTTGACCTCGGGCCAACCGCCGGAGGGGGGCAACACTGGCGGCTGGCAGGTCAAGATGCACGGCTAGCCGTGATATCTTACGTTCTCCCCAGGTCCGCGGCCAACCGACCCTGAGAGGTGGTCTTTCCTCATCATGGTCGACTTGGCCATCTCCCGCTCCGCCGCCTTCTTTAAGTCGTCCATGGTCACCCTTCGGAGTTTTCCGCTTCTTCTAGCGGCGTATCTCATCGCCTGCCGGACCACGTTCAATATGTGGCCCCCGGACAGGGGGTATCGGCGGGCGAGCGCCCCAAAGTCCACATCCTCCGCTAGGGGCGTTCTGTCCGGCACTGTCTTCCTGAAGATGTCCTCCCGCATCCTCACATCGGGGAATTCGAACTCGATGGCTATGTCAACCCTCCTGTCCAGGGCCTGATCCATCACGCCCACCATGTTGGTGGCTAGGATGACCACACCAGGAAAGTCCTCCAAGTGGCTGAGCAGGACGTTCACGTCCCTGTTGGCCCACGGCGCCGAGGTCTGGCCACGCCGGTAGAAGACCGCATCTGCCTCGTCAAAGAAGAGGACCGCATCGCTCTTCATGGCCTCCGTGAACACTCTCTCGATGTTCTTCTCCGTTTCCCCGACCCACATGTTCTCCAGCTGGGCATAGTTCACCACCATCATCGGCTTTCCCATAGCCTTGGCGATGGCCTCGGCGGTCATGGTCTTGCCCGTCCCCGGCGGGCCAGCGAAGAGCATGGAGAGTCCCTTCCTCTTTCTCACGACCTTAGAAAGGCCCCAGGTCTCGAAGAGGAGCCTCTTGTTCCGCAGCTCAACCAGGGCGTCCTCGATGGCCTCCCTACCGTTCTGAGAGAGAACCACATCCTCAAGGGTGAATCGAGGTTCGAACATCTGGTAGAGGTCGGGCCGCTTCTTCTCCTCATCCGACTCCTCGAACATCTCATCCTCGAGGAAGTCCTCCTCGCTCTCATAGACAATCACCCCGGATTTGATGAGGCGTTTGACAGCCGCGATGTCCTCCTTGCTGACGTGGTCGCAGCCCTCGAGAATTCGCCCACAGACGGGGCACTTCACGTACAACTCCCTGTCCTCTTCCTCCTCAACCACGACGTCACCTGCCTAGGGGCCGGAGACAGTTGCCGCCTTCCTATTGCACTTCAAGGTATTTAAGGATAAATATGAGGCCTGGTCCCGGTGAGAAACCTTTTAGGGAGTCCCGACCTCCCTGTAGGTTGCCGTGAGGGTCCTCTTAGCCTTCGACGCGGTCGATGATGCCACGAAGAGAATCGTGAGAATTATCACCGGCATCCTCAAGGACACGAGATGGCGTCTCGATTCATACGACGTGTCGGAGGCCGAAATGGCGGACATCGAGACCAGTGATGTCCTGGTGGCTGGATGCTCCACCGAGGTAGCTGTGAGAGAAGAGGTGCTTCCGACAAGCCCCCCGATGGCAGACTTCCTCGCAGAGCTGCCCCCCGGAGTGGGGGAGGGCAGGCATGCCGCTGCCTTCGACACTCGGTTCGACTATCACATCGAGGGGAGGAGCGCCGCAGCCTCTATAGAAATCGAACTCTCCAAACTCGGTTACAGGATCATTCACCCCGCCCTTAGCCTCCTGGTGGAGAGGGACAAGCCCCTGAAGGTCGTCCATGTCAAGAGGGCCCAGAACTTTGCCAGGGGATTGAAGGGCAAGATCGCCGGGGTCCTCTTCTCAAAGCCCGTCTGAGGGAAAAACGTTAAGCTTAGAAACCATTGGAAACGACGAGGCAGTGGTCCTCAGGAAGGTTGAATCTTGGAATATCACATCGCAACGGAAGAAGAGGGAGATCGAGCCTGGGAGATACTTAAATCCTCAGGTGCCATGAAGGAGGGACATTTCCTGCTGTCTCAAACCGGTCTGCACTACGAACACTTTTTCCAGATACCTCTGGCCCTCCAGCACTCCAAGAACGCTAAGGTCCTGTGCGTAGCCTTGGGGAGGGTTCTCAGGCGTTCCGGAATCCTGCACCAGCTGGACAGCGACAAGAGGTTCACCATCATTGCGCCCATGGACGCGGGAGTGCCGGTGGCCTTCTGGACGGGGGAGCATCTGGGAGCGGACAGGATACTGTGGGTCAACAGGTCCGATGACGGGTGGAGGTTCCGGCCCTTCATAGACATCGACAAGAACGACCAGGTGTTTATCGTGGATGATGCCATCCTCACCGGCGGGACCATCTCCTCCGTCGTGAAGTTCGTGAGGTCTAGGGGCGCCTCCATAGTGGCCATTGCTGCACTCGTGGATCGGAGGGACGAGAGGGAGAGCTTCGACGGCATACCGGTGTTCTGTGTCATCCACGAGAGTGGGAAGAAGTACAAGCCGAAGGAGTGCCCCCTCTGCAAGCGAGGCATCGAACTGGTCAAGATAGCGCCTCCCAGCTAACGGCAACCCTATATCCCCCGTAGGAGCTTCCTGGCCGAGTTCTATGGACAGGAAGGTATGTCTCATTACAGGGGCGTCCAGGGGAATTGGGAGGGCGACCGCCCTGCGCCTGGCTGAGGATGGTTTCGACGTTGTCGTGAACTACTTCAAGAGCGAAAGGGAGGCTCAGGGGGTAGCCGATCTGGTGAGGGCTACAGGGAGACGGGCCGTAGCCATCCGGGCGGACGTGGCCTCATACGAGGAGGTCACCTCCATGATCGACAGGGCCTTGGACGAGTTCGATAGGATTGATGTTCTTGTGAACAACGCAGGGAGGTATCAGAGGACGACCATTGAAGACCTGGGCCCTGAGGGGTGGCAGCGCACTCTGGACGTGAACCTCACAGGGGCTTTCAACTGCACCAAGGCGGTCCTGGGTCCTATGAAGTCTGTCGGAAGGGGAAGGATAATCAACATATCCAGTCAGATCGCCGTCAGAGGTACCGACCACGGGGCCGACTACGCCGCTTCCAAGGCTGGCCTTCTCGGCCTGACCAAGGCGGTGGCCCTGGAGCTGGCGGAGCACAGGATCACCGTGAATGCCATCGCTCCTGGGACCATCGAGACGGATATCATTGCCCACTACACGGAGGAAGACAGGAAAACGAAGACTGGGAGAATTCCCCTAGGTCGAATTGGCCTACCAGAAGAGGTAGCATCGGTGGTCTCCTTCCTGGCCTCAGAGGACTCCGACTACATCACGGGAGCCACCATTCACGTGAATGGAGGAGGACTCATCGTTTGAGGTCAGGCTTCTAGGGTCCACCTCTCCCTCGAGTTGCGAAAGTCCTGCAGAATCCTTACGCTCTTTTCCCCAGGGAGTTTGAGAAGGACGGCGGAGATGTGCTTGCAGAGAAGCCCCTGCTCAAGGTTCTTCTTCCAGTCCTCGCAGTCGTGCCTCATGACTCTGGTGCTGACATCGATTAGCACGGTATATTTCGATACGCGGGCCTCAATCACCTCGGCCTCGGAAACCATCTCTATCCCGCTTCGGGCTATCTCCTGGGCCCGGCCGACCCTCGGTTTGCTGGACAATTCCGTCAACAGGGCAAGCACCTCCTCCTCCCTCATCGGCCCCTCCACGAACTCCGCGAGGGTCGTGGTGCGGACCTTCCCGTGAGCAGCCCTCACAATACCCCTCCTGAAGTCCCTGATTCGTCTCAAGGTCCTCTTCTGCTCGGGTTCAATGACTCCAAGCATCTCCAGCACCTCAAGGCAGTTCTCAGGCGCATAACCGTGGAAGTGATTGTTAAAGTACCCATAGACGACCTGCGCGGAACCTGCCAACTCCTTCAAGCGTGGGATCCAGGGCTCGAGCTCCTCTCTGCTGTATCTATAGTTGTACCAGGGGTCCGTTCCGTGTCCATGCCATCGGATGTAGGCCATGGAGGAGGTGAGGTGCAAGTCAGAGGGGAGGAGAGGCTCGTCCACGACCGTGTATGCCACGTTGAACTCCTTCAGAAGCTCGAAGGCCTCTGGGCACAGCCAGCCCTTGTTCCGAAACTCCATCGCAAACTGGAACTCCTGGGGCATCGACTCGAAGAAGGAGCGAGTCCTCGTCTCGTGAAACGACAGCCTTGGAGGCAGCTGCAAGAGTAGAACCGCCAGCTTACCTGCGTCGAGGAGGGGTCTCATGAGGTTGCAGTAATCCAGAAGCTCCCTATCCGCCCCGCTCTCCACCTTTAGGAGCCTATCATGGGTGACAGTCTGGGGCACCTTGGCCGCGAAAGTGAAGTTCTCAGGCGTGTACCGGCCCCATCCCAGTACCATGCCCTGGCTCGGCGGGCGATAGAATGTAGAATTGATCTCCGCGGTACTGAAGACACGGCCATAGGCCGATAGCTTGCTCTCCTTCTTTGTTTCGTAGAATGGTCCAATCCACTCATCATAGTCCCATCCAGAGCACCCCAGGCGGATGTCTGCCATTCAGTCCTGGTAGGTGGCCATTCTACTTGACGCTTCCCTTCCAGCTAGCTGGGAGCCTCTCTTTAATATCCAACTCTGTGATACTGCAGGGGGATAACGGTGATGGAGGAAATCAGAGTGGGCACCGGGGGATGGGCCTACTTCAGGATCCCCGGAATGGACTCCCTGCAAGCCTATGCTAGGGCCTTTGACTACGTGGAGGTGAACAACACCTTCTACCAGATTCCCCCGGTGGAGATGGTCACGGGTTGGAGGGCCCGAGTCCCTCCGGATTTCTCCTTCACCGTCCGATGTCATCGGAGCATAACTCACGCCCACGGCTTCGACCCTGCGGGGCCCGTCTTGGATATCATGAGCAAGATGGTGGAGATAGCCCGCATCCTCAAGGCCGATGCCCTTCACTTCCTGACCCCTCCTAGCTTCAAATTCAGCGCTCCAAAGGTCGAGGCCTTCGGCAACCTCCTCGAGACATCAGCTCTGGAGGGGATTCCCGTTGCCCTTGAGGCCAGGGCCTACAGTGGAGGGGAGATTCCTCGACCCCTGAAGAAGCTCATGGAAGACAGGGGAATCATCCACTGCGTGGATCTCTCGAAAGAGAAGCCTCAGGTGGAGTCCCCCACCCTCTATACCAGACTCTTCGGACAGGGGTACCACACCGTCTATCAGTTCTCTGACGACGAGCTGGAGGAAGTGCACGCCAGAGGCAACTCCGGGGACTACAGGCGGGCCCTCTTCACCTTCCACGGAGTGAGGATGTACTCGGACGCTGGCCGGTTCCTGGCATACACCAGAACGGGGAGATTCCCCACGGCCCAGGCCCCGGGACAGAAGAAGCTTTTCTAGGCGCAAAGATATATCGGGGACCTGTCATCGCCGCATGGCCGTGAGGAAGGATGAGATTTGGAGATGCAGACGGCCTGGAGGAAGTCTACGATGAAGAGGGACAGCTCATCCTCGCAGAGAGGGAGCGCATGTACGGCCGGAGGGGACTGACCATCGATGCCTACGAAGTCGGATTTCTCAGTCGGAAGCCGCTGGTCGACATGAGCCTCTGGATGGTATACTACACCAACCAGCGGGTAGTCGGGTTGAGGGATATGACGGAAAGGGAGGAAGAGGTGTACCTGGGAACCCTCAGGCCCATCGACCGCAGTCGCTTCATGGGACCTCAAGCGGACGCCCATTGCGTCATGAAGTACTTCGAGTTTCCCACGAAGGACATAGAGAGGGTGAAGAAGTCTGGGAAGAAGTGCCTGAGCCTCTTCCTCAGGGGTGAGGACCACCGGTACGAGTTCCGCTTCAGACCCTGGGGTGCTGCTTGCCGCTTCTTCAGTGTCCTGCTTCGGAAGGAGGAGTGACAGCCAGCCCTCTTTTTGTTGTAGCAGATATCGCTACATAATCTTTAAGTCGAACTCTGAGCTATCAGTGGGCCTAGGGACTGGCGGTTCCTTAGGATGAGAGCATGTCCTACGACATCAGGGAGATAAGCCTAGATAAGAAGGATAGGAGGGCCATAAAGGCCGAGCAATGGATGTACGACTCCGACCCCAGGCAGTCGGGGAAAACCGTTGTGATGCGCTACAAGGAGTCCAGGGACGCACGGGCAACGGTCGTCATGCCATCGAAGCTGCGCAAGGGTCTCCCCCGGCGGACAGGTTCTCTCTGCCCTGAATGCGTCAAGATCATCCCGGCGGTTCTCTACGAGGAAAATGGCGCTCTTGTGATGAAGAAGGAGTGTAATGAGCACGGGGAATTCAAGGAGGTTTGCTGGTCCGACGTGGACATGTACCTCAAGGCTGAGTCTTGGGCCTTCGATGGTGTGGGCATCCAGAACCCCGCCATCACAGATGCCACGGTCTGTCCATACGAGTGTGGCCTCTGTAACCTGCACTACAGCAACACCGCCCTCTGCAACATCGACCTCACGAACCGCTGCAACCTCAAGTGCCCGATATGCTTCGCCAACGCCAACGCCGCTGGGTACGTCTTCGAGCCCACCTACGAGCAGATACTCTACGAGTTCGCGGTGCTGCGGGCCCAGAGGCCCATCCCGGTTAACGCCATCCAGTTTGCTGGCGGCGAGCCCACCATCTACCCCCACTTTGTGGATACAGTTAAGGCCGCTAGGGACATGGGGTTCGCCCAGATCCAGGTAGCTACCAACGGCATCAGGATAGCCACGGAGCCCGGGTTCATTGAAGCCTGCGCCAAGGCGGGCCTTAACACCGTCTACCTCCAGTTCGATGGTCTGAAGGAGGACAACTACATCAAGGCCCGGGGCAAGCCCCTGCTGCAGATCAAGATGAAAGCCATCCAGAGGATCCGGGAGATGGAGCCGCCCAGGCCTACCATCTGCCTGGTTCCCACCCTCGTGGGTTCCTTCAACGAGGATCAGGTGGGCCCCATCATGGACTTTGCCATCAAGAACAGTGACGTCGTCAAGGGCGTTAACTACCAGCCCGTGAGCCTGACGGGGAGGATACCGGACGAGGAGCGGGAGAAGCTCAGGTACACCCTGAGCGACCTGGCCCACGACTTGGAGGAACAGACGGGATACCTTACGGTGGATGACTGGTATCCAGTGCCCTTCGTGGCTCCCATCTCGGAGCTAGTGAGCATCCTTGCGGAGAGTCCCAAGACCGCCTTCACATCCCACCCCGGTTGCGGCCTGGCCTCCTACCTCTTCCTAGAGGAGGGGAAGGACCCGGTGCCGATCACCAGGTTCGTGGACATCGAGGGACTCATGGAGGACATGTGGGAGCTTTCCCAGCGGGCCAAGGATTCCAAGATAAAGTTCGTATCGAAGATCAAGGCCCTGAACCTCCTCCGGAGACACTTCGATGAGACGAACGCCCCCTCCGGCATGGGCCTCAGGACCTTCCTGAAGACCGTGGGACAGATGTTCAAGAGCGGCGACAAGAAGGGCGCCGCTGACTTCTCCTGGAGGATGATGTACGTCGGTGGCATGCACTTCCAGGACAATTACAACTACGACATAGAGAGGGTGAAGAGGTGCGTGATCCACTACGCCTCACCCGATGGCCGTATCATACCCTTCTGTGCGTACAACACGGGACCGGTCTTCAGGAACGAGGTCGAGAAGAAGTTCGCCATACCCCTGAGGGAGTGGGGAAAACGCCATGCAGCCGCCAACCCAAGAGCTGGTTAGCCCCCAGGCCATCATAGACAACGGCATAATGGCCATCGACACAGGCCTGTGCATGCACTGTGGAGCCTGTGTGGGGGCATGCCCGACCAACGCCATCTTCCTCACGGAGGTCCTCATCACCTTCGACGAGAACTGCACCCAGTGCAGCCTCTGTGTCAAAGCCTGTCCCGTGGGCGCCATAGATTTCCCCCGAGGTCACAAGCTCTCGAAGCTGCGGTGATGTGTTGCAATCCAGAGACGAGTACGACGTGGTGGTCGTGGGAGCTGGCCCGGGGGGAAGCCTGACGGCCCGCTTCGCCGCCCTGAATGGTGCCCGTACTCTCCTTCTCGAGAAGCGACAGGACATCGGCTCCCCCGTCAGATGCGGGGAGGGCCTCTCCAAGGCCCATCTCGATGAGGCCGGGATCAAGATCGACAAGCGGTGGCTGACCAATGAGGTAGAGGGAGCCCATATCATCTCCCCCGCAGGCCATCGGCTGACCATCTCGGAAAAGTACGCGGGAAACGAGGTGGGTATGGTCATCGAGAGGGATATCTTCGACAAGGTCCAAGCCTTTGAGGCCGCCAAGGCCGGTGCGCAGATCATGGTGAAGGCCACCGTCACGAACGTCATCAAGGAGAATGGGGATGTTGTCGGTGTGAGGGTAGAGCACTTCGGGGAGAGGTTCAACGTCAGGGCAAAGTGCGTGGTGGGCGCCGATGGTTTCGAATCCCAGGTAGGTCGTTGGGCAGGCCTGGACACCCGGCTCAAGGGAGGAGACATCATGAGCTGCCTCCAGTATCGTCTCACGGGGGTGAGCGTTGACGCCGCCTACTGTGAGTTCTACCTGGGCAACAACGTCGCGCCGGGTGGCTACCTGTGGGTTTTCCCCAAGTCCTCAGACACCGCCAATGTGGGCATCGGAGTGATGGCCAAGAAGGTAAGGGAGAAGGCCGACGCGAAGAGGTTTCTGGATCGCTTTGTGGAGAAGGACTCCAGGGTGAGCAAGGGTAAGCCTCTGGACTGGGTAGCCGGCGGGGTGTCTACCTCTCCTCCCCTCGAGAGGACCGTCGCGCCCGGCGTCATCCTCGTAGGTGATGCCGCCCGGCAGATTGACCCAATTACCGGTGGTGGGGTTGCCAACGCCTGCAGAGCGGGGAGGATAGCGGGCGAGGTCTTGGGGGAGGCGGCCCAGGAGGGAGACTTCTCTTTGGAGCAACTGATGAAGTACGAAAGAGGCTGGAGGGCCCTCATGGAGAACAACCTCTATCGTAACTGGTTGGCCAAGGAGAAACTGGCAAGGCTGAGTGACGAGATCTTGGACAAGCTCATCGACAGCCTCGCCGATGCCAGGGTGGAGAAGCTCTCTGTTTTGGCGATTCTTCAGGCGGTCAAGAGGAAGTATCCTGAGCTGGTGAGCGACTTCGAGGAGTTCATCTAGCCTTAGCTTCCCCCAGCATCCTTTCTCTCCCCTGATAACTTAGAAGCAAGCTATAAGTGGGCCCGGGAAGGATTTTCAGACAATGGGGTCCAAGGCTAGAACAATCTTCCTCATATCCTCCTTCGTCATCGTCGTGTCCCTCGTCGTCTCCATGGGACTCTTCGAGTTCCCGTTCCCCCTCCCCGTTCTTCCCCTGGGCAATTACACCGTCTACTTGACCGTCTTCCTCATCATCCTGGCCACGAAGCTGGTCATGGAGCTGGTGAAGCCCCTATTCCGAATGGCCTTGGCCGCCAGGATGCCCCACGAGGCCGACATATACGCCCTATTTCAGCTGGTCAGCTATATGATATGGGCGGGGGTATTCCTGAGCCTCATCTTCTTCATGACAAACGCCCAAGTGGTGGATGCCCTGAGCCTTGGCCTCGTCTCTGCAGCCTTGATCTACGTTCTTCAGAAGCCTCTCCTGAACCTCGTGGGCTGGGGTGTTCTCGTAGCTAGGAGGCTGTATAAGCTGGGGGACAGGATCGAGATCAACAGCGTTCGCGGCTACGTGATTCAGATATCCCTCACCAATACCCTTGTGAGGGAGTTCGGGGGATGGATGGGCGGCGACACCTTCACGGGCCGATATGTGGCCATACCCAACAGCTACGTCCTCGACGCGAACGTCTACAACTACACCAGAGACACCGAATTCATCTGGGACGAGATCAGGGTGTCCGTCACCTTCGAGAGCGACCACAAGGTGGCGGAGAAGCTCCTCCGCGACGCCGCGGAGGAGGTGGTCGGGGACCTGATGAGGAACAACAGGAGCGTGGTCCGGAGCAAGTACGAGTTTGCGGACCTGGCCACGTACATGGTCGAGGAACCGACCATAACCCTGACCTTCAGCGAGTCCTCGGTGGACATGCATCTCATCTACTTTTGCCCATCCTACCGCAGGCGCTTCTACCGGAGCGAGATTGTGAAGAGAATCCTGGATAAGTTCGCGGCGGACCCCCGGGTGGCTATTGCCTATCCCCACATCGAGGTCGTCCCGTACAAGACGGCGGATATGGAGGTGGAGGCCCGGGACATCATCACCGAGATGAAGAGGTAGGCTGGCCCCACCCTTTCCGGGGCCAGGAAGCGTGAGTTCCCCCACCTGTGCTGAGCCACAGAAGACCCTTTTATACCCTCACACACTACTGAGCCTGGATGGAATGCTAGAAGACTGGCCGCCCTTCAAGGGGCTCAGGCAGATTGGCGAGGAGGACTTTGACCGGGAAGTCGCAGCGGCAGGGTGGCTCGAGGAAGTGAGAAATCTCGGTGGTATCGCCTTCCTTCTCCTCAGGCAGCGGGAGGGCACGCTGCAGGTGACGACAGTGAAGGCCGACAACGAGAAGGTGTTCAAAGAACTGACGGGCCTTCCCCGGGAGAGCGTGGTCGCAGTTCGTGGCACCGTCCGGGAGAACTCGAAAGTGAGGAACGGCTTCGAAATCCTTCCCGACTCGTACTTCGTCCTGAGCCAGTCGGCCAAACCGCTGCCACTGGGTGTCGTGGACAAGGTTGGGGCTGAGATGGATACCAGGATAGACAACCGCTTCATTGATCTGCGAAAAGCGGAGGTCAGGTCTGTCTTTCAGCTCAGGTCCCACATAAACGACGGGCTGAGGGAGTACATGCGACTCACGGGTTTCGTGGAGACTCAGACGCCCAAGATCATCAGTGCTGGGGCTGAGGGGGGTGCCACCCTTTTCAAAGTCGACTACTTCGGGAGGAAGGCCTACCTCGCCCAGAGTCCTCAGCTTTACAAGCAGATGCTCATGGCCACGGGCCTCGACAGAGTTTACGAGATAGCCCCCGCCTTTCGGGCCGAGCTGTCGGACACGGTGAGACACACGTCCGAGTTCATCTCCTTCGATGGAGAGATGGCCTTTATCCGATCTCAGGAGGACGTGCTAAGGGTGCTGGAGGAGGCCTTCGTGCACTCCCTGAAGCATATCAAGCAGGTATCCAAGGAGGAGCTGGAGATTTTGGGCGTCGATCCGGTCATTCCCAAGACCCCGGTCCCCAGGCTTCATTATGAAGAGGCCAGGGAGATTCTGGCGGAGGAAGGGAAGAAGGTGGGGGCGGGAGAGGACATAGACACGGAGGCGGAGAAGATCCTGGGGAACGCCATGAAGCGAGAGGGCCACATCCTATACTACATCGTGGAGTATCCGTCGGAGATCAAGCCCTTCTACATCATGGTCAACGACGAAGAGCCAGAGTACTCTCATTCCTTCGACCTGGACTATAAGGGAGATGAGATGGCCTCCGGTGGTCAAAGGGAGCACCGGTATGACGAGCTGGTCAGGCGGTTGCGGCACAAGGGCCTGGACCCCGAGGACTTCGAGTTCTATCTGAAGGCCTTCAGGTATGGGATGCCACCTCACGGAGGCTGGGGATTCGGTCTAGACCGCTTCGTGGCGAAGGTCGCCGAGCTAGACAACATAAGGGAGGCAATCCTCTTTCCCAGGGATCGTAACAGACTCTCTCCCTGAAACTGCGTTCCTTCGAAAGGTTTATTGACCCTGGGGGTGATGTCGTTGAAGGGAACGAGACTGCTAGAGTTCAAGGTCTTTGTGGAGGATAGACCTGGGGAACTGGCGAGAGTCACGGAGGCTCTTGCAGTAAGTGCAGTGAACATCAAGGCCATCGCCAGCGAGGTCACCAACGCTACACCCTTCTATCGAGTCGTGACAAACGACGTGAACACCACAAGGAGAGCCCTCGAGGCTTCAGGGTTAAGGTACGAGGAGAACGAGATCCTGGTAGCAGATCTCATAGACCGCCCGGGCGAACTGGCCAAAGTGGCGCGACGACTGACGAGGGCTAAAGTCAATGTCTCCTCCATCTACCTGCTGGGGACGAGGGATGGGAAGACGCAAGTCGCGATGACAGTCGACAATCTGGACAGGGCGAAGGACCTTCTGAAGGCGTAGGCCCGTTGGCATCCCGAAGAGAACGCTTCAGGGCGTGGGGCCCCAGACTATAGATTCTCGATGGGCACTGGCTCCCCAGGCTCCGCCAACTCAAACCCGAAGATCCTCGAGTAGAAGTATAGCTCGGCGTCCAATGCCCGCTTGATGTTCTCGGCACGGCGAAACCCGTGCTGCTCTCCCTCGAAGGCGATATAGGCAACGGGGAGACCCTTGGAGCGCAGGGACTGAACCATGAGCTCGGCTTGGCTAGGGGGTACGACCTCGTCCTCCAGGCCCTGAAAGAAGATTATGGGACAGGACAGCCTGTCAGTGTGGTGAATCGGCGACCGCTCGCGGTAGAGGTCACGCTCCTCAGGATATGGTCCGATCAAGCCGTCGAGGTAGCGCGATTCAAACTTGTGTGTCTCCTTCGCGAGGGCCTCCAGGTCGCTCACGCCGAAGTAACTGGCTCCCGCCCGAAAGACGTCGCGGAACGTCAACGCACAGAGGGTTGTATAGCCACCAGCGCTGCCACCTCGGATCACCAGCCGCTTGTTGTCAACCTCCCCCACTTCCGAAAGGTAGCGGGCGCCGTTGGCACAATCGTTCACGTCCACGACCCCCCACTGGCCCTTGAGCCTATCACGGTAGGCCCTTCCGTAGCCGGTGCTGCCCCCATAGTTCACGTTGAGCACGGCGAAGCCCCGGCTGGTCCAGTATTGGATGACAAAATCCAAAGAATTGTGAGCTGCGGAAGTAGGGCCACCGTGACTCATGACCAGTAGGGGAGGCCTCTCGGTCGGCGGGCCCACGAAGTCACGGCTCTTGGGGCGGTAGTACATGGCATGGGCCTTGAGTCCCTGCTCCGTCGGGAACTCCAGGGACTCCGGTATCGAGATGTAATCCTGCTCCACGGCGACGTTACTCGACCGGCGGAGGATCTCGAGTTCCCCTGTTTCAAGAGCGAGCTGAACGATGGAAAGTGGCTGGATGGGGGATCCGGCACCGAAGACAACCCGACCAGGCGCCGCCCGTAAGTGCCATTGAATCTCGGTATATGGAGTTTCAATCGTTTCCAGCTTCAGGGTGTCGAGATCGAGCGTCGCCAGGTGCCATGCTCCACCCTGAGTGTAGGAGCAGATGATGGCGCCTTCTGACTCGAAGGCATAAGTGGAGGTTCCGAGAAGCCACTGGGGCCTGCCGAACTCGGCCTCCAGCTCGCAGAGGGTATCGATATGACCGTCCACCAATCGGTACAAATTCCACCACCCAGTCCGGTCAGATATGAAGTGGAGGATACCGGCAGGAGAGAACTCGGGTTGGTAGATGGACTCCCCAATCCCGCCTGCGATTCGCTCTGCCTGACCAAGGGTCCCGTCCTTCTTCACCTCACCCTGCCAGAGCTCTGTACCGTCCCAGGGCATGTTTGGGTGGTTCCACGTGAGCCAAGCTAACAGGGATCCATCGGAGCTCAGTCGCGGAGATGAGTAGAAGTCGTTCCCCGAGCTGATGACCTTCGCTTCGGCCTCCCCTTTCAGATCGAGGCTCGCCAAGAAGTTAGTGGGCTGCTGGCCGCGAATGCGATGGTCCTCGGCCACACAAACAAGCTGGCCCCTTGGGCGATCCACGACAAAATCTGCATACCGCAGGGCTGTAGCAGGGGTGATGGGCTCCGGCTGGCTCCCGCTTCTCTGCCGATACAGGCGTTGGTCCGTGAAGTTGGAGAAATAGACTGTTCCCGCGGCAACGGCGAAGGCACCACCGCCATACTCATGAACTCGGGTTCGTGCGTTGAAGGGCGGTGGCGTGATGTCCACCATCTGCCCATCGGCAGCCCTTCTGACAACGACATTTCGTCCGCCCTCCGTCAAACGGGTCTCGACCCAGTACGTGTCCTCACCATCAAGAGCGGTCTGACTCAGCGGGACCGTCTCAGCCACTATGAGGTCTGAGGTGATTGGCGACTTCCAAGAGCCGTATGGAGCGACATCAGGCATCGACACTACTTCCGCCCTCCTAGGACCTCCCGCGCCTTCAACAGATGAGGGAGTTAGGCATCTGTAACGACCCGTATACTATAGAGGTTCCCGCCAGCCCGCCCCGTTACGGACCAAGCCAGTTCTACTCCTTCTTCTTGAAAAACTGCTTGAGCTGCAGGGGCAGATTACATTCCGGGCAGAAAGGGTTCATGTGGGCATCGAAGACAGCCTCCTTGCCCTCCCACCCACAGTACGGACACAGGAGTTCGAACATCGAGTATCGACGACACGAGGTCGGCCTTCTATAAAGGAGTGATGAGCTCCTTAACTTTCACTGACCCCCACCGCATCCGTATTTATACCGCCTGCCACATGGGTGAGCGATGTCAGGAGGGACCTTCGAGAGGGAACTAAAAGGAATTCTGAGGGGCGATGCCGAGGTCCTGGATAAGGTCACTAAATCCTGCACCCCCGAGGAGCGGGAAGGATACTGGAGGATCACGGAGTGGCCCTTCACGGTTCTTCGGGCGGCCGGGTCCTTGGGAGTTGACTTGGTGGCGATCCGCGGTGACGTGTCCTTCCCCATTGAGGTCAAAGCCTCCAAGAATGAGACCCTATGGTTGAGTAATANNCGGGTCCTCCCCATCTACGCGTACAGACTCAAGAACCGCAGAGGGGACAGCTGGCGTATCTTCACCTTTGACGACATCGAGGTTGCTGGTGCCCTGAGTAGGATTCAGGCTGAATTGCCGAAGGCAAGCACGAGCAAGGAGGGACACTACATCCTGAGATGGTCCTCGGGCCTGCCCCTTCACGAGTTCCTCTCTTATCTGGCGGGCGGTGCTATAGGAAGGGTATCCCAAACAGATAAGGCAGACGAGGAGGCTAGAGAATAGGCTTCTGCCATGCAGCTCGAAAGGCCATCTGAGCCCATCAGACTGAGGGAGGAGGTTCTGAGGTTCCTGAGAAGACATCCTCAGTCAAGGGAGGAGGGTGGCCACTCGGTGGCAGACCCTCTGACGTACTGGTACGGAAACAAGCTGCCTCGCTACTTGTGGAAGAGCGGCTGGGGACCGAAGCTCTCCGGGGCAGGCCTTGATCCCGACAGATTCATGAGAACGATCGGGGCTCACAGGAAGGGCTTCTTCAGATGGATCGATGGTGTTCTACCATGGGACCAGTTCCTCGATCTAATTGTTCTGTCAGTCACTAAGACTGCTGAAAGCCTTCAGAGCAAGGCGAAGGCGTAGGTCTTGAGTGTTCACCCGGAGGAGCCTTTTCTGTCGTACAACCGGGTCACACCGGTTGCAGAAGTCTTCTGAGATGCCTCAGCACTCATAGGGTCGATCACTGCGACTCTCACAGAACCCTCTTTTCATCATCGGCACACGGAAATCCCCCGTGAATGCTTAAAGGGTGTGGTGGCGGTGGATTTAAGACTGAATTGCTGCTGAGGAGGCGGGCCACGATCAGCCTGCAGGGTGGTCTGCCATACGTAGTTGCTGGAGTTGATGGATATGAAGAGACAGCACATCCTTTTCATGTACGTCGCCCTGACCTCTCTCCTTGCCTGGGTCTTCCTCCTCCCGATAGCAGAGGGTTACAAGTGGCTCATCGTCCTGGGGGAGGGGATGATGCTCGCTTCCGCATTCATATACGTATCGTGCCAGCATACCATGCTGAGAGCCATCTGGAGGGTCGCCACCCCGTCGCCATCCACACCCCGCCCGGGCAGGAGGTCCGGTCACTGACGCCTTCACGCACGGATACAGGGTCGGGCGGGCGAGGATCCTCATTGGCTGAAGCCGTGTCTGAAAAGCTTTAACATCAAACACCATTTAGCGATTGAGAGAATGGCATGAAAATCGTTCCGGATACTAGCGTAATCGTTGACGGTCGCATAACCATGATCGTCGGTCGGAAGCAAAAGGGGCTTGTGGAGGTAATCATCCCTGAGGCAGTGGTTGCCGAGCTCGAGGCCCAGGCGGATCGTGGTCAGGAGACTGGCTACAAAGGGTTAGATGAACTCCGAGAGCTGGCCCGCCTCGCTAACGGTGGATCTATAAAGTTGAGGTATGTGGGCAGCAGGCCCTCCCTGGAGGACATTAAGCTAGCTGGGGGCGGCTCCATCGATGCAATGATTCGAGAGGTCGCGGAGACGGAGAAGGCCGTCTTGGTCACCAGCGACTGGATCCAGGCCAGGGTTGCTGAGGCTAAAAGCATAACTGTGGAGTACATGCGGCCCAGGACCTCCGTGAGGCGCAGGAAGCTCAGGATAATGCGGTACTTCGGGGACGACGTCATGTCGGTTCACCTGAAGGCTGACACTGTTCCCAGGGTCAAAGCTGGCAGACCCGGCAAGATGGCACTGCGGGAGATCGGCAAGGGGAGGCTGAGGGAGAGAGAGCTTCGGGAGATGGCCCGCCATCTCATAGAGGAGGCAAAGGTGAATCCGAAGGGGTTCATTGAAATGGACGAGGGAGGAGCCACCGTCATCCAGCTGGACGACCTGAGAATAGCCATCGCCCGACCTCCCTTTTCAGACGGCTTTGAGATAACCGCCGTCCGGCCGGTAGCCCAGGTGGACCTGGAGGAGTACAGATATGCCAACGTCATCAAGGAGAGGCTGAAGGAGCGATACAGGGGGGTCCTCATTGCAGGTCCTCCAGGAGCTGGAAAGACCACCCTGGCCCAGGCCGTTGCACAGCACCTGCACGACATAGGCTGGATCGTAAAGACCATGGAAAAGCCCAGAGACCTGCAGGTGATTGACGAGATAACTCAGTACTCAGCGCTGGAGGGAGATATGACCAAGACGGCGGACGTCCTTCTCCTGGTCAGGCCTGACTACACTGTATACGACGAGATGAGAAAGACGACGGATTTCCAAGTCTTCGCCGACATGCGGTTAGCGGGGGTTGGAATGGTGGGCGTCGTGCACGCCACCCGTGGCATCGATGCAGTGCAGAGGCTCATCGGTCGGGTCGAACTGGGAATGATACCCCAGGTGGTGGACACGGTCCTCTTCGTGGAGGACGGCGCCATCAGGAAGTTGTACGATCTGCATTTCACCGTGAAGGTGCCGGAAGGCATGGTGGAAGCGGACCTGGCCCGCCCGGTAATCGAGGTGGTCGACGTCGAGTCGGGAACGCCAGAGTTTGAGATATATACCTACGGAGAGGAAATCGTGGTGATGCCTCTGCACGGCATCCAGGGGGAGAAGCCCCTCTGGAGTCTGGCCGAGAGGCAGATCGCCTATGAGATCGGACGGCACATAAGCGGACCCATCGAGGTCTCTGTCGGCGCCGAGGGCCAAGCGACTGTCTACCTCAATGAGAGGGACATACCCAGGATTCTGGGCCGGGAGGGCAAGAGGATTGCGGAAATAGAGAAGGAGCTCGGCCTCAGGATAGACGTTCGCTCCATCCAGGAGGCAGGCCGCCTCAAGGGCAAATCCAAGCCTCGTGTCGCAGAGGTGGACATGGATAGAAGGAATGTCATCCTGAGAGTCGGGGAAGACATTTCCGGTCGCAACGTTGACATCCTCATTTCTGGGAAACCAACCTTCCAGGGGACTGTGGGCCGCGATGGTCTGATACGGCTGGCGAAGGGCAGTGAAGCAGGCAAGGCCCTGGAAGAGGCCTTCTTCGCTGGGAGGCAGGTGACCGTCGCCTTCACTGAGTAGCCCATCCATGACCCTCATAACCCTGATGACGGACTTCGGCCCAGGCAGGTACGTGGCCTCCATGAAGGCCGTCATCCTCTCCATAAACAAGCAGGCCACAGTGGTGGACATAGAGCATGAGATCTCCCCCCAAAGTGTCCTCGAGGGAGCCTTCGTGCTGGCCAGCGCCGTGAAGTACTTTCCTTTTGCGATTCACGTCGCCGTGGTGGACCCAGGGGTTGGTACCGAGAGGCGCGCACTGGTGGCGGAATGCAGGAAGGGCATACTCGTGGGACCGGACAACGGCCTCCTGATGCCGGCGGTTCAAGTTCTCGGCCTCCAGGGGACCTTCGAGATCACGAGGAAGGAATACTGCCTTCCGCAGGTCTCCACCACATTCCACGGAAGGGATGTGTTCGCTCCAGTGGCCGCACACCTGAGTCTAGGTTTGACACCCACTTCCGTGGGAGATCCCGTGGAGGACCCCGTTGAACTGGACTTCGGTGAGTATACGGTGCTGTCCTCGCGACTAGAGGGCAGAATCCTGTTCAGAGACCGTTTCGGGAACCTCGTCACTAACATTCCTCAGGAAGCTCTACCTCCATGGATCTCTCCCGGAACCACGCTGGAGCTGAAGCTGAGAAGGAGTCACGAGCTCCCCTTCGTGAGAACCTATTACGAGGGGAGGCCTGACCATCTCCTGGCTACCATATCCAGTGACGGATATCTGGAAATTGCTGTCAACCAGGGAGACGCCTCCGAGTTTCTCGGGGCTCGACCTGGGGAGGTCTTTGTGCTGAGGAAGCCCTAGAAGGACGAAAGGCTATCTACAGGAAGCTTGTAGGGGGTCCCGATGCAAAGGAGGATTCTTCTCATTGTGTGTGACGGCCTGGGCGACCGACCGGTGAAGAGCCTGAAGGGCAGGACTCCCCTTCAGGCAGCTAGGAAGGAAAACATGGACTGGTTCGCCTCCCGGGGTGCATGCGGATTGATTGACCTCATATCCCCTGGAGTTCGGCCGGGAAGCGACACGGCGCACCTATCATTATTCGGATATGACCCCTTTCAGGTATATACCGGGAGGGGACCCTTCGAGGCGGCGGGAGTGGGGATGAATGTCAAGGGTGGAGATGTGGCCCTGAGGTGTAACTTCGCCACCGTTGACGACGATGGAAGGGTGAGTGATCGGCGGGCAGGACGGATAAGGGAGGGGACTCAGGAGTTGGCCGCGGCCCTGGATGGGATGGAGATCGAAGGCGTCGAGGTCCGGTTCAAGGCTGGGACCGAGCATCGTGGAGCCTTGTTACTTCGGGGGGATGGTCTAGACCCTAGGGTCACCGACGGAGATCCCCACGACATTGGCGCCCCTGTAATGAAGGTGAAGGCCCTGGTCCCGGAGGCTGAGAAGACGGCTAGGATCATCAACGAGTTCGTCGCAAGGGCTGCTAAGGCTCTGGCGGACCACCCGGTCAATGTCCGGAGGAGGCAGAAAGGGCTGCTGCCGGCAAACATACTCCTACCGCGGGGTGCTGGCAGGTTTCCCAACATCCCGAGCATACAGGAGAAATGGAATCTCCGGTTTGCGGCCATCGCTGGAGTCGCCCTCATCAAAGGGATTTGTCGATCCGTTGGCATGGAGCTGCTGGACGTGAGCGGAGCGACGGGCGGGCTGGACACGGACGTGGATGCCAAGATTAGGGCGGCCATGAAGGCCCTGGAGGAGTTCGACGCGGTCATGGTAAACATCAAGGCCCCCGACGTCGCCGCGCACGACCAGAGGCCAAGACTCAAGGTGAAAGTTGTGGAGAGGATCGATGAGAGCCTTGACGTCCTCAGAACAGGCTTTCGGGATGACTGGATAGTGGCCATTACCGCCGACCACTCCACTCCCTGTGAGACGGGAGACCACAGCGCAGATCCTGTCCCCCTCCTCTTGTACGGGGAAGGAGTGAGAAAGGATGACGTCACTTCCTTCGACGAGATTGCAGTGGCCAGGGGTGGTCTTGGGCGTCTCAGAGGAGTGGACTTAATGCCTTCTCTCCTGGACTTAGCTAACAGAGGCGAGAAGTTCGGAGCCTAGAGGCCGCTACACAGAAGGGCCAGCGCCAGGAGTCTTATATCAGGGGACTCCGCCCCATGGGCTCAAAACCAAGGGGAAGAGGGTTTTTATATAGGGCTCACTTGAAGCCTCCGGGAACACATTTCGGCCTCACCAGGCGATGAACACCCCCACCAGAGGTCGGTGGGCTTGAGGTCGTCCAGAGTCCGGCCCGTTGGAGGGCCTCCATGGCTGATCTGTCTGTAATAGTTCCAATATCCGGTGTGACATCCCTAGTCTTCGCTTTATTGCTCACATGGGATGTCCTTCGCCAGCCCAAAGGCGACGAGGAGATGCGGAAGATCGCGAGGGCGATAGAGGAGGGTGCAAGGGCCTTCATGAAGCGGCAGTACAGGACGATAACCTACCTGGCGGCCCTCATCGCCCTGATCTTCGCCGTTACTCTAGGCGTCGTGAGGGACCCTCAGGAGGGCCTGAGCACCGCAGGGGCCTTCGCCATGGGAGCGACCTTCTCCGCCATCTCTGGGTATGTGGGGCTCCACGTTTCCGTGAGGGCAAACAGCAGGACCGCCAACAACTCCCTCAGTAGCCTGGACGGGGCCCTAAGGACTGCCCTCCGGGGCGGTGCTGTGTCAGGCCTAATCATCATTGCTTTGAGCCTTTTGGGTGTCTGGGGCATCTACTACATCTATGGAGGACCTTCGGCCCCTGACCAGGGACGGGTCATCCTATCCATTGTCGGCTTCGGCTTCGGCGCCAGCCTCGTAGCTCTCTTCGCCCAGCTTGGGGGCGGCATATACACGAAGGCCGCGGACGTTGGGGCTGACTTGGTGGGAAAGGTTGAGGCGGGGATACCGGAGGACGATCCCCGAAATCCCGCAGTAATAGCCGACCTCGTCGGGGACAACGTGGGTGACTGCGCTGGGAGAGGAGCCGACCTCTTTGAGTCCACAGCGGCCGAAAACATAGGTGCCATGGTCCTAGGTGTCGCCCTTGTGCCCTTCTTCGGAATTAACGGAATAATGTTCCCCCTGGTGGCCCGGGCCATGGGACTCATGGCTACGATCCTCGGTGTCCTCATAGTCAAGGCGAGAGAAGACGACCCTCCCATGCGTGCCCTGAACCGGGGCTACTTCCTCACCATGGCCGTCGCCACTGCACTGTTCGCCCTAGCGTCATGGCAGATGCTCAACCCCAGGGAGGAGCTGCAGGCGAACCTCCACCCCTTCGTGTGGCTCCTCTTCTTCTTGTGTGGTTTCGTAGGGATACTCACCTCCCTGGCCTTCGTCTACATCACCCAGTACTATACGGAGACGAGATACCGCCCCGTGAAGGAAATCGCCCGCTCCTCTCAGACAGGAGCCGCCACCAACATCATCTCTGGGTTCTCCGTCGGGCTGGAGGCGACAGCCATCCCTGGAGTCGTCATCTGCGCTGCCATCCTCTTATCCTTCTATCTCGGGGAGGCCACGGGCCTTTCCGCCGCTGTAGGGGGCTCCCTGATCCCCATCGGGGGCCTGTATGGCACCGCTATTGCCACCATGGGAATGCTTGCCACCGCTGCCTACATCCTGGCCATGGACACCTTCGGACCCATCGCAGACAATGCTGCAGGAATGGTGCAGATGTCTGGAAAGGGGAGAGACGTCAGAGGGAGGATGGACAGGCTGGACTCTGCCGGGAACACCACCAAGGCTCTGACCAAGGGGTATGCCGTGGGAAGCGCCGCTCTGGCCGCCTTCCTGCTCTTCTCGGCCTATCTGGAGGAGGTCAGAATCCTTCGCGAGGCCAAGGGCCTTCCTGCCGCGATATCCATAGACCTGGCCCTGCCACCGGTCTTCGTCGGAGCCATCGTGGGTGTGGTCCTCGTCTTCCTATTCAGCGCTCTGGCGATCAGGGCCGTGGGGAGGGCCGCCTTCTATATCATCAGGGACGTGAGGGAACAGTTCCGGGAGGACCCCGAGATCATGAAAGGTAACCGGGCCCCCGACTACGCCCGCTCCGTCGACATCTGCACTCGGGGCGCCCTGAAAGAGATGGTAGCCCCCGGCATCCTCGCCGTCGCAGGCCCCGTCCTGGTGGGCGTCCTCCTCAGGCCAACGGGCCTCGCTGCCGAGGCTGTGGGCGCCACCCTCATGGTGGGAACCATAGCCGGTGTCATCCTCGCCCTCGTCCTGAACACTGGCGGGGGGGCATGGGACAACGCCAAGAAGCTCATCGAATCCGGCCTGCATGGCGGCAAGGGAACGGACACCCACAAGGCGTCTGTGGTGGGGGACACCGTGGGGGATCCCTTCAAGGACACCGCCGGACCGTCCCTTCATATCTTGGTGAAGCTGTTGAGTACCATCACCCTGGTCTTGGCTCCCCTCTTCGTGTAATCGGCACCCCGATAACTTCATAACCCAGTTACTCTTCGTCCCCTTCTGTCAGAATCCCTGATCCTGGGAGAATTGGGGCGAGAACAACCATAGAGAAATCTTATGAATGTTCGGCCCCTGGAGTTGCTGTAATGTACGTAAAGGTCACCATGGAGGATGTTGTCAGGATACCTCCAGAGAGGCTCGGCGATGACCTAGACCAGGTCGCCAAGGAGCTGACGAGGGCCACCCTAGAGGGCAAGCTGGGGGACCAGGACGGCCTGACGCTGGTGGCCTCCAACATCGAGAGGGTCGGGGAAGGCCGTATCGTCCACGGCGATGGCGCGGTCTACCAGAGGGTGAAGTTCGATGCCCTCGTCTTCCGGCCAGTAATACAGGAGGTCGTGGATGGTCTGGTGGTCGAGGTCCTCAAGTTTGGCGCTTTCGTCCGGTTCGGCCCTATGGATGGGCTGCTGCACATCAGCCAGATAATGGACGATCGGGTGGACGTCGATGAAGAGAACCAGAGGCTCATCGGGAAGGACACGAAACGAGACGTTCGACTGGGAGACAGAGTCAGGGCTAGGATTGTGGCCATTAGCCTTAACGAGAGGAATCCCAGAGAGAGCAAGATCGGTCTGACGATGAGGCAGCCTGCCCTGGGCAAATGGGACTGGATTGAAGAGGATCGAAAGAAGAAGGAGAAGCTGAAGAAGGTGTAGAGTTGCCGAAGGCTCTGAAGGCATGCAAGGTTTGTAGCTTCATAACGGACGAGGATGTATGTCCCAGGTGTCGTGGGGAGACCTCCAAGGACTGGCAGGGTTATGTCGTGATTGTCGACCATGAGAAGTCGGAGATAGCGAAGAAGATGGGGATCGATACAAATGGAAGGTATGCCCTCAGGGTTCGGTAGGCACCTCAGGCTACCGGATTCTATGAGGGAGGAACTCAGGGTTCCTCTTGGAAAGCTGCTGGACCACATGGGTTTCATAGAGGAGGTAAAGGGACTGAACGGCTTGGTGACCGTGGGGGACTACTGCAGCCTCCAGGCCGTGAGAGGCTCCGTTCGACCGAAAGTGGCAGTGGTGGATTTCAAGGTGAAGAGACGAAGGGATGAGGGCATAAGAGGGTCTGCCCTCTACGAAAATGCGGAGATACTGGAGGCCGAAAACCCTCCCGCGCACATTACACCCGCTGTATGGTCAGCTCTGAAGAAGGCTTTCGAGGAACCCGGGAGATTTCTAATTCACGTGCTGGGGGAAGAGGACCTAGTGGCTCTTCCAGCCATCGCGCTGGCGCCGGCTGACTTCACCATTGCCTACGGCCTCCCAAGTAAGGGAGTTGTGTTGGTGGAACCCAGCGAGGAGTCGAAGTCAAGGGTGGAGGATATCCTATCGAGGATGGAGGTATTGGATGAAGGTTGAGGTGCTCTCCAAGGAGGAGAACAAGCTCTTGAACAGGCTGGAAGTCAAATTCGCTCTGCAGTATGAAGAAGGGGGCACCCCTACAAGGGACATCGTTCGCGGGGAGCTGGAGAAGCTCCTCAAGGCCAAGGGCAAGCTCCTTGTCATCGATCACATCAGCACGGAGTTCGGGAAGAGAGAGGCGAGAGGTTATGCCAAGCTCTATGACACTATCGAGGAAGCCTCCAAGGTTGAGAGAAGGCACGTCTTGAGAAGGAACAAGCTGCTGGAGGCCCAAGAGTGACCAAGCGAGAGCTATATGCAGTCGACGGCGAGGAGCTGAAAAGAAAGAGGACCTTCTGCCCCAAATGCGGACCTGGCGTGTTCCTGGCCGAGCATTCCGATCGCCTCTCATGTGGTCGGTGTGGGTACACCGAGTTCAAGAAGAAATCCGAGTCAGGGTCGTAGTCCTTCACACAATTTCCCGAGAATTTCTACCCTGGCACCCCGTCCGCGGTTTTGCATCTAGTGTTTGCGACAACGGGACAAGATATATCTCAAACCGCTGATACTCCTTCTTGGCCTGAGCGGGCCTGTAGTGTAGACATCCACTTGTAAGGACTGCATTGGACATCACTGGGGCCTCCGGAGCCCCAAACCGGGGTTCAAATCCCCGCAGGCCCGCTGTCTTCACGGTGTCAACTTGACCTCGCCGACGGCTCAAAAATGTTCGATTCCGAGTAATCTCGAAACTGCTAAGTACTAACGTGATATTAACTATCATGGCATTGGGGGGGTTCAGTCGTCGAGTCATCGAAGAGAGTGCACTCCTCCAGTCTGTGCCGAGGAGGGGCGCGGTACAAGTACCCAGGGCTCGCGAAGCGGGGGGAG
>JABAOD010001448.1_pt3 | contig 58595 bp, 52 predicted proteins | sample 7062151 | NCBI WGS metagenome assembly JABAOD01 (sample SAMN14538626, study PRJNA623070) | marine sediment metagenome | biome: marine biome [ENVO:00000428]; feature: marine pelagic biome [ENVO:01000023]; material: deep marine sediment [ENVO:00002113] | place: India: Gulf of Khambhat ... | reverse complement strand
CGACGCGTCGCACGAGGATATGCAGTTCGGCCTCGACCGTTTTCTGCGAGAACGGGAACTGCATGGGCAGGTCGTAGGCCTGCGCAGGGCCGCCCTGGTAGACGCCGCCCATCAAGCCGTAGAAGGTCACCGCATCCTTGATGGCCATCGCTTCGATGACGTCGGGCGTCATCATCTACACCATCATGGCCCGCGCCCTCTGCCGTCGGTGCGGATCCGGAACCTGCGACGACAACACCTGGTCCATGGCCTCGCGCATCAGCGAGACCACTTGATCCCTGTTGCGGAGTCCGATGGGTACGCCGGTCTCGTCGGTAACGAATTCCATCGTCTTGCCCACGAACAGCTCCGCAATGAGGGCGGCGGCTTCGGCCCCGCCCTGATCCTGCGTCGCGTAGTTCGACAGGTCGGCTTCGGTCGTTGTCGCCGCGAGGACGTAGCTTTCGCCTGTCGACTCAAGGAGTTCGATCTTCGTGCGGCTGCTCGAGATGCGCTGCGGCAGCGGTTGCCCGCGCCGGACTTCGTCGCGCTGTTTTTCGTGTTCGATCTGGTAGCGGTCGCCTACGCTCCAGTTTGGCACCAGCGTGATTTCCACATCCGGTGATACGCCCGATTTCGCGTTCGCGATCGGTGCCGCCGGCTCAAGCTCGGCCGCCGGTGCGGCCTGAAAAGCGAGCAAAAAGGCCGTCGTCGCGACGACAGAAAGGCGTATGGCGTTCATGGCAGTCCTCCCTGATCATTGCCGCCTGCATGGCCCGCGGTCTTCGGCGCACGGCGCGTTGCTACAGCAGCCCCTCGCTGCGGAAGCTGACATGGCGGTCGCGGCCGATCACCAGGTGGTCGTGCAGGACGATGCCGAGCTTGTCGGCGGCCTCCCGCACCTCCCGCGTCATCTCGATGTCGGCGCGCGACGGCGTCGGGTCGCCGGACGGGTGGTTGTGCACCAGGATGATCGCGGTGGCGCCGAGCTCCAGCGCGCGCCGTACCACCTCGCGCGGATACAGCGGCGTGTGGTTCACGGTGCCGCGATTCTGCCGCTCGTCGGCGATCAGCCGGTTGCGCGGGTCGAGGAACAGGATGCGCGTCTGCTCCACCCTGTCGTGCGCCATCCGCGCCATGCAGTAATCGACCAGCTTGTCCCACGAGCTGATCACCGGCTGGTCCATCGCCTGTCCGCGGGCCAGCCGCACCGCCGCCTCCTGGACGATCTTCAGCGCCGTCGCCGACACCTCGCCCATGCCCTTGACCTGCTGCAGCGCCGCGGGGTCGGCGGTGATGACAGCCTGGAACGACTTGAATTTCCGTATCAAGGTCTTGGCCAACGGCTTGACGTCGCTGCGCGGGATCGCCATCGCCAGCACCAGCTCGAGAAGCTCGTAATCCGGCATGTCGTCGCCGCCATTGGCGAGGAAGCGCCGGCGCAGCCGCGCCCGGTGCCCGTGGTAGTGGGCCTTCGGCTCTGCCTTGCCGTCCCCGCCGTCCGGCGCGATCCGCTCGGAAAGCGTGTGGGTGGAATCCTGTTGCGCCATGCCGGCGATTGTAAGCGGGCCAGCGCCGATTGTCGCGCGGGAATTGCGCTCCCGCAACCGCAGGGCGGCCTGGTCAGTTGTCGACGGCGACCTCTGCGAGGACCTCAAGTCGCTCGGTCAACTCCGTCAGCTTGGCCTGGATTTCGCTTCCAACCGATATCTGCGGCTCCGACGGGGTCTTGCCTTCGGCCTGCTCGCGCATGGTCACGCGCTCCCGCGCCAGGTCGTATGCCGCCGTGAACGATCGAGTTTCGCGGAGAGCCTCGTCGATCAGGGCCCTGCCGAAATAGGTCATGTCCGCCTCGTTGGTGCAGCCGAAGGAGTTTCGGTTGGCCCGCGACGCGGTAATGACCAGGGTCCGGTCCGAGCGGAGTTCGTCGACGAAGCTGCCCGAATAACAGGCGGAGATCACGACCACCCGCCATTCGATTCCGGCCTCGTCCAGGAGCGAACGCAAGTCCGCGGCCATGAGGTCGTTGTGCTGCAGGGGCCAGAATCGGGTCGCAAGACGATCCCTCGATCCGTGCGAGGTCAGGAACAGGAACAGCACGTCCTCGTCACGATCCATGCGTTCAGCGAGTCCGGCGAGGACGAGACGCAGATTGCTCACGTTCGCCAGCGGAAGATCCGCGATGGTCTGACGGTTGTTGACCAGCGACAGCGACCGGCCTTCGGTGTCGAACTGTCGGTCGAACAGGCTGTTCGCCACCTTGACTTCGTTCATGAAAACGTCCTGCGCGCCGTACCCGGCGAAACCGACGAAATAGAGATCGGCAATGCCCGGCCGGCTTGCAGCGATGCCGGAAAGGGCGCGCTCGACCAGGCCCGGCTGCGCATAGAATGTCCGTTCGACGTCGATCGGCTCTGGAGCCGTCATGTTCGCGGACTCGTCCCCAGCGTGGCCTTCAAGCCAAAACGCCTGGTAGGGCAGCAACGCGACAGGCGCGTACGCCACGGCAAGGTAAAATACGGCCAGGCCGAAAGATCGGCGACGGGACGATCCGAACACGATCCGGAATATCCGCAGGGCTATGGAAACGGTCCACGCGACCATTCCAATAAAGACGGCCCATGCGCCGCCATACCAGACCATCCCCTCAAGGTAGTTGTTGACCAGGGTGGAAACCGCAACGTAAGTGACCGTGGACGTAATCGATGCGCTCGCCATCATTACGGTGATCAATGGCAGTGCATCGGATCTGCCCTGGAGCACAGCGGCCAGCCAAAGCCCGACAACCATGCAGACATAAACCGTCACCCCGAAACTGACGCCGAAACTGTTGAACACTGGACGCGGCAAATTGGCGAGGAAACTTGACAGGACCGCGGTAAGGAACAGCGCAATCAGGAGCATTCCGGCCTGGTTCATGGTGGCGCTGAACCTCTCGGTCCGCACGCGCAGGAACAGGGCCAGCCTGAATCCGGCCTGGATATTTCTCAGCAGGTCGCGTGGCGCCCTGCGCCATTGCGGTTCAACCGCGGGTTCCGCGCCGTCTGACGGCTCCGTCATCCTGACCTCCAGCCCTTTGGCGAGCTCAATCCGCTTGTGCGGAAGCTTGCCATTGGACCCGCAAGTAGAGCGCGGCACGCCCTAATTTTGCGTTACCGTGTTTGATTAATCGGTCGTTTCCGGAGGCTCAGAGATAGGGCGGCTTGGTCCATCCCGCGGGCGACAGCGTGAAGATCTCGCAGCCGTCGGCGGTGACCCCGATCGTGTGCTCGAACTGGGCCGACAGCGAGCGGTCCTTGGTCACCGCGGTCCAGCCGTCGGACAGCACCTTCACGTCGTAGCGGCCGGCATTGATCATCGGCTCGACGGTGAAGAACATGCCCTCGCGCAGCTCGGGCCCGGTGCCGGGCTCGCCGTAATGCAGCACGCTGGGCGACTCGTGGAACACCCGGCCGATGCCGTGGCCGCAGAAGTCGCGGACCACGGAGAAGCGCTGCCCTTCGACGAAGCTCTGGATGGCGTGGCCGATGTCGCCGAGATAGGCGCCCGGCCGCACCGCCGCGATGCCGCGCATCATCGCCTCGTAGGTCGCGTCAACGAGCTTGCGCGCGCGCACGCCGACCTTGTCGCCGACCGGGAACATGCGGCTCGAATCGCCGTGCCAGCCGTCGAGGATCACGGTGACGTCGATGTTGATGATGTCGCCGTTCTGCAGGACCTTCGCGTCGTCCGGGATGCCGTGGCAGACGACGTGGTTGACCGAGGTGCAGATCGACTTCGGAAAGCCGCGGTAGTTCAGCGGCGCGGACACGGCGCCGCGCTCGGCCGTGTAGTCGGCGCACAGCCGGTCGAGCTCGCCGGTCGAGACGCCCGGTGCCACGTACGGGGTGATGTAGTCCAGAAGCTCCGCCGCAAGGCGACCGGCCTTGCGCATCGCGGCGAAATCCTCGGGCCGGTGCAGGCGGATGCCGCCGGGCGCATCCGGAGTGAAGTCAACCTGTACGTCGTTCATCGCGAAGTCTTTGCAGATCCCTCTCTTGCGGCTGCCTCCAGAAATGGGGCGGGAGCAGCCGCACGGCAAGGTATAGCATCCATTCGGGTGCGGGGCACCCGCCCTAATCGAGGGCTACCGGCAGGGCCTTGCCGATGGCGATTCCACGCCGTGTCACGTCGCACTGATAGCACAGCACTTCGATGCCGCGGCGCCGCGCGTCATCCATGGCCCCGGCATAGGACGGGTCGATATCGGCCGCCGGCCGGAAATGGTCGCAGTCGCCGCGCTGGACGAGATACAGCATCACCGCGCGGGCGCCGGTTTCGGCCGTTTCGGCGAGTTCCCCGAGATGCTTCGTGCCGCGCTTCGTGACCGCGTCGGGGAATTCCGCGGCGGTCGGGTTGATACCGTCGGGCCGCCGCAGGGTGACCGACTTGATCTCGACGTAGCAGGGTGGCCGGCCCGCACCCTCGAGCAGGATGTCGATGCGGCTGCCATTGCCGTACCCGACCTCGCGGCGCAGCGACTCGTAGCCGGCAAGTTCCGGGATCGCGCCGGCCGCGATCGCCTCTTCGGCGACCATGTTGGGTCGCCCGGTGTTGATGCAGACGAGATGGCCCCCGGCGGTGCGCACCAGCTCCCAGCGCCAGTCCAGCTTCGCCTTGGGGTTGCTGTTGCGCGACAGAAAGACCTCGGCGCCCGGCTCGGCCAGCCCCATCATGGAGCCCGGATTGGCGCAGTGCGCGATGATCTCGGCCCCATCCTCCAGCACGATGTCGGCGAGGAAGCGCTTGTACCGGCGCAGCAGGGTGCCGCGGGTCAGGGGGGCGGGGAAGTCCATCCCCGCAAACCTAGGCGGGCGGGGCCGACGCTTCAAGCATGGGCGCGCGGCAATCGCCACGGGGCGCCGGCCGGCGGCAGGCCGGGGCGCCCGGTCATCGCCGGCGCGGCGCGCAGGCAGGACCAATCATGTGACGTGCATGTGACGTGCCGCTGCCGATCTAGCATGTGACTTGCCGCTGCCGATCTAGAGCCGGCGCGGCAGGAAGCGACACAGCCAGGCGAGACCGGCCATGGCGGCGCCGCCGGCCACGAACACCGCGGGCAGTTCCAGCGCCTTCAGAAGCAGGGCGAAGATACCGGGCGGCACGGTCTGCGAGACGCCGCGAAAGCTGTTGTAGACGGTGATCATCTCCGGCCGCTCGTGCGGGTGGACGGCGCGCAGGAACGGCACGTTGCCGGCCGCGTCGATGATCCCGGCCATGCTCGCCGCCAGGATCAGCGCCGCGACGCTGAGCGGGCCGGCATCCAGTGCGACGGCCATCGTGACCAGCCCCGTCGCAAGATAGCCCCCGATCAGCAGCCGGCGCAGCCCGTACCGCCGGCCGATGCGGCTCCACACGGGCACGAGAAAGAAGCTGGCGGTGCCGAACGACACGATGGCGCCGGCCCAGACCGCGCCGAGGCCGGAATTGACGACATGGATCGGCGCGTAGATGAAGTACATCGACCACCATGCCGAGCGTCCGACGGCGAGGCCCCAGGCCAGCCGCAGCCGCGGCTGCGCGAAGAACCGCACAAGGTAGCGCGTCGGGTTCGGGGGCGGCCGCTTCGCGATCGCCACGGCGGGATGGTCGGTAAAGCGCAGGTAGAAGAAGTATACGAGGGACAGCACCGAGGTCGCGCTGGCCAGTGCGAACGGCGCCTGCGGCCCGGCCTGGGCGTGCAGCCACACGCCGAGCCACGGACCGAGCGTCCACATGCCGGCGGCGAAGAACACCCGCATCGGCTCGAAGCGGCCGAGCTCGCGCCGCGGGATGTGGTCCATGATGTACAGGTTGAGCGCGATCTCCAGCGCCGCGATCGACAGGGCGTTGGCGACCATGCCGGCGACGAACCAGCCCACTCTGCCGACCGACATCAGGCCGGCGGCGGCGACCGCCAGCGTGATGCCGGCCGAGAAAACGTAGCGGCGGCCGATCCGGTGCACGAGCAAGGGGATCGCCAGGCTGCCAAACATGCCGGCCATGCTGACCCCAAAGAACAGGACGCTGACCAGCTGCGCGTCGCCGAGGAATGCATGGGCGCTGAGCGGCACGACGGTGATCAGGAGGGCGCGGACGAAGCCGGTCAGCGAGAACAGGATGACGAAGGTCGCGGCCGTCGGGCGGCCGACCGCATCGATCCAACTTGCGACATGGATGCTGCGCATCGCGCCGCTCTCCGGCCCGCCGACGAGACTGTAATCGGGGAACTCTATGCGGATTTGCAGATAAAAGCCCTGCGATTCTTGCAGACCAGACCACCGCTTCCGGTAGGGCGGCGGGGGGTCAGCGCTTCTCCGGCATCCGGCGAAACAGCGGGTCGGTCCAGGACGGCGGCAGGGCGCCGAGCAGCCAGACCAGCGCATAGAGCCGCAGCGGAAAGGCGATGCGGGCCCGGTTGCGGGCGAGGCCGCGGCGGATGATGCGGGCGGCGCGATCGGCCTCCATCAAGAGCGGCATGCGAAAACCGTTGATGTCGGTCATCGGGGTGCGGATGAACCCCGGGCAGATCACCGAAACACCGACATTGTGCCGGTGCAGGGTCCCGCGCAGGGCCTCCCCGTAACTGCGCACCGCCGCCTTGCTGGCGCTGTAGGCCGGCGCGCCGGGCAGGCCGCGAAACGAGGCGAGGGAACTCATGACCGCGATCTGTCCGCGCTTGCGAAAACGCATACGCTCCGCTGCGGGATGCACGGTGTGGATGATGCCGTCGACGTTGGTCGCGAAGATCGCCGCCGCCTGCTGCCGCGACTCGCCGCCGCCGAAAGTGCCGCCGGAGATCCCGGCATTGGCGATCACAAGGTCGAGCGGCGCGCCCGCATCCGCAGCCGCCACCCAGTCCTCCGTCGCGGCACCGTCGGTAACGTCGACGGTCGCCGCATCGACCTCGGCGCCCGCCGTCCGGCAGTCGGCGGCGATGTGGTTGAGCCGCCCGGCGTCGCGCCCGCCGAGTGCGAGCCTGACGCCGGGCCCGGCATAGAGCCGCGCCAGCGCCGCGCCGATGCCGCTCGACGCGCCGGTGATCAGGATCGACCTCGGATCGTTCATGGCCGGCACCATAGCGCGTCGCGTCGCGCCCGCAAGTCCGCGATTCCCGCCATCGTTAAGGGATGGTTAGCGTCTTGCGGCGACAATCGGTACGAGACCGGACCGCCGCCGGCGGCGCGCCGGCGGCTTTGCGCGAAGGGACATTCCGATGGGCACCCGATCGGCGCCACTCGTCTTCCTGCTGCTCGCGGCGTGCATGACCACGGACGGCACACGGACCGCCGTCGGGGACGGGGCAGCGCCGGCGCAGGATTCCGCCGCGGACACCGCCGCGGCGCCGGTCACGCTGCCGGCGGTCCCGCGTATGCGCCCGAAAGCGCCCCCCAAACAGCAGGCGTCCAGGACCGCACAGGCGCCGGCCGGCGGCGCCGCAGCAAAGGCCGGCAAGGCGGCCGCCGGCGTTTCCAGCGCGGCGGCTCCGCCCCCCAATCGCGCCGCCGACACCGGCGAGAAGGCGGCCAAAGCCGCCACGACATCGGCTGCCGACGCCGGCGCTCCGGCCGTTGCCGACGGCGCCGCCGACTCGAATTCGCATTCCGCAGCGGATGCCACGGCCGGGCCCGCCGACGATGGTCCCGCCGGCGCCGCGGGGCCGGACGTACCTCTCGGCGCGGACTCCGCCGTCGATCCCGCAGTCGCGATGGCCGAGCTGGAGGCGCCGCCGCCCGCGGCCGGAGACGGACCGGCAACAGCCGGCGAGGGGACATACACGGCGGGCCTGTTCGCCGACGACAGCGGTATCGATCCAACGGATGACGTCGCGGCCCTGACGCTGCCCGAGAGCAACCCGGGGATCGACGTCGAGTCGCTGTTCGATGGCGACGTCGTCCGTTACTGCGCCGCGATGTGGCAGATGGGCGAGTACATCGGCACGGCGCGGCGGCGCGGCGAGCCGTTCAAAGGGGCGATCGACGACGCAGTCCGGCGTATCGCGGTCGAAAAGCAGCTGCCGCTTGACAATCGCCTGGCCTTCAGCGGCCAGGTGTACGGCCGGCTGGTCTACCGGCTGGAGGATAGCCACGCCGCCCTGACGCTCGGTACCTACGTCCATTTCGCGTGCCTGACGGTGCGCGGCGACAAGAAGATCGTTCCCGCCGACCCGAACGCCGAGCGTCTCCTGAATGCCGGTCTCGTGCGCTGCGAGACCACGTCGTTCACGCGCGATGATTTGAACGATTGCATCTTCCGGGAGCTCACGCCGATCGTCGACCGGCGCAACGACTGACCCGACGGCCGAACGCGGCGCACCTGCCCGCTTGTTCGCGGCTGCCGCGCAAGATAGAGTGCGGCCCCGTACCCGACGCGCCACGACAGCAGGATCCTGCCCGTGCCCGTATCATCGATGACCGGTTTCACCGGGGCCGCCGGACAGCATGGCGCCGTGGAATGGGCCTGGGAGATCCGCAGCGTCAACGCCCGCGGCCTCGATCTCCGGGTCCGGCTGCCGTCCGGCTGCGAGACGCTGGAGCCGACGGTCCGCGAGAGCGCCGGCAGGATCCTGAAGCGCGGCGCCGTGTCGGTGTCGCTGACCCTCAGCCGCGCCGCCGCCGGCACACCGTACCAGGTCAACCGCGAACTTCTCGATCGGCTGCTCGACGTCGCGGCCGAGCTCAAGGGCGATGGCCGGCTCGGCGGCGAGGCACCGCGCCTCGATGCCCTGCTGACGGTGCGCGGCATGGTCGAGCCGGCCGACGACGACGTCGACGCGGATGAGGCGGCGGCGCGTCTTGTTGCCATGACGGCGTCGCTCGACGAGGCGTTGGCGGCGCTGGTCACCGCGCGCCAGGCGGAGGGCGCCCGGCTCGAGACGGTGCTGCGCGACCGCCTGGACGAGCTCGATGCGCTGTGCGCGCAGGCGGAAACGGCCGGCGCCGCGCGCGCCGAGGCGATCCGCAAGCGCCTCGAGCAGCAGGTCGCCGAGCTGCTCGACATCAGCCCGGCCCTGCCCGAGGAGCGTCTCGCCCAGGAGGCGGCGATGCTGGCCGTGAAGAGCGACATTCGCGAGGAGATTGACCGGCTGAAGGCGCATGTCGCGGCGGCGGGCGACCTGCTCGACGAGGGCGGGCCGATTGGCCGGCGGCTCGACTTCCTGTGCCAGGAATTCAACCGCGAGGCCAACACGCTGTGCTCGAAGTCCGGCGACGTGGAGCTGACCCAGATCGGCCTGAAGATGAAGGCGGCGATCGACCAGTTCCGCGAGCAGGCGCTGAACATCGAATAGGCGGCGGCGGGATCGGCGATGACACGGGACGATCCCTACGCGATCCGCCGGCGCGGTCTGATGCTGGTACTCTCGTCGCCGTCGGGTGCCGGGAAGACGACGATCTCGCGCGAGATCCTGGCACGCGATCCCGGCCTCGAGATGTCGGTCTCGGCGACGACCCGGCCGAAGCGGCCCGGCGAGGTCGAAGGGCGCGACTATTTCTTCGTTGCCGAGGAGAAGTTCCGGCTGATGGTCAATCGCGGCGAGCTGCTCGAGCACGCAACGGTGTTCGGCAACCTCTACGGCACGCCGCGCAAGCCGGTCGAGGACGCGCTGGCGGCAGGGCGCGACGTGCTGTTCGACATCGACTGGCAGGGCACCCAGCAGCTGCGCGAGACGGCGCGCGAGGACCTCGTCTCCGTGTTCATCCTGCCGCCGTCGACGCGTGAGCTGGAGCAGCGCCTGAAATCCCGGGCCCAGGACAGCACAGAGGTCGTCGCCCAGCGCATGGCCAAGGCGGCCGACGAGATGAGCCACTGGCCGGAATACGACTACATCGTCGTCAACCGGGAGGTCGCCGCCAGCGTCGCCGAGGTGCAGGCGATCCTGACCGCCGAGCGGCTGCGCCGCGAGCGCCAGGTCGGCCTCGGCGAGTTCGTGCGCGGGCTGCGCGAGGGGTAGGGTGGCGCTGCGGTGGCCGCCGGCCGCGCGAAACGAGCCCACGCGTCAGGGTTTTCCGCGGTTTTGGCCTGAATCCGCTGCCGACCGCACCGGCGCTCCAAGAAATTTGTTTTCACAGATAATTAGCAATAATGCTAACGTTAGCAATCACGCCAGTTAACGCATCGACATGCGATCGCACCGCATCCTGACGACCGAGCGCGAGATTGCGGCCTACCTGCATCGCGTCCGGATGACGATCCTCGAGGTCCTGCGCGACGGGCCGGCGACGTGCTCCCAGATCGCCGCGCGCATGGACGTCCACCCGGCCAACCTGACGCGGCATCTGCGCACGCTCGAGGGCGCCGGCCTGGTCGCGCTGGTCGAGACCCGCGCCACGGGACGCAATGTGGAAAAGTATTATGCGCTGACGGCCGATACGTTCGACGTGGCGCCCGGCACCGGCGCCCTGGCCACCCCCCACGCGATCGCCCTGTCGCTCGCCCGCAGCGATCTCGCCGCGGCGGCCGCCAGCCTGTCCGACGCCTCGCGGGGAACGGTCAAGGTCCATGTCATCGGTTCCCGGCTGGCACCGCACGCGCTCGCGCAGTTCGCCGAGGAGCTGGCGCGGCTGGCCCGGCGCTTCGAGGGCGCCGATGGACCCAGTGGGGCGGCGCACCGCCTCACGCTGGCGCTCTACCCCGGGGAGACCGACGGGCCCGAGGGTTTGAAGAGCGATTGACCGGATGGGCGCGGGGGGAGCCGCCCGGCTCCGCGTCAACGGGTGACGGACGGATTGGCATCCCGCCAGGCCCGTGCTGTCGGGTCGCTGCCGGAATCGGAAATCCCGTGGACGTCGAGACGTGATGCGCGCGCGGCAGGCAATCTCGTGGCGCGGGATTACTGCGAGTTCATTCGGCCGAAACGGCGGTGTTTGCCGTGACAGGCGATATTTGCGGGCATCCGCGGCTCGATGGTGAGACGCGAATCGAAGGGAACGGGACTTCAGATGAATACCCGCAAGCTCATGCCGGCGGTTCTGGGCGCAGTCATGCTCAGCACGCCCGTCCTGGCCGGCGGCACCTACAATGCGGCCACGCCGTCCGGACAGCCCGCGCAGCATGAAGGAAAGATCGTCGCGATGACGTCGGCCGAGCAGTGCAGCAGCCTCGAGAAGCAGTTCGATGCCGCCATCAAGACGCACGGGAACGCGGCCAGGGCGAACGAGGCGAAGACCATGCGGACCGAGGGCGGCAACCTCTGCGCCAGCGGCAAGCAGGCGGAAGGCATCGCCAAGCTGGAGCAGGCGCTCAACGACTTGGGTGTCAAGGTCAAGGGATAGGCCGGCTGCACCTATCGGATTCGCAGGGGAGCGCGACCATCGCCGGTCGCGCTCCTTTCCGCCTGCGCCGCGGTTGCGCATGCGACATGACACCGAGTTCATGGTCCTGAAATCGTACGATCCGCCCGAATCCACCATCTTGTGAGGCAGGCCGCGGACCGCATTTGGCGCCGCGGCACGAACAAGACAGAAATGGAGATGACAATGACACAACGACCGGTTCGGGAGCGGCGACCTGCACCCCTTAAGGCCCTTGGCCTGGGCCTGGCCGCAGGCTCCATGCTCGTGTGGAGCGGACTGGCGCAGGCCGCGCCGCCGCCCGAGAGCTTTTCCGGCCTGGCGAAGAAGGTGACCTCGGCCGTGGTCAATATCGCATCGGCACGCCAGGCCCAAGGGACTGACATGCAGATGCCGGACATGCCGTTCAATTTCCCCGAGGGCTCGCCGTTCGAGAAGTTCTTCAAGCAGTTCCGCGACCGCATGGGGGAACACGACACCGATCGCCCGCAGCCGCGCATGGTGATGGGCCTCGGTTCCGGCTTTATCGTCGATCCGACGGGTTTCGTTGTCACCAACAACCACGTCGTCGACGGTGCCAGCGACGTTAAGGTGCGGCTGGATGACGATTCCGTCTATTCCGCGACGGTCGTGGGCACGGATGCGAAGACCGACCTGGCGCTGCTCAAGATCGACGCAAAACGCCCGCTCCCGGCGGTCCAGTTCGGCGACTCGGACAAGGCCGAGGTCGGCGACTGGGTGATGGCAGTCGGCAACCCCTTCGGTCTCGGCGGGACCGTGACCGCAGGCATCATCTCGGCGCGCGGCCGCGACATCGACGCCGGCCCCTATGACGACTTCCTGCAGATCGACGCGCCGATCAACCAGGGCAATTCCGGCGGCCCGCTGTTCAACATGGACGGCCAGGTCATCGGCGTGAATACCGCAATCTTCTCGCCCAACGGCGGCAGCGTCGGCATCGGCTTCGCCATTCCGTCCAACATGGCCAAGTCCGTCGTCGCGCAGCTCAAGAAGACCGGGAGGGTCGAGCGCGGCTGGCTCGGCGTGCAGATCCAGAAGGTCACGCCGGAGATCGCCGCCGCCGTGGGTCTGAATGAGGCCCGGGGTGCGATGGTGAGCGAGGTCACGCCGGACAGCCCGGCGGCCAAGGCGGGGATAAAACAAGGCGACATCATCCTCAACTTCGCTGGACAGAAGGTCGCCGATTCGCGCGGCCTGGCGCTGGCGGTGGCCGGACAGCCGGCCGGCAGCAGGGCAAGCATCGCCGTCTGGCGCGACCGGGGCGAGAAGCAGCTGACGGCCGTGACCGGCCAGCAGCCGGATCAGCGGAAGGTTGCGGCGGCGTCGACAGGCGGCGACCCGGACGGCAGTTATCACTCCGCCACCCTCAACGCAGATCTGGCGGCGCTCACTCCCGACCGCCGTGCCGAGTTCGCAATCCCGGATTCCGTGACGGGTGTCCTGGTGCTCGAGGTGAAGGCAGGCACGGTTTTCCAGCAGGGCCTGCGGCCGGGCGACGTCATCAGACAAATCGACCGTACGCCCGTTGCCACGCCGCAGGAGGTCGACGTACTGGTCGATAAGGCCAAGTCGGGGTCCGAGAAGTCGGTCTTGATACTGGTCAGCCGCCAGGGCCAGGATCTGTTTCTCGGCCTGAAGCTCGAAATAAGCTGACGGCCGAACGCGGCACAGGGGCGGGGCGGCTGGCCGTACGGCGAACCGCCCGCCCTCTTTCAAGCGTGCCGTGCAATACCGGGGATTGCGGCAATGCCGACCGAAACACCATATAACGATCGCGAGGCTCGGGAATCCTGGCCCAGAACCTCAAGCGGTGGGACCATGCGTATCCTGGTCATTGAAGACGACAAGAAGACAGCGGAATATATCCTGAAGGGTCTTGGCGAAAGCGGGTTCGTGGTCGACCTCGCGGCGACCGGTCCGGACGGCCTGCATTTGGCAACCGGCGCTCAGTACGATGCCATCATCGTCGATCGCATGCTTCCGGGCCTGGACGGCCTGTCCGTCATCCGTGCCCTGCGCGCCGCTGAAATCGCCGTCCCGGCGCTGATTCTCAGTGCACTCGCCCATGTGGACGACCGGGTGACCGGCCTGCGGGCCGGCGGCGACGACTACCTTACCAAACCGTTCGCCTTCTCCGAACTGCAGGCGCGGCTTGAGGCCCTGCTGCGACGGCCCCGTACGCTCGCACAGCAGACCACGCTGGAGGTCGGGGACCTGACGATGGACCTGCTCGGCCGCAGGGTCATGCGGGCCGGGCGCGCCATCGACCTGCGCCCGCAGGAATACAAGCTTCTCGAGTACCTCATGCGGCACGCCGGCGAGGTGGTGACCCGCACCATGCTGTTCGAAGGTGTCTGGGACTTCCACTTCGACCCGCAGACGAACGTCGTCGATGTGCACATCAGCCGCCTGCGGCAGAAGGTCGACAAGGGCTTCGACAAACCCCTCATCCACACCCATCGCGGCGGCGGGTATTCGATTGGTGCAGACTAAGCTCCTGCGGACCTCGGGCTTTCGAATCGCGGTCCTTTACCTCCTGCTATTTGGCGCGACGCTTCTCGCACTGATCGCGCTCGTTTACTGGTCGACAGCGAACCTCATCGACCGGCAGGTGAACGAGACCGTCGAGGCGGAGATCAGGGGCCTCGCCGAACAGTATCGCGACGAGGGGCTTTCTCGGCTCATCGAAGTGATCGGCGAGCGCAGCGGCCCCGGAGGTGAGCGACAGGGCGTCTATCTCTTGACCAACTCGCGGCATCAGCGGCTGGCCGGTAATCTCGCGGGCTGGCCCGACGACCCTCCGGGTGCCGATGGCTGGCTCGAAATTCGTCTTTACCGCAGCGGTATGGCGTCCGACGCGCCCCATGTCGTGCGCGGCCGCGCTTTCGATCTCAGGGGCGGATACCGCCTCTTCGTCGGCCGGAACACGGACGAGCGGGATGTCTTCAGGCGGATCACGGTCGATGCCATCGTTTGGGCGCTTGGCCCGGCCCTCCTGCTCGGCCTGCTGGGCGGTGCCCTGATCGGTCGCTACAGCCTGCGCCGCGTCGATGCCGTGCGCGCCACCAGCGAGGACATCGTCAGCGGCGATTTGTCCCGCCGGGTGCCGCTCAACGGCAGCGGCGACGAGTTCGACCGCCTGGCGCAGACGATCAACAAGATGCTCGAGCAGATCGACGCCCTGATGACCGGTATGCGCACGGTGACCGACAGCCTCGCGCACGACCTGCGCAGCCCCTTGACCCGGGCCAAGAGCGGGATCGAGCTGGCCCTGCGTAAGGACGGCGACAGTTCCGCCTATCGGGAGATTCTGGAGCAGACCAACACTGAACTCGAAACCATCCTCCGCACCTTCGAATCGCTGGTCAATATCGCCGAAGCCGAAGCCGGGATCGGAAAGCTTGCGCTCGGTCCGCTGGATCTGTCTGCCCTGGTATGCGATCTCTGCGAGTTGTATGCCCCGATGGCCGAGGATTCCGAACTAACCCTCGCGGGCGACACGCCGCCCGGCATCTCGATCACCGGCCACCGGCAGCTTTTGGGCCAGGCGATCGTGAATCTTCTCGACAACGCGATCAAGTTCACCCCGTCCGGAGGTCGCATCGAGCTTTCCCTGAGCCGGCGGAACGGTGCCGCGACACTTTGCGTGGCCGACTCCGGCCCCGGCATTCCGCTTGACGATCGGGAGCGCGTGCTGCAGCGGTTCGTTCGGCTGGACAACAGCCGGGGCGCGCCGGGCAGCGGCCTGGGGCTGAGTCTCGTCGCGGCCGTCGCCAAGCTGCACGGGGCCCGGCTGGATCTTGCCGACAACGCGCCGGGGCTGCGGGTCACACTGACGTTCCCGCCGGCCTGACGGAATTGCCCGGCGCGGCGCCATTCTGCTATCCAGGCCTGCCGACTTGCCGGAGAGCGCTCCGTTCGCGTGCGCCGGATTGATGGATGTCGCCGAAATGAATTGGCGCTACGTTGGAATCGCGCTCAGTCTGGCGCTGTTTGCGGCAGCCCTCGTTGCGCTGCACCATATCCTCGCCGAGGTGCATTGTCGCCGCGTCGCCGCGCAGCGAGGCGAACCTGGCGCTTGCGGGCGACAAGCGCTTCGTAATGGCCGAAGGCGGCGATGCCTTCATCATGTGTCAGATCCGGGGGCGAAGCTGGATTGCGCTGGGCGAGCCGGTGGGGCCGGAGACCGCCTGGGAGGCGCTGCTGTGGCGTTTCCGCGAGATCTGCGACCGCCACGGCGGCCGCCCCGCGTTCTACCAGGTCGGCGCCGAGAACCTCCCGCTCTTCCTCGATCTCGGCCTCTCGCCGGTCAAGCTGGGCGAGGCGGCGCGCGTCGATCTCGCCGGAGTCTCGGTGGAGGGCAGCGCCGGCCGCGAACTTCGCTACGCCGAGCGACGGGCCGGCAGGGAAGGGGCGGTGTTCGAGATTGTGCCGGCGGCGGGCGTGCCGGGCATCCTGCCGCAATTGCGCGCCGTTTCCGATGCGTGGCTGGCGGACAAGGCGACGCACGAGAAGGGGTTTTCGGTTGGCGCCTTTTCCGAGGCGTACTTGCGGAACTTCGACTGCGCCGTCGTCCGGCGGGACGGCGATATCGTTGCCTTCGCCAACCTGTGGGCGGCGCCGGCCGGCGGCGAACTGTCCATAGACCTGATGCGTCATCGCGGTGACGCGCCGTACGGCATCATGGACTTCCTGTTCATCCGGCTCATGCTGTGGGGCAAGGAGCATGGGTACAGGTGGTTCGACCTCGGCATGGCGCCGCTCTCCGGCCTCGATACCCATCCGCTGGCCCCCGTCTGGCACCGGATCGGGGCCTTCCTGTTCCGCCATGGCGAGCATTTCTACAATTTCGAGGGATTGCGGGCCTACAAGGAGAAGTTCGATCCGGTGTGGTCGCCGAAATATCTTGCCGCGCCCGGTGGCCTGGCCCTGCCCCGGGTCCTGTTCGATATTGCGGCGCTCACCTCGGGCGGCGCCAGGGAGATCGTTCTGAAGTAACGAAGTCCCGGGGACGATCTCTGTCTCCGTTCACTGCGGTGCCGGGCTACCGTCCCGCAAGGCCCGTGCCAGGGCGGCGAACTGGGCGATGTCCAGGGTCTCGGCCCGCACCGTCGGGTCGACTCCGGCGGCGGCGAGCAGCGCTTCGGGATCGCCCCCGAGTCCCGCCAGCGCGCGCCGCAGCATCTTGCGGCGCTGGCCGAACGCGGCGGCGGTTACCGCCTCGAGGGCGGACATCTCGCAGGGATGCGGCGGCGCCGCGTACGGCACCAGCTCGACCACCGCGGAGGTCACCTTCGGTGGCGGCGTGAAGGCGCGTGCCGGCACCTCGAACAGGCGGCGCGTGCGGCAGCGCCAGTTGGCCAGCACGGCAAGCCGGCCGTACGATTTGCCGCCGGGCGCGGCGGCGATGCGGCCGGCGACCTCCTTTTGGAACATGAGCGTGAGCGAGGCGAACGCCTCCGCCCGTTCGAGCCAGCCGACCAGGAGCGGCACCGAGACATTGTAGGGCAGGTTGGCGACGATACGCCGCGGCGGCGCGCCAAGCCCGGCGATGTCGACCGCCAGCGCGTCGGCCGCAACGATCTCCAGCCGTCCCTGCGCCGCCCGGACGAGCGGGGTCAGCGCCGCGACGCAGCGCCGGTCCCGCTCCACCGCGATGACGCGCGATGCCCCTTCGATCAGCAGCGCCCGGGTCAGCCCGCCGGGCCCGGGGCCGATCTCGATCACCGTGCCGACGGTCAGATCGCCGGCCGCGCGGGCGATGCGGCGGGTCAGGTTGAGGTCGAGCAGGAAGTGCTGGCCGAGGCCCTTGCGGGCCTGGAGGCCGTGAGCGGCGATCACCTCGCGCAGCGGCGGCAGCGCGGCGACCGCGTCAGGAATCGGGGACCGGCTCACCGGCCTTGTTCGCGGCGCGTCGTTCGGCCATCGCGCCGGCCTGCTGCAGCGCGGCGACGAAGCTGCGTTCATCGGCGACGCCGGTGCCGGCGATCTCGATCGCGGTGCCGTGGTCCGGCGACGTACGCACGAACGGCAGCCCCAGCGTGATATTGACGCCGGCGTAAAAGTCGATGGTCTTGAGCGGGATCAGCGCCTGGTCGTGGTACATGCAGATCGCCGCATCGTAGGTCTTGCGGGCGCGTTCGTGGAACAGCGTGTCCGCCGGCGCCGGACCCATTATCAGGAGCCCCTCGCGCTTCAGCGTCTCGATCGCCGGGGCGATGATGTCGATCTCCTCGCGGCCGAGGGCACCGGCCTCGCCCGCGTGCGGGTTCAGGGCGGCGACCGCGAGCTGCGGCTTCTTGATGCCGAAGTCCCGGGTCAGCGCCCGGGCGACGATGCGCGCGATGGCCTCGATCGTCTCCTGATCGAGGACGGCGATGGCATCGCGCAGCGCCAGGTGGACCGTCACCGGCACGACGCGCAGGCCGGGACAGGCCAGCATCATGACCGGCCGGGAATCGTCGCCGGCCAGCTCGGCGAGGAACTCGGTGTGGCCGGGATGCCGGAAGCCCGCCTCGTACATGACTTTCTTGCTGATCGGGTTGGTGACGATGGCGGCGGCCTCGCCCCGGCAGACGAGATCGACGGCTTCCTCGATCGCAGCGATGACCGTCCCCACATTGGCCGGGTCGGGGCTGCCCGGCGTGGTCGTGCCGGGCAGGGGCCGGGGCATCACCGGCAGGCGGTCGGCGAAGGCCTCGGACGCCGCCGCAGGCGCGTCGACCTCCGCCACCTCGACGGGCCATTCCAGGGTCTGGGCGAGTCGCGCCAGGCGCCGGGGGTCGTCGAGCAGGAAGAACGGCGGAAGCGACAGCTCGGCGCGGCGCATCCACGCCTTCAGGCAGGTTTCCGCACCGATCCCGGCCGGCTCGCCCATGGTGACCGCGATTGGCGCGAGGGTCATATCCTGACGTCCACGAAGGCGGCGCGGCGCAGATCCCTCAGATACCGGCGGGCCAGCAGATCCAGCTTCTCGAGTTCCATCCGTTTCTGGATCTGTTCGCGGCTGGGCAGCTCGGGGGCCGGCGCCTCGCGTTCGCACACCATGAGCATCACCACGCCCTGCGGCGTGCGCAGCGGCGGGCTGATCTGATTGGCTTCGAGGCGCAGCACCGTCGCCTGCACCGTCTGCGCAAGGTCGGATACGCGGATCCGCCCGATTTCGATGACATTGGCTCTGGCGGCATTCGATGCCTCCTTGAGTGCCGCGCAGTCGGTGGCACCGTTCCGGATCGTGTTTGCCGTGACCAGGACATCACGGACCTGCTCCGTGCTTGCCGTCGGTTCCAACGGCAAGCCGACCTGGCGAAGGTCGACCGTCACCTGATCGGGCTTGGCCCCGCCGGGCAGCCGTCGGTCGCGCAGCAGGACGATGTGATATCCGTCCTGCGTGCGGATCGGCCCGGCCACCTGGCCAGGCTGCATGGTGGCCAGCACACGCTCGACCTCCTCGTCGAGCTGGCCCTCGGTCAGCCAGCCGAGGTCGCCGCCGGCCGCCGCCGTCGCGTTCTGGGACAGGGCCCGGGCGAGCGCCTCGAAACTGGCGCCGGCGCGAATTTGCTGCGCGACGCGCAGGGCCGACTCGCGCACCCGGCCGTCGGCCGCCGAATCGTCGGCGGCAAGGAAGATCTCCGAGACCAGAAGCTGGGGCCTGCCCTGGTTTTCCTCGATGCGGCGGAGCGCCTCGTCGACCTCCTCGTCGCCGATCACGACCTGCGGTCGCAGACGCCGGTCCACGAGTTTGGCCCACGCGATGCTCGCCTGGACCTGGCTTTCCAGGGTGCTCTTGTCGATACCCCTGGAGGCGAGGAACCCGTCGAGCCCGCCGGGCGGCAGGTTGTTGCGCTGCTCCATGCCGGCGAGGGCGTTCTCGACCTCCTGGGGCCGCACGGTCACATTCTGCGCCTCGGCTTCCTGCCGCTGCAGGACTTCGTCGATCATCGCGTTGAGTATCTGCGGCATGAGCCGCTGCATGTTCTCCTCGGTCGGCGACAGGCCGGCGCCGAACATCACCAGACGGGTCCGGTTTACGAGGTCCATGACCGAGATGGCCTTGCCGTCGACGACGGCGGCGATGCGTGCCTCCTGCTGCGCCAGGACGGCCCCGGAGGCGCCGGCAAACAACACGGCCGCGATCAGTATGCCGGCCGCCCACGCCCGACTGGCCGACGAACGGCGGAAACGTCGTGGTTTCAAATAAGAACGCTCCAACTTCATCCCGTGCGCTAATCGGATTGCTTTTGTTGCGCTGTTACGTTGCCGAGGCTCTTGAACACCAGTTGAAGCGAGATCGTGGTCGATTTCTCGATTTCGATACTGCTGGTGAAATTGCGCCGATAGCCCAAGTCCAAAATGAAACACTCATCTTCGTAAGTGATCCGCGCCGTGTGTTCAAGTGGCCCGCCGGTCGCGGTGAGATCCCGTTGTGTCGACAACCCGACCGACCAGAAGTCGGTGATCTGCGATTCGAACGTCGCGCGGAGTTCCTCGCGGTCCGGGAAGGCGCCGCCCGAGGCCTCGCTGGCGATGAAGATATAGTCGCCCGAAAGCCGGAAGGCGGGCGGGCCCATCGTGACGCCCAATTCGCTGCGGAACAGGTCAAGATCTTCCTCCGCGAGGCGAAAACGGTAAAGAAGGTCAAGATACTTGCTGGGGACGACCTCGAGACGTCCGACATAGTCCGACGCACCGCCGCGCAGGTCGCTCGTCAAGGATTCGTTGCTGTCGTTCAGGATCCGGTAGCTCTGTCCGACGAAGGCCGTCAGCCGTCCGCCGCCCTCGCCGTAGAGCCCTGCCTTCAGGCCCCATACGGCCCGCTGCCCCAGATCGGCCCGGTCGAGTCCCGGTATCTGGTCCTCGCTGAGCAGATTGGTGTCGTCCAGCTCGAAGACGACACTGTCCTCTTCGAGGATTTCCTGCGGATTGCCGTTGTTGGGGGCAAGGCTGATCGCGGCCACCGGTTCGATCACCTGCCGCACGCCCCGGGTTCCCCGGACGAAGGGAAACCGCATTTCGGCGGCCAGCCTGGGCACGACGCGGCCAGCTGTGATGTTGTTTTCCGGCTGGCCATCCAGGACGCGCCCGTCATAGTGGTATCCGTCCGCCTCAAGCGATGCCGAAACCATCGTCAAAAGCCCGAAATCGGTCACGAACGGGATCCTGTAGCCGGCCTTGACCGACAGGCGTCGGCTGTCGGTGCCGCGGTCCGAGACATGGTTCCTTGCATTGGCATCAAGCGACCATCGGCCGCCCAGCGTGTCGGCCTCGCCCACATAGCTGTAATCGACGATCGGTGCGACCAGCGGCTCGTCCACCGCATCGGCGAGGCCCAGGTCCTGATACCCGAAGACGTTCACCGCCGTGTAGGTACGGCGACGAAATCCCTCGAAGAAAAGGTTGCTCTCGAGCGTATCCCCGGGATCGCCGAAGAAGTCGTAGCGGTCAAGGTAGGTGGGATCCGAAGCGCGGCGATAATCGAACCCCCAGCGCCATTCTTGGTCGATGTCGAAACGTCCGAGCGCGAACACGTGCCCGCGCCGGACATCGTTGATGATCGTCGGGTTCAGAGGGTCCCCCGTTTCCCGATCGGCTTCGGTGGCGCTGCCGCTCAGCTCGAAAATCCCGCTGTTGAAATGCTGGCGGACTTCAGCGGCCAGAATCGGGCGTTCCTTCACCGTCAGGATGGGCTCGATCGTCATGTCCGTGCTGTCGCTGATCACCAGATACAACGGAATGCGTCCGTAACCGCCGAACACGGTGCTGGTTCCGACTTCCGGAGCGAGGAGCCCGGAACGACGCTCGACGCTCGGATCCGGATGGGTCAGGTAGGGCGTGTACGCCACCGGGACGCCGAACAGCTCGAGCCATGCATTCGTGTAGTGGATGTTCTGGCTTTCCTGGTCGTGCACGATCGTTCCCGCCTTGAGTTGCCAGAGCGGCGGCCGGTCCGGTTCGTCTTCGCACACCTTGCACGGAGAGAACACCGCGCGTTTCATGATCGTCCTGCGGCCGTCGATGCGTCGTGCACCGTTGGCGGCGAAACGGCTGTCATCGCTCAGCAGGATCCTGATGTTCTCGATCACGCCGCTGCGAAGCTGGTCGGTCAGTTCCAGGCTGTCGGCGAACATCACGGCACCGCCGGGTTCCAGGAGCACGACATTTCCGGTCGCGGCGACGCTGTCGTTCGCCTGGTCGTAGCGAACGGAGTCGGCGAGAAGGATGCGCTCGCCATGGGCGATCTCTACGTTGCCGCTGGCCAGGACCGATTGCCGTGTCTCGTCATAGATAATCTCGTCGGCCGAGATGACTGCCGGCTCGCGCCCCGTGCCGCTGCCCGCCGCCGGCTGCTGCGCCGCGGCACTTCCGACGGACACCGCCGTCGTGATCAGCAGCAGGAGCGCCGCCAAATGACCGGCCCGGACCACGCGGTCGGCCGCCATCACCCGTCCTCCAGATGGAACACCATGGCGAGCGCCAGCAGGGTTGCGATCGCCGCCGGACTCCACGCCGCCAGGACCGCCGGAACGCTGCCCGACAGGCCCATGGCGTAGATGATGTCGGAGGCGAAATACAGGAGGAAGCTGCAGATCACGCCAGCGCCTATGGTCCGCGTCGCGCTGCTTCTCGTGCCGATTCTCAAGGTGAAGACCGCGGCGAAGAGCACCATGGCGGCAAGCAGCAGGGGCATGGCGAGCAGCGTGTGCCAGTAGAGCAGATGGCGGTGGCCGGTAAATCCGGCCGCGGTCAGCGTTTCCAGAAATGCCGGAATGTCCCAGAACGACATCGTCTCGGGCGAAGCGAAACTGTTCTGGATGCGGTCCAGCGTCAGGTCTGTCGCGATGCGGTACGAGGCGACATGCCGCGTCGTTTCATCCGGGGCGGAGATGGCGGCGTCGCGGACCAGCCAGTAGCCGTCTTCCAGTCGCGCGCTTTCGCCGTCGATCCGGCTTATAAACCGCTCCGGCTGCTCGAAATTGAAGAAGGTCACGGTCAGGAGCTCGGACCCGTCGGTCGTGATGCGCCGGGCGTTGATGACGGTGTGGGTATCGCCGCCACGCTGTCGTAGCCACACGCCGGTCGGCGAGATCGACAGGCTGCTGGTGGCGCGCTTCATGTAGGTCGCGTCCATCTTCTCGAAACGCGCCAGCATGGCGGCGGCCAGGGGATTCAGCGCCGTCGTCTGGATGCCGCCGACGACGATGCCGAGCAGCACCGCCGGCAACAGGAACTGCCAGGCGGAGACGCCCGCGGCGCGCGCGACCACCAGCTCGTTCGAGCGGGAAAGCCTCCAGAACGCCATCATCGAGCCGAACAGCACGATGAACGGCAGGGTCTTCTGCACGAGGAAGGGCAGTTGCAGCAACGACAGCTGGACGACGACGCCAATCGTCACGTCGGATTTGCCCGATGCCTTGCGCAGCTGCTCGATGATATCGAGCAGGAACACCATGCTGACGATGCCCAGGAAGATCGCCACCAGCCACGCGAACACCTGGCGTGCCACATAGCCGGACAGCGTCAACGAGATCCGCATCGTTCGTCAACCCGCCGCCGCGGCGCGATGCTGGGCCCGCACACGCTTCCGGCCAGCCCGCGTCAGGGCATACAGACCGACGATAAGCGGCAGTATGGCATTCGCATACAGCAGCGGTATCGTGCGCGCGTCATTGCCGGCAAGGTTGTGCACGGCGATGGCCGATGTCTGCAGCGCGATGACCAGCATGATGGCCAGGACGACCCGGTTGCCCTGGCCGCGCCGGCTGAAATCCCCCGAAAGCAGGACGGCCAGCGCCATGACCACGAAGCCGAGTGCCATGAAGGGCGACACGATGCGGCTGTGGCCCTCGGCCCGGTACGGCGCATGGGGCCCGCTTTCCTGCAGCGCCGGGTCGAAAAGCTCCCACAGGAACAGCTCCTCCGGTCCGCGCTTGCGGCCGCCCGGCGCGACGCCGGCGGCAAGGTCGAGATCCAGCGAATTCTTCTCGAAGGAGAGGAACGAGACGACGCCCCGATCGCGGTCGAACCGCTGGCTGTTCCCGTTGATCAGCACGATGCGCGAGCCGGCATCGGTGCGGACCAGGGCGCCGCTTTCCGCCATATAGGTCACCGGCTGGTCGGGATCGCTCGCATCGTGGAACAATATCCCGTTGAAGCGTCCCGCCCCGACCCGTTCGCGGATGAAGATTGTGCGCCGCCGCGGCAGGGTCTGGAACGAGCCTTCCTGCAACAAGATCGCCGAGTAATCGGAATTGGCCGCGTGGTACAATTCCTTGAACTGCCGGAACGAAACCGGCAGCAGGTAAATGTTCAGCAGGTAAACGAGAAGCATCGTGGCGGCCGCCAGCAGGACCGCTGGTCCGGCAAGCCGCAGGTTGCTGAATCCGGCGGCCCGCAGCACCACCAGCTCGCGATCGGCGATCAGCCGGTTGTAGACATAGATCACGGAGACCACGCAGGCGAGCGGCACGATACCGGTCAGCCACCGCGGCAGGATCAACAGGGCAAGCCACAGGAATTCGGTGATCGGCAGGCCGCGGTTGACGACGAGGTCCACGAATCGCAGCGACTGCGTCAGCCAGATGACGAAGCTAAGGACAACCGTCACGAAAAACATGACGAGTAGCGTCTGCCAGAAAATATACTTCGAAATTCGGTTCATCGGCCCAAAGCGCTTTGAGACATCTATAAGATGAAACGATTGATGGCAAAAGTATTTTCGGGATTCCGTCCCAGCCGGCACGGGTCGCGCATCCGGGATGGTTTTTTCGCCGCATTAACCATGGCTAAGATATTTGCGTTTATGTGATGACAGGACCGCCATGCATGCGGCATGACGGCGATGCGATCGATCGGTGGAGAGGCGCCGAAGCGACATGGCGATCCCGGCCATCCTGAGACTTCTGCGGGCCAAGCAGTGGGTCAAGAACACGTTCGTCGTGGCGCCGCTGTTCTTCACGCCCGACAAGGCATCGGCCGCGAACCTTTCGGCGGTCCTGATCGGCTTCGCCGCCTTCTGCATGGTGTCCAGCGCGGTCTACTGCCTGAACGATTTCCGCGATCGCGACGCCGACCGGAACCATCCGGAAAAACGCACGCGTCCGATAGCCGCCGGTGCGGTGACGCCGGCCGCGGCGCTGGCGCTTATGAGCGGCCTGCTGGTCGGTGGTATGGGGCTGGCCGCCTGGCAGGTGCCGGTGATACTGCCGGTGCTCGGCGCCTATTTCGCCATCAATATCGCGTACTCGCTGTATCTGAAGTCGATCGCCGTCATCGACGTGCTGATCGTGGCCTTCGGCTTCGTGCTCAGGGTCCAGGCCGGTGCGATGCTGATCGATGTCGAGCCGAGCGCCTGGATCCTCATCGTGACCGGCCTGCTGGCCCTGTTCATCGCCCTCGCCAAGCGGCGCGACGACATCATCCGGGACATGGATGCCGGCCATCGCAAGAGCCTGTCCGGCTACTCGCGCCAGTTCCTCGACGGCAGCCTGATGGCGGTGCTGGCAACGCTGCTCGTGTCGTACCTGATCTTCACGACCGATCAGGCGGTGATGTCGCGCCTCGGCAGCGACAAGCTGTACTTCACCGGACCCTTCGTCATCGCCGGACTGCTGCGGTACCTGCAGCTGACCATCGTCTACGAGCGATCGGGGGCGCCGACGGATCTCATCTACAAGGACAGGGGGCTGCTCTTGAGCATCGCCGGCTGGCTCCTGACCTTCGCCTTCATACTGTATCGCTAGGACGGCCGCATGCGCGCTCGCAATATGGAACTCAGCGGCTGGGGCCGCGCCCTGACAGCGCAGGTCCGCGCCTGGCGCCCGGAACGCGCGCGCGCCGTACAGCAGGTCCTGCGCGCCGACCGCACGGACGGCGTCGTCGCCTATGCCGCGGGCCGCTCCTACGGTGACGCGCCGCTCAACGACGGCGGCGACGTCATCCTGACGGCACGACTCGACCGCATCATCGCTGCCGACTGGAAGACGGGACGGGTCGCCTGCGAGGCCGGCGTCGCCGTCGGCGACCTGATGCGGATCGCCCTCGGACACGGCTTTGCGGTGCCGGTCAGCCCCGGCACCGGGTTCGCCACCATCGGCGGCTGCATCGCCAACGACGTGCATGGCAAGAACCACGACCGACACGGCAGCTTCGGCGACCATGTCGACTGGATCGACCTCGTGCTGCCGAACGGCGAGCTGCGGCGCGTCACGCCGGACGGCGAGCCGGATCTGTTCGCCGCCACGATCGGCGGCATCGGACTGACCGGACTCATTCTGGCGGCCGGCCTGACCCTGCGGCCGGTGCCGTCCAATGCCGTCGACATGACGGAGACGCCGGCGCGCGACCTTGACGCGTTCCTCGAGATGCAGGAGGCGGCACGCGACCGGCACGCCTATGTCGTCGGGTGGATCGACGCCACCGCGCGCGGGCGCCGGCTCGGCCGCGGCATCCTCGAGACGGCCGACGACGCGAAGGGCGCCGTCGAGGTGTCGCCGAGGCGCCGCCGACGCATGCCCGTCGAGATGCCGGGCTTTGCAATGAACCGCCTGAGCGTCGGCCTGTTCAATGCGCTGTATTACCACCGGGTGCCGCGGCGGGGTCGTGCGCGGCACGCGCCGCTCAGCGAGTTCCTGTATCCGCTCGATGCCATCGAGGACTGGAACCGCCTGTACGGCAAGCGCGGCTTCTACCAGTTCCAGTGCGTCCTGCCCGACGCCGAGTCGCCGCTCGGGCTGCGCAAGCTGATGGAGGAGATCTCCGGTGCCGGCAGCGGCTCGTTCCTCGCCGTGCTGAAGACGCTGGGCGGCGAGGGCAGGGGCCACCTCTCGTTCCCGCTGCGCGGCTACACGCTGGCCCTGGACTTCCCGGCCAAGCCGGGCGTGACGGACCTTCTCGAGCGCCTCGAGCGCATCACACTCGACCACGGCGGCCGCATCTACCTGGCCAAGGACGGGGCGATGAAGCCGGACTCCTTCGCCGCCATGTATCCGAGGCTCGGTGCGTTCCGCGCCGTCCTCGATACCATCGACCCCGACCGCGTCATGGACTCCGACATGGCGCGGCGGCTGAGGATCAGGGGTTAGCCCGATGGCCGTGCAAGACTCGCAGACACAGACCTGGCTGGTGCTCGGCGCATCCTCTTCGGTGGCCCGCGCCTTCGCGCGCATCGCGGCCGAGGACGGCGCCGACCTGATCCTGGCAGGCCGCGACATCGAGGACATGAACCATACCGCCGGGGACATCTCGGTCCGCACCGGCCGCAAGGCGGCAGTGCTGGCCTTCGATGCCGAGGATGTGGCGGGGCACGAGAAGTTCGCGGCGGATGTCACCGGGCGTGCGGATTTCCTCAACGTCTTCCTCGCCTTTGGCGCGATGCCCGAGCAGGAGGAGATCGACGCGGATTTCGCGCTCGCCGAGCGCACGATCGCGGTCAACTACACCGGGGCGGTTTCGGTGCTGCACCGCCTCGCACCCCGTCTCGAGGCCCAGGGCGATGGGCATGTGGTGGTGTTGAGCTCCGTTGCCGGCGACCGCGGGCGCCTCAAGAACTACGTCTACGGTTCCGCCAAGGCGGGGCTGAACACCTATCTCCAGGGTCTGCGCGCGCGCCTGTTCCGCAAGGGCGTGGCGGTGACCACGATCAAGCCCGGCTTCATGGACACCGACATGACCTGGGGGCTCGACGGCATGTTCCTGGTCGCATCACCCGAGCAGGCCGCCCGTGCCTGCCTGAAGGCGGCGAAGAAGCGCCGGCACGTGGTTTACGTGCCGTTCTTCTGGTGGGGCATCATGACCATCATCCGCCACATCCCGGAATTCATCTTCAAGAAGATGAACATCTGAACCACGGATCGCTGGCCGCGTCCCGCGGCCTCTGCTAGCGTCATCGGCCTTCGGTTGGCAATCGGGGAGTATCCGGCGGTGACCTTGTGGCGCCAGCTTCCGGTATGCGCGGCGTTGGCGCTGTCCGTGCTTGCACTCTCGCCGCAGCGTGCGACGGCTGCCGCGACCTATGCGGAGGTCGCGGCGATCTTCGCCGAGTCCTGCGTTGCCTGCCACAGCGGCGAGGATGCGGTGCTGGGACTGCGGCTGGACTCGCTCGACGGCATCCGGCGCGGCAGCGATAACGGGCCCGTCGCGATTGCCGGGAAGCCCGCGGACAGCGAGCTGGTGCGCCGCATCAAGGGCATCAGCGAGCCGCGCATGCCGCTGACCGGCCCGCCCTTCCTGAACAATGTGCAGATCGCGGCCATCGAAGCGTGGGTCGCCGCCGGCATGCCCGGCACCGAACCGCCGCCGGGCGCCGTAGCCGAGGCGCCGCCGCGCCGCCGGCCGGCCCCGGGCGAGCCGGTCGTCTGGTCGGACGTTGCCCCGATCCTCCTCAAACGCTGCGTCAAGTGCCACACCGACAAGGGGCTGCGCGGCCGGCCGCCGGAGGGGCTTCGCCTGAAGAGCCGCAATATGGTCCTGGCCGGCGGCGAGCGCGTGGTGGTGATACCCGGCAATCCGGGGGGCAGCGAGCTGGTGCGCCGGATCGTCGGCCATTCGCAGCCGCGCATGCCGCTGGACGGCCCGCCGTACCTGGCGGACGAGGAGATTCGCCTGATCGCCGACTGGATCGCGCAGGGCGCGCCGGACGACGCGGGCAAGCGGGCGCCGGTCCCGGTCGGCGCGCGGGTCCGCCTCGAGGGGGTTCTGACCGGCCGCTGGCAGGTCGACGGCACGCCCGTCACCGTCACGGTCGGCACGCGCATCGAGAAGACCCCGCGCGTCGGCGAGCGCGTCGAGGTCCGCGGCATCGTCGCCGCCGACGGCTCGATCCTCGTGCGCCGCCTGCGCCGGCGATAGTGTTTCTGTCGTTTCACGGGCGCTCAGAGTGACCCGCGGCGCTGCGGGCCCGACGGCCTTACTCAGGATATTCGAAGACCACGATCTCCGATTCATCGAGATCGTCGACAACCATGAATTCACCATCTCGTTTGGGGATGATCTTGAACAGCATAAGGATCTGCTCGACGTTGGTTCGCATCCGTTCCTTGATCGCCTCGACAATCAGGGTCTTTTCTTCCAGCGAATAGCTCTCAAAGCCGCCTTCCTTCCATTCAAGAGCGGGCAGAAAGGTGGCGCTGACCTGTTGGTACCTCCCCTGGCGCATGATCTTTCCCGTCGCGGGATCGACAAGCACCGCCAGGAACCCGGCGTATATGAACAGCGATGAACGGCTATACAGGCCCTTGGAGGCACCGAGCAGGGTCGCGCCGTCGACGTCGGTCAACGGGCCCTCCATGATCACGAGGACCCCGTCCGCGCCCTTCTTCCGCAGATCCGCGAACAGTTCTTTGGCGTGGTCACCGAAATTGTAAGTCAAGGTCCAGAACGACTTCTTCCAGTCATCGGCGACCGCACGGTGGGTCTCGGTGTAGTTCTCGACGTTGACGACAGCTTCTTCGCGGGCGAGCTCGAGCAGCAGGGTTTCGCCGAAATTCGGGTCGATCCAGGGATCGGCGGCGACCTGTATATGCTCGCCGCCGCTTGTGAACCAGCCAACATCAACATGTTCGAAGTCCAGTGTCCTCTCTGCGTTGTAGATTATGGCAAGTCTGCTGACCCCTCGCTCGTGCAAGGGGGGATGCATAACCATGGGGGTCAGCATCCGGCCGCCCCAGAGATGGAACCGGTCCACCGACACCGGTGTCGTCCGGGCCAGGTCGTCCGTACCCGCGTCGCCCGTGCACGCGGCTAGCGTGACGGCTGCGGCAACCGCCAGCCAATTGCCGATCGATGACCCTGTCATGATACATCCCCCTTGGGTGTGGTCGGCGTTCCCGGACGGTCGCCCCGGTTCGAAGCGACCTGTCCGATGGACGCCGCGTTCAGAACGTCGCGCGCACGCCGAACGCCAGCGAGCCGATCGCGTATTCCTGTTCGAACGGAATCCCGGAACTGTCGGTGAATTCCGGAAACGCGGCGAGGCCCCGCAGTTCCATGGTCATCGACGTGCTCTGCGAGAGCGGGAACGCCACGCCGAACATCAGCTGCATCGCGAACGTGGTGTCGCTGTCGTCAGTGGCATAGAAAGAGCTGTCGAGCGTGACATCGGCAAAGCCAAGTCCGCCCCCGACATAGGGCCTGATTCCGGACGCTGAGCCAAAATCGTAGTAAACGTTACCCATGAGCGCGTGAGACGTCATCTCGCCCGGTATGGGAAACGCGTTCCATGTATCCATGTCGTTCTGGCGATAGGCATACTCGCCCTCGATCCGCACGCTGCCCAGCGATGTCCCGACAAAGACGTCAACAAAGGGGCCGGCGTCGAGCACGAGATCGACACCGAAACTGACGTCTTCGCCGCCGCCAACGCCGAATCCGAGCTGACCCCCGATATAAAGACCTTGTGCGGATGCCGTGCTTGCAACGGTTGCCAGCGCGACCGCGGCGCCCAGCAAGGCTGTCAAGAAACGCATATCCCTTGCCCTTCCCTGTTCGTAACGGCTGTTGTTTGCATACCAGTTTAACAAGAAACTCTGCGGGCGTCATCGCGTCAGGGGGCGATAATCGGTTTGCGACACGCCCCGTATGGTTGCCGCGTCCCCTTTTCTTTTTCGCGGCGATGGATACAGTCTTTGCGTGACGCTAATGTGCACGCGCCGCGCCGCGCCGCCATGCATCTGTAAGAGAGGAACCTCATGAAGATCTCGTTCGCCGAGCCCACCCTGCCCGCCAAGGGCGCCGTCGTCGTCCTCGTCGCCGACGGCAAGAAACTGTCGCCCGCCGCGAAGGAGCTGGACACGAAGACCGGCGGCGCAGTGACGCGCGCCATCAGGGCGAGCCGGTTCGAGGGCAAGAAGGGGCAGTCGTTGGAGCTGGTGGCGCCCGCGGGTACGGCACTCGATCGCGCGATCCTGGCCGGCGTCAACAAGGAGTTCGGCGAGTTGGAACAGCAGGCCCTGGGCGGCAACGCGGTCGGCAAGCTGTTGACCTCAGGCTCGGCGGCGGTGACCGTGATCGTCGATACCGGTGCCAAGGACCTTGCCGCGGCGGCGGCCAATGTCGCGCTGGGCGCGCGGCTGGCGAGCTACCGCTTCGACCGCTACCGCACCAAGGAGGAGAAGAAGGACAAGCCGACGCTGAAATCCGTGACCGTCGGCGTCGCCGGCGCGGGCAAGGCCCGGCGCGCCTATGGGCCGATGGACAAGGTCGCCGACGGCGTGTTCTTCACCCGCGACCTCGTGTCCGAGCCGGGCAACGTCATCTACCCCGAGACGCTCGCCAAGGAGGCGAAGACCCTCGAGAAACTCGGCGTCAAGGTCGAGATCTTCGACGTGAAGAAGATGGAGAAGCTTGGCATGCGGGCGCTGCTCGGCGTCGGCCAGGGCTCGGCGCACGACTCGCGCATGGTGGTCTTGCAGTGGGACGGCGCGGCCAAAACGAAGAAGCCGGTCGCCTTCGTCGGCAAGGGCGTGACCTTCGATTCCGGCGGCATCTCGATCAAGCCGGGGCCGGGCATGGAGGAGATGAAGTGGGACATGGGCGGCGCCGGCACGGTGATCGGGCTGATGAAGGCGCTGGCCGGGCGCAAGGCGAAGGTCAACGCGGTCGGCCTCGTCGGGCTGGTCGAGAACATGCCCGACGGCAAGGCCCAGCGCCCGGGCGACATCGTCAAGTCGATGTCGGGCCAGACCATCGAGATCCTCAACACCGACGCCGAGGGCCGGCTCGTGCTGGCCGACGTGCTGTGGTACTGCCAGGACCGCTTCAAGCCGCAGTGCATCGTCGACCTTGCGACCCTGACCGGTGCCATCATCGTCAGCCTCGGCCACGAGCATGCCGGGCTGTTCGCCAACGACGACAAGCTCGCCGAGACGTTGACCGCGGCCGGCCTTGCCACCGGCGAGAAGGTGTGGCGCCTGCCGCTCGACGAGGCCTACGACAACAAGCTCAAGACCGACGCCGCCGACATGAAGAACATCGGCGGCCGCGGCGCCGGCTCGATCACCGCGGCGCAGTTCCTGCAGCGCTTCGTCAACAAGACGCCGTGGGCCCATCTCGACATCGCCGGCGTCGCCTGGGCCAAGGAGGCCAAGCCGACCGTGCCCAAGGGCGCGACCGGCTTCGGCGTGCGCCTGCTCGACCGCTTCGTTTCGGACAACTACGAGAAGTAGACCACCGTCGCATGGCCGAGATCCGCTTTTACCACCTGGAGCGCAGCCCGCTGGAACGGGTCCTGCCGAAGATGCTGGAAACCGCGTTGCAGCGCGACTGGCGTGCGGTGGTCATCGCCGGTTCACAGGAGCGGGTCGAAGCCCTGAACACGCTGCTCTGGGTCTATGACAAGGACGGGTTCCTGCCGCACGGATCGCGCAAGGACGGCCACGCGGACAGGCAGCCGGTGTGGCTCACAACCGAGGAAGAGAACCCCAACGGCGCCCATGTCGCATTCCTGGTCGACGGGGCCAGCCTTGCGAATTCGTCCCTGTTCCCGTTGTGCTGTGAGTTGTTCGACGGCGCCGATCCGGAGGCGGTCGCCCGCGCCCGCGAGCACTGGACGACGGCGAAGGCGGCCGGCCACGACATCACCTACTGGCAGCAGACCGCGTCCGGCTGGGAGCGGAAGGCGGCGGGCTGAAGGCCATGGGCACGGCGCTTCTCCTCGGTGCGCTGATGGGCATGCAGCATGCGCTCGAGGCCGACCACGTCGCGGCCGTCTCCAGCCTCGTCTGCCGCGCCCGCCCCGCCAGCCGCATTGCGCGCCATGGCATCGTCTGGGGCGTCGGCCATGCGCTGACCCTGGGCGCGGTGGCCGGACTGGCGCTGGCGACCGGCCTCGCTCTCGACGACAGGCTGGCGGCGTGGCTGGAAGGTGCGGTCGCGGCCATGCTGATCATTCTCGGCCTGCACGTGCTGTACCGTCTGGCGCGCGACCGTGTGCATTTCCACATGCACCGGCACGACAGCGGCACCGTCCATCTGCATGCCCATTCCCATGTCGGCCAGACCGGCGACAACCATGGATTCCGGCACGACCACGAACATCCGCAAGGCCTTCCCCTGCGCACGCTCGTCGTCGGCATGGTGCACGGGCTGGCCGGCTCGGCGGCGCTCATGGTGCTGACCGCCACGACCATCCGGGATCCGCTGACGGGGCTGCTGTACGTGCTGGTGTTCGGCGTCGGGTCGATCGCCGGCATGGCGCTCCTCTCGGCCCTGATCGCGGTGCCCCTGACCTGGACGGCGCGCACGCTGACCGCCGCCAATCAGTTGCTGCAGGGTGCCGTCGGCACGGCCACGGCAGCGCTCGGCGCCGTGATGCTGTACGAAGTTGCAGCACGGGTTCCCTAGTTCGTCAGTCACGCGTGCGGTGAGCGCCGCCGACAGGTGCGCCCGGTCCAGGGTCCGCCTTAGAGAACGATTTCGTCCAGGGCAACGAGCGGACGGGCCGCAACCGCGCTTTCCGCAACGCTTTCGTCCACGCCCGATTCCAGCGGATCGAAGTCGACCACTTCCCCGAACCGCAGGCCGGTCTTTTTCTCGATATCCTTGACCCTGACCTGGTAAACCGCGAATTCGCCGACGCCGAATGCCTCGGGTGCCAGGTCGCCGATAAGATCTTGCTGGCTGATCACGAATCCCAGCGCCTTCGGTCGTTGCGTTTCATCCTGGAAGACGATGACCTTCCAGAATTCGCGCGGCACCTGCAGGCCCCTGTGGACAGGGTCGTTTTCGCGGAATACCGGGCCGCAGAATATCGCCAGCCGGAGATCGTCCTCGAATGCCTCCCGTGCGATATGGTTTTCCAAATTGCCCCACAGTCGCAGGTTGCGGCTCGTGGCGAGCTTGCTTTGGTTGAACACCTCGTGTTGCGGCGAGCAGTTGGTCCAGTGGAACGTGTCGTCATTGGCCTGTTTGGCAACGACCGGCGAGGCGCCCCAACCCCCTGCAGCACGGCGAAAAAGGTGTCCCCGGTCCAGCGGATTGTGCTTGTAGAACCGATTGTCGGCCTGATTCTCGTCATCGATACGCGGATCGAGATACCATTTGTCCCTGTCCTTGCGCGGGTGGCTGAACTGCGCCGCCGCATCGAAGTTGCCGGCCGCGAAGAAGGCCAGCCTGCGTTCGCGGTTCATCACGACGCTGTAGTGGTAGCACTTCAATTCGGTCTCATCGCTGCCGGATAGCGGCGCCGCCTTGCTTGCCAGAGCGTCGCCAAGATTTGGCAGGGGCACGGGGAATCCGAGGAAATCGGGATCGTATCCGGGCCTGCTGCTGTAGTCGGGGTCCGGCTTTACGACTTCCATGAAATCGGGTGCCCGGGTCGTGGACGGCACCAAAACACCGCCGGCAAACTCCGCCTCACCGCCGCCCAGGCGCAGAGTTAGTGTCAGCGGAATTTGCACCGAGATCGCACCGCCCTGTCCCTCAGCGAGCGCATGCCCCGGCACCGCTACGGGATGATCGGGTATGGACTCGCGTGGCGGCTGCGGCTGGCGCGGCGACCGCTGCGGGCGTGGCGACCGTTGCGCGCGTTCCGGGTCGAGCATGGTGTCGCGCATCCGCGCGGCTGCAGTTTCCAGTGGCGCGTTCCGGATCGCGTTTACGATACGTGAGATCCGGATGCCCTCGTTGGCGACCCATTCGATGCGCGTGGGATCATCACCGCGTTTCCAGACCTTCCCGTCGATATCCAGGATATCGCCGCGGCTGTTGGTCTTCGGCACGCCCGAGTGGTGCAGCGCCACCACCTCCCAGGCATCGCTGAACACGGGCGAGCCCGAAGACCCGGGCTCCGTATCCGCGGTGTAGTGCGCCACCGTGTCGAGGTCCGGCGGCAGATCGAGCAGTTTGTTCTCGCGGACCACAAGCTGCTTCATCTCGCCCCGGGGATGCTGGATGATGTTGATCGGCTCGCCGATCGAGATCTTGCCTTCGGTGCCGATCAGCGGCAACGAGCCGAATTCCTCCAGCTGCAGGTCGCGAAGTGGCCGCGGATTTACGGCCACCAGCGTGAAATCGAGCGGTATATCCGTGAGGAAGAACGCTGCCGGATCGAGGTCGAAGGGCTGTACCGATAACGAGCGGCCGAACATGTCCCGCTGGTAGTTGAATTCAATCCGGCTCCGCGTGGCTTCTGCCGGATCGCGAAGAACGTGATTGTTGGTGATCAAGATGCGCGGCGAAACCATGAAGCCTGTGCCGAACGAGACGCGCCCATGGTTCAGCCGCGTGACCACCCGACCGACCGATCTGATAGCCTGGACGCCGAGTTCCAGAAACTCGACGGACATAAAGTCTCGGGTTTCGCCGATGACTCGTTCGAACAGCACGTCGTCGATGTCGTCCTCACGGAATTCGGCTGTCGCAGCGATTGTTTTCAGTGTTTCGGGAAGATGTTCCCGCCCGATTGGCACCGCTTGTCGGATCTTGTCCGCCAGATGGTTGACGCGCTTTGCAAGACGCTCGGGACTTTCCGCATCTCTGTAGCGCCGGTCGTCGATGGCTGTCCGTTTGCGTTCACGTTCCTTTTGGCAGTGTTTCCAGTTCTTCGCCGCACGCCGCACGACATCGAGATCGAAGGCGCATTCATCACGGGTATTCGCCATATTGTCCCCCCTGACTTGCGCTTAGCTGGCGTGGGCCGCCAGTCTCCCGCGAGCGCCTTTGAATTATACACCCATCTGTCGAATGATCTAAGGAAAATTTCTAGTAAAAATTGCATACCGAGCCGACGCATTTGCCATCTGGAGCAGCTTTGGCAAAGAAATCGTCGCTTGGTTGCCGTGACGGACACTGTATTATCGGTCGAATATTCTTGCCTGCGGCAGGAATAACGACGCCTTCAGGCCAAGGCGAGGAACAGGGACGATGACCGGGCAGGATTACCAGCCCCACGATTCGGGCGTCACGCCGCGCTACCAGGAGGTGGCGACCTTCATGCGGGCAGCGCAGGCACCGATCGAGCCGCCGCTGGAGATCGCGCTGGTCGGCGTACCGCTCGATCTCGGCGCGACCTATCGCCTCGGTGCTCGGCACGGACCGGCCGGCGTGCGCGAGGCGTCGCGGCTGATTCGCCAGGTCAACCCGACCACCGGCGTGCGGCCGTTCCGGCTGTGCAGGATCGCCGACGTCGGCGACGCGCCGGTGGACCCGCTGAGCGTCGAGCGCAGCGTCGGGACCATCCAGCGTTGTTTCGAGACGATCCATGCGGCCGGCGCGCTGCCGATTTCGATCGGCGGCGACCATACGGTACCGCTGCCGATTCTGCGGGCCATCGCGAAAAACCGGCCGGTCGGACTATTCCATGTCGACGCCCATGCCGACACCTTCGATGATTTCATGGGCACGAAGGTCAACCACGGGACCTTCGTACGCCGCGCCATCGAGGAGGGGCTGGTCGATCCAAAGCGCGTGATCCAGATCGGCCTGCGCGGGACCCGCTACGGCGACGACGACATCGCCTTCGGCCATGAGGCCGGGCTGCGCATGGTGACCATGGACGATTACGAGGAGATGGGCCGTGCCGCGGTGATTGCCGAGGCGAAGCGCGTGCTCGGCGGCGGGCCCAGCTACATTACCATCGATATTGACGGGCTCGACCCCAAGGAGGCGCCCGGTACCGGCGTGCCGGAACCCGGCGGCCTGTCGATGCGGGACATGCAGGTCATGTTGCGCAGCCTGACCGGCAGCGGCGCATTCGTCGGCGGCGACGTCTGCGAGGTCGTGCCGTCCCTCGACCCGACCGGGATCACCTGCCTGAATGCCGCCAACTTGATGTTCGAGATCGCCTGTGTGGTGGCGGAGAGCCGCTCGCGGGAATGCTAGGGCATTGTCCGTTCAGATGGAACCGGTGCAGGCCATCAGCGCGGCCTCATGCTTCGAGACGCCCCTTCGGGGCTCCTCTGCATGAGGGCACGGGCGATGGAGCCTCGTGCTGAGGAGGCGCGGAGCGCCGTCTCGAGGTATGACGTCGCATCTGCCTAGCCGGCTCCAACATAGCGGATATCGGACTGGCACGCTCTCCGTTCGCTTCGCGTCAGCTGGCCTCAGCCGTCCCGGCCGTCGCGCGGCGGCAGGTCGGAGCGCATGGCTTGCTCTGGCGCCGCAGTGTCGTCGGCGAGGTCCGCCAGCCCCCGCCAGTCGTCGTCCAGTGCCGGCGAGTCCTCGGGCTCGCAGAGCCTGCGGTCGTCGCGCGCCAGTCCCTCGAGGACGCGGCAGTCGCGGCCGGTCGCAACGTCCATGGCGTGTTCCCCGAGCCCCTTGCCTGTGGCGGCGGTCGAGAACAACGAGGTGACAAGCCCGAGTTCGCCGAGCGTCAGGCCGGCGAACAGGGGCGTCGAACAACCGGCAAGGGCGCCGGCGAGAAGGACGATCAGCGCAACGGGCAGTTTCGGTCGACGCATGCTACGGTTCCTTGGTGAGTGGGCACCGTAGTTATCAGGCGATTATCTGTCCACCGGCCGGAATGTCGCACCACGCGTAAATGTTCGGTGTGCACCGGCGCAGGTGCATTGTGACACTGTTGATTACCCGAAAACCGTCGAAGCATGCCCGACCATCCTGACGCCGACGCAACCATCCGGCGGGATCCGCTTGCGTCGGGCGGCGCTCCGCGGCAGCATGGCCGGCATGCATAGGACGGGTCCGATAATCACGCTCGTGATATTGCTGCTCGCCGCACCGGCCGCGGCACAATCCTATCGGGGCGAGGCGACAGCGCTCGACGGCGGAACGATCCTCGTCTCGGCGATGGGCCATCGCGACGTTTCCGTCCGCATTCTCGGCATCGACGCGCCGCCCCTGGGTGCGGCAGAGGGCGACGGCTGGTTCGCGCGCGCTGCGCTCGATGACATCCTGGCTGCCGCCGGCCGAACCGTGACCTGCCAGCAATACGGCGTCGATGATCAGGGACAGCCGCTGGGCCACTGCCTGCTCGATGGCGGACGGCAGCGCGATCTCGGCCTTGCGATGCTCGAGTCCGGCTGGGCGGTGACGCTGCGCCTTTACCTTCGCGCCAATGCGGAGCGAATCCGCAGCGGCCTCGCGGCTTCGTACGAAGACGCCGAGCGGGCGGCCCGCCGTGCGCGCCGGGGCCGCTGGGCGCGCATGCCGGGAAAATAACACCGGGGCTGTCGAGGAGATCTCCGGCGACGCCTTGCAACCCGGGCGCAGACCGGTCGAGCCGCACCGACCAGGCGCAGGAGTCTAAGGTTGGAAACCTACCCACCTCGTCCGATTGTCGGTATCGTCCGCGGTCGCAGCTACGATGGTCCCGTCCGCGCCGGTTTCCCCCGTGTCGCCATAATTCGTCCGGGCCAGATGGGGCAGCGCAATCAGCGCGGCGAACAGCATTGCAGCTATGACCCATGCCACGACAATGTCTCGTACGGGGATTCGGTGCATAGAGGGATCGTACTCGTCCAATTCGCCCTCCAAGAACTGATGACACTCCGCGCCTGCCGGGCCGAGCTGGCGACCGCGGCACGCGCCGGATCGTTTGTTGCGCTCTATTTGCATGAATGTGGGTCCAGCGGATGTGCCGAATCCCACATACGTGGTTCGCGATGCAGCCGGGCGGCAACACCTAACGGTTATCGAGAGTCACAAAGTCGTGGTTATTCGAGGGCTTCTTCGGCCAGTTTTCGCAAGGCTTCATAGTCCTTGATGACGAGTTTCCTCGTTGACCGTTCAATGAGTCCCGCCTGCACGAGCCTGCTGATCTCCCGGGTGACCGCCTCACGGTGCGTGTTGACCCTGCTCGCGATTTCGGAGTGGGTCGGCGCCGGCGAGATAACCGCCGTGTTGTTCGTAATGTTCGTCCGACGCGCGAGACGAAGGATCTCGTTCTGGATGCGATTGTTTACGCTGTGGGCGCTGAATTCGTACACGCGCGCCGAAAGGTCCCGAATAAGGCCGGTCAAATATCTCAGCAGGGCCGCGTTTACACGCGGGAACTCTTCGAGCAGTTTCCAAAACTGCGCGGGTGATACCCGGCACACCTGTGCATCGGATTTCGCCACTACATTGGCGGAGCGCGGCTGACCGTCGATGGCGGCCAGTTCCCCGAACATGTCGCCCGGTTGAAGGTCGCGGAACGTAATTTCCTTGCCGGCGAAGGAATAGACGGTAATGCGCACGACACCGCCCAACAGGAAGTAAACGCCCCCGCCATTTTCAAACTGGCCGATGATCTGCTCGCCTTCAGAGTATTTCCGGACTCTCAAGCGCGATGCGATCGCCGCAAGCTGCTGATCGTCGAGATCCCGGAAAATCACCAGCTTTCGCAGGTCATGCGAGGCTCTTAATTCGCCCGATGCGCACAGCGTCGTCATGTTGCCCAGGATGTATCATTGTTGCATACACAGCATAGCCAAATACAGGTCGGGCAACAATTCCGATAATATCAACTATAAGTTGTCGTCTGGTCTAGTATAGTCAACAACCAGAAATCCAGTCGGTGCGCGGCACGCCGCTGTGAGAATGGACGCCGCGGCGATTTTCCGCTTACGGCGACGCATGCCCGGCCCGCCATCCCGCCGCGACGGACCTGGCGGTTGCGCAATCACATGGTGCAGGCAGTTCGAGCGCGTGTGCGAAACCGCATTCGGCCGGCGCATCGCCGGCGTGCCGCATCAACGGACGCCCTGCGGCTTGGTTGAGTCGCTTCCGTTGCAGGCAGCGGGCTGTTTCGACAGGCTGTCGATGCCGTGTACCGATATCCAGTCGGCAATGTTCAGCGCAAGCACCAGCAGAGGCGCATTTTCGTCCTGCCGATCGACATTCTCGCGCCCCGGCGGAACACCGTTGGGTTCCATCAATCCCTCCCCGGGGGCTCCGGAACACAAGCCTCAAGCCGGGACCCTCACAACAAATGACGATGCGATCATCGTCTCAGTCCCGTGTCGGGCTCCGGTTACGTCCCCCGATCGTCATGGCATTCATTGGCGGAGCGAGCATGACGCGGTCGAGCCGAGCGCGATGTGATAATTGCCACAGGTGTTGGGACGAGCTGATTGGCCGCATGTCGGCCGGGCGTACGGGACGGTTTCGATCAAACTAATCACGGCCGCGTGTGATGAATGCGGGCAACGGCTGCGAGCGTGTTGCCGGATAGGCCGGGACCGGTTCGCGGCCTGGATTCGCCGCCGGCGTATTTTGCGCCTACAGTAACGACCCTTTATAATTGGAAGATCTGGCCCCAGGATCCGATTGGCCGCGACAAGAACATGAATCAGTGGGTAAAGGGGCTTGCTCTCGGCGTCGCCACCGGCCTGGCTGGCGTGGCGCTCGGGTTCGCACCTCCCGGACAGAAGCTCGAGAGAAACGTCGGCCTGCCGTGGCTCTTCGGCATTCGAGGAGAGATACCGGCGCCATCGGATGTCGTCGTTGTTGCGATCGACCAGAACACCGGCCCGCAACTCGGTCTGCCCGCCCTGCCACGGGAATGGTCACGGTCCATATACGCGCAGCTGGTCGACAGGCTGACGGAACGGAACGCCTCCGTCATCGTCTTCGATCTCGAACTCGACAAGCCGAAATCCGTCGACGGCGATCTTGCCTTTGCCGAGGCCATCGGGAAAAGCGGGCGTATTGTCCTGTTCGAACGACTCAGCGGGCAGAAGAAGGCGATCACCGATAGCGCCGGCCGGGAGGTGGGTTCGCTGTGGGTCGAGGAACTGATCCCGCCGATGCCCATACTGGTGGAGTCGGCGAGCGGAGTCGGTCCGTTTCCGCTGCCGAAAATCCAGATTGCCGTCGATCAGTTCTGGGCCTTCAAGCCGAGCGCTGTTGGCGCTCCGACGCTGCCGGCGGTTGCCCTTCAGCTGCATGCGCGTGACATCTACGAACATTGGTACGAAATCCTGCGAGAGGCAGCGACTCCGGGCCTTCAAGACGTGCCGAATCGATATGAAGACCTGTCGCGCGCGTCCGATGTCCGAAACATGATGCGTGCGGTCCGCAGCGCGTTCGGCGAAGATCCTGGCCTCGCCATGCGGGTGGTCGACGCCATAGAGAACGCGGGCGGACCCGTGAGCGACCCCATGACGAGCCAGCTGCTCGGGGCTCTCGTCGGTCTCTATGCTGGTGACAACCACCGCTACCTGAATTTCTACGGACCGCCAGGCACGATCACGACGATTCCGTTTCATGCGGTAATCCGGGACAGCGATCCATACGCCGGTGCCGACGCACTCGATCTGGCAGGCAAGGTCGTCTTCGTCGGGTTTTCCAGCCTCACCGACCCCGGCCAGCCGGACCGGTATTTCACCGTGTTCACGCGAAACGACGGCGTCGACTTGAGCGGGGTCGAGATCGCCGCGACCGCATTCGCCAATCTGCTCACCGACCGCAGCTTGAAGCCCGTCGCGTCGCTGACCTCGGTCCTGATCCACTTCGGATTCGGCTTGCTGCTGGGGGCCATTGTGTATCTGGTGCCTGCGCTTGTGGGCGTGCCGCTCGCCTTCGCCATTGCCGGTGCCTATGCCTTTGCGACGCAGCTTGGATTCAATTTGGCCGACATCGGGGCGCCGCTTGCCGTCCCGCTGCTCGTCCAGTTTCCGATCGCTTTGTTCGGCGGCCTTGCCGGACAGTATCTCCTGGAACGCCGCAAGGAAAAACAGGTCAGCCAGCTGATCAGCACCTATGTGCCGGAGAGCGTCCTGCAGGGTCTGACCCAGCATGCGTTCGATCCCACCGCGCTCGACACGGTCGTATACGGGACTTGCCTTGCCACCGACATGTCGCGTTTCACCACCATCTCCGAGCAGATGAAGCCCAACGAACTTGCGACGTTCGTGAACAGCTATTTCGATCGTCTGGCGGAGTCGCTCAAGCGGCACAAACCGACGGTCACCGAGTTCCACGCCGACACCATCATGTGCGCCTGGACCGCGCCGGGCCCCGAGCGGTCGGGCCATCACGATGCGATATTCGCTGGACTGGACATCGTCGAGACGATCGGCCGATTTACCCGAGAGGAAACGCGCTTCCATCTCGACGCGCGCATAGGGCTGGAATCCGGACAGTTCTATGTCGGGCACACCGGCGGTGGGGGACAGATGACCTACCGCGTTCTCGGCGACTGCGTGAACACCGCAGCGCGCCTCGAAAGCCTGAACAAGCAGCTCTCGACGAGAGTCCTGGCAACCGCATCCGTCGTCGACGGCGCCGACGCGGTGCTCTGGCGGCCTCTCGGAATGTTCCTGCTGGTTGGCAAGACCAACCCGACCCAGGTAGTCGAAATCATGGCCCGACGCACGGATGCGGGACGGACGCATCTGGACCTGTGCGAGCGTTTCGCAGAGGCCCTTGACCTGTTTCGCGCGGGCCGCTGGTCGCGGGCCGGGGTCCGGTTCCGAGCCATCCTCAAGGACTACGCCGACGACGGGCCGGCCCGCTTCTACCTCGAGCGCTGCCGGCAATACCTGCGCAAGGCTCCCAAGCAGGACGACCCATCCATCGTGGTCTTGGACGTCAAGTAGTCTGGCGAATTTCTTGCGGATCCGGATTGCCGTGCCGGTCGGTGCCGGCGCATGAGCCATGCCGCAGGACGTGACCACATTGAGCGCGCCGCGCGGCCAGGCCTGCCATCGATGATGCGACGTGCCAGGACGGGTGGGCGAAGGCGCCACCGTTAAGCCATGGTCAGAAATGTCGGTTTATGTTAATCTCGGGCAGAAGATAGCAAGAAAATTTCGCAACTTGTATCGCTTGCCGCTGATGGGTCCGGATACCGGGCCGCAATACCACGGCAGAAAAAATGAACGGCAGGTCGCGAAAACAACAGGGAGAAGACGTCCATAGCCGACATTTGAGAATGCCCGTAGGGAGAACGGGCAGAGTGGTGTGCCAGCGTTCGGCAGCGTCGGTGCCGATGCGCGGAGGGGTGCCGGTTGCCTGGTCGGAGTCTTATGGCTGAAGGATTTGCCGCCGGCGGACTGGTGTCACACGATAAATTTGGATGCATGCAGTGCCGACGTGCACCACGGAAAAGACAGTCCGGCAAGGACCGATGCGGAGGAGGGTACGTGACGGAGGTTGCAGCCAGGGTACCGATAACTGCGACGGCGGGTGCGCGGGTTACGAATCGTCTCTCTGCCGTGCGGACCCGTTTCTATGCCGTCGCACTTGCCTGTTGCCTCACGCGCTGGCTGCACGGAGATGCATCCGTTCGCGCCGGCCTGCGTCGGAGGACGGCGGTCCAATGGATCCGCAATGTCCTTACCGCACTGCTCCTCGTATCCGGCCTCGTTGCCGGGGCTGGTGCGGCGTTCGCCACGGGCGTGGCCGGCAACGCCCTGCAATTCGATGGCGGGGCCGATGATGTCGGAGACCTGGTCCGGATCCCCGACGATGCGAGCCTCACGTTCCTCTCACATACCCTGGAAGCGTGGATCCTCGTCGACGACCTCGATTTTTCCGCCGCAACGGTTATCTCGAAGGGTGGTCAAACTGGGAATTACTCGCTCGGCTTACTGGGCGCGTTTTCCGAGAATCCGGGCGCGGTTCTCTATACGCACGAACTGGCCGGCGCCCCCGGAGCCATCTTCGTGCTTGAAAGCAACATCCCCGGGACCCCTCGCGTGCCGATCGACACGTGGACGCATGTGGCGGCCACCTTCGATGCCGTTTCGAGGGAGGGGAGGGTCTATGTGAACGGCGTGCTTACCGGCACGGCCATCGCCAAGGACCTGCCCCGTCCGAACACCGGCGACCTGCTTTTCGGGGCGGCGCAGTCCCAAACCGGGGCAGTTGGCGCGTTCCATCGCGGCCTGATGGACGAGGTGAGGATCTGGGATGTCCCCCGCACGGACCAACAGATCGCGGAGGGCCATGCACGTATCGTCAATTCGAACACGCCGGGTCTGGTGGGATACTGGAATTTCAACGAAACGATCGCGGATCAGACGGTGTTCGATCTGGCGGCGTTCGGCGGCCAGAGCAACGGCACGCTCGGCTCGGACAATCTTGCGTCGGCAGATGACCCGACGCGCATCGATTCCGTCGCGCCGCTGTTCGCCGATTTCGCCGCTTGCCCCGCCAACGACGGCGAGGTGGCGCGGATATTCGCCGACGCGGGTCCCGCGGCGCGCGACAGTTACATTTTGGCCTACACGCCGGGGACGAGCGATTCGGGGCTGGAGAACAATCAGGCGGCCGGTCTCTGCCCGGGCCCGGGGTTTGACCCGGCGAACGGCGGTAGCGTCAGAACGTGTGCGACCATCGCAACGGACCCGGAGCCCTGCTTTCCGCCCGACCCTGCCGCGGCGAGGGATGCGTTTGGAATGCAGACCCAGCAGCGAATCAGCGCATCCGGCTCGGTTTGCACGATTCACTGTTTCACGATCGACAGCATGCGCGTGTGCCAGGAGGTTTGCCTGCCTCCGTAAGGTTGGTTGGCGAGATGGCCGCGGGACGATGGCCGCCGGGCTGGCGGCCAAGGCACGAAAGAGACTAAGAATGAACGGGACGGGCACAAGAACAATGAATCGCGTTGCGCGGCGGCCGCGTCGCAGACAAGACGGCCGGCGCACTTCTCGCGCCGGAATCGCCATGCACCGCGTTCGACGTGCGGCCCTCATTCTGATTGTGACCTCGATTGTGGGATGCACCGGCCTGGCCGCTGCCCAGACGCCGGCGACCGGCGTCATCTACGACGTCAACTTCAACGCCGAGGCACTCAATGCCCCGCCGGGGGTCCATGCAGCAGCCGCGCCGGCCCCGCGCAACAGGATATCGCGGCTCTTCGACGAGAACGGCAACGGCAGCATCAATGTTGTCGGCAGTCATGGCGCGTTGACGGACACGCCTCTGAAGTTCGATGCCCTCGGCCCGATCGACCGCAACTTCATATTCTTCAACTTGGACGATCTTCCCGGCGGGATTGCCGCCGACAGTGTCTTCGGCTTTTCCGGCCAGGTCGTCGTCGACTCCGGTGCGGGGACCAACACAGCGGTCTCGCTCCAGTTTCGCGAGCCCAGCGCAACCCAATTCATCCAGCTGGCTTTGAATTTCTCCAATACCGGCACGGTGTCGGTGTTCCACCGCAGCGTGGGCGTGGTCGCCAGTGGGCCGTTTGCATTCAACACCCTCATCAATTTCGAGTTCAGGGTCTATCCGGCAGGTGATTGGTACGAGGTTTACGTTGACGGCAGTCTCTTCTCCAACGGCAATTACGGTGCCGCAGCGCCGCGACAGATCGTCGTAGAAGTCGGCTCGGGCACCGGCGGCGGAAACATGACCGCCGCGGTGGACAATCTCATGATCACGGCTGCGCCGCCGTTACCCACGGTCGGGGTCTTGTACCAGGCGGATTTCAACGCCGATGCTGCGGGAAGTCCACCGGCAAGGCACCTGAGCGGAGCGCCGGCGCCCCGGTTCGCGCCGACGAACCTAGCGGGAAGTCCGACCGTGCAAGCCAGTCATGGTCCCCTGCTCGAACAACCCGTCGTTCTGGACTCGATCAGCGGCCCGGACGATTCGATGCATTTCGTCATGAGCGACTTTCCCGGTGGACTTATTGCCGATGGCTTGATCATCATGGAGGCTGAAATCTCGGTTGATTCCGGGGCACCCGGGGGCGCGTTGTTCCTTCTGTTCCTGGATGATGCTTTCCAACAGGCGCTGGTCCTGCAATTCGATGCTGGCGGGTCTGTAATAGTCAAAGAAGGCGCCGCGCAGAAGTCGCTCACAACATTGCAGTTCGACACGAAAATTCCGATTCGAGTCGAAATCAATCTTGCCGCGGATACCTATGTCGTCTTCGTCGACGGGACCTCCATCGTCTCCGGGCCATTCGATACGCCGCGCAATCAAATCGCTCAGTTCACGGCGACGGTTGGACCTGCGCTGAGTGGCCTGACCGCAGCAATCGACAACATCTTTGTTTCGATCGAACCCGCCCCGCCGCCGGGCCCGAATCCGGTTGTCTACAGTGTCGATTTCGATGCCGATGCGACCGGCGCCCTGCCGCCGACACACCCGCCGTTCGCGCCGACGCCACGGCCCGCCGTTGCCGCCGTCGGCGGCGACCCGATCGTGGTGTCGGCCTTCGGTGCGCTCGTCGACCAGCCGCTGCTGTTCGACGGCTTCGACGACGTCGTCCAGGACTTCATCCTGCTCAATTTCAATGACCTGCCGGCCGGCTCGCCGACAACGGGTCTGTTTGTCTATACCGCCGACATCCTGGTGGCGAGCGACCCCGCGCCGGACGTCAACGACGTCATGCAGATCAACATTCAAGGCGCCGCCACTCAGCTGTCCGCGGATTTCAGCAATTCGGGGACGGTCCGTGTCGAACGCGTCACCGGCAGTTTGGTCGAGACCATGGCCACCGGAACCTTCCCGCTGGACAGCAGAGTGCGGTTCCGAATGGAGGTCGATCCGGCACTGGACAGCTACAAGGTCATTCTCAATGGACTCCTCCTCAGCGCCGGCAGCTACGATGCCCCGGAGATCCTGAGGAGTTTCGTGCACATTCAGCCGACCGGCATGCTGGCCGCGATCGACAATATCGAAGTGTCGATCGGCGGCACGCCGACCCAGTTCGTCGAATGCCCGGCAAACGACGCTGAGGTGGCCCGCATCTTCGCCGACGCCGGGGCGGCGGCGGAGGGCAGCTATCTGATGGCCTTCAACCCCGCAACCACGGACGGAGGGCTGGAGGATTTCGCGGGCGCTGCGCTGTGCGCCGGGCCGAGCTTCCCCGGTGACGGCACCGACCCGACGGTCGGCTTCGTACGAGAATGCGTGCCCGACCAGAACGATCCCGATGCCTGCTTCGGACCGGACGGCCGGGATGCTCTGGGCGGGCAATTTCACCACCGGGTCAGCGTGTCCGGGTCGGAATGCGCGATACACTGTTTTACGATCGACGGTATGAGGGTGTGCCAGGAAGTATGTGTCCCGCAATAGTCAACGGCCGAGGTGCCGTTGCCACCGCCGCCGACGCGGCGGAGGTGCAATGCAGGCGCTCCGCGACATCCGATTTTGGGAGGCAGCAATGAGAACAGGTTCCAGATTCGCGATCATCGCGGGGATGATATGGGCAGTGCAAGGGTTCGTCCCGCCGGCGCTCGCACAGAACGCGCTCGTGCTGTCGATGAAACAGACCGATTGTCTCGAACTCTTCGCGACGGATCCTGTTGTCAAGGAGATGGCCGTTCCGAACCTTTCGGGTGGATCTGCAGAAGGGTTTGCGTCGGATGGCCTTCTCGGCGTCCACGTAACCATTACCCGCGGCACCAAGACCGAGCCGACCTTGCTCGACTGGCAGTCGGCCAGCGCCGGCGCAGGTTTGAGTCCGGTACTCGTACGGGCCGTTCTCGTGCAGCATGGCGACGGCAACACGCGTGCCTATATCTATCCGAAGGGTGCATATTTTGATCATGGACTGACGGGCCCGCTCCAGTCCCGGTCGGCCATCCTCAAGACCAGGTTCTGTTACGGCGGTACGACGCCGCCGCTCGTGTCCCTCGCGCCGTGTCCGCTGTCCGACGTCCCCGGCGCGGGCGAAACCGAATCGCCGCTGCAGCGTGCGTGCAATGCGCTGGCGCCCGCCGCCTACTTCCAGTTCGTCTTCCCGAGGGGCTCCGACCTGGGACCGGCGGACGGCGTCGGCCCGGCCTTTTGCGTTTGTCCGTCCACCCCGGACCGGACGATCACGAGCAGGCAATGCAACATCTCGGATCGCACCGCTCCGAATGCCTGCTTTCCCGAGGGAACCCCGACACAGCCCGCCAGAAAGGCATTCGCGACCAATGTTGATGAATTCGTTCGGGCTTCGGGTTCCGTTTGCGCCGTGCATTGTTCCACGGTCGACGGGATGCGCTTCTGTACGGAGTTCTGCCTGCCGCAATAACGGCTCGAGAGACTGGTGGACGATTCCGCTCGAATTGCCGTGGCGGAGTCCCGGATGCCAACGTTTTAGAAAATTGCTGACGCAAGAACTGTATCGACACCGCAGCGCTCTTGGCCGCCCGCATGAAGGAGCGCTTGGGACAGGGACCGGGGAGTATGGGGTATGGCCTTCACGAACCTTCGCAGGTGCGCCGGCGTGTGCGCGCTCGCCTTCTGCTTGACCGCGGGAAGCGGCCTCGCAGCGGAAAGATGTGAACCGGTCGTCGGACACATCGTTTCAATCGAGGGGCAGGTCGAGGTCCAGCGGACCGGCGAACAGGTATGGCAGCCGGCGGGAGCGAACGAAACGCTCTGCCAGGACGACACGATCCGCGTCGGAGCGCGAAGCCGCGCGGCGATTGCGCTGATCAACGACGCCGTCCTGCGTCTCGATCAGAACACGGCCGTGCGCCTGCTCAATGTCGTCGAGAAGGAAGAAGAGCGTTCGCTGCTGGGCCTGATTGCCGGCGCTATTCAGTCGTTCAGCCGGCAGCCGCGCCTGTTGTCGGTCAACACGCCGTACCTCAACGCGGCCATCGAGGGCACGGAATTCGTCGTTCGGGTCGAGCGAACGCAGGCCCAGCTTACGGTATTCGAAGGCCAGGTCCTTGCCGCCAACGAATACGGCCAGATCGCGGTCGCGGGCGGGGAGTCGGTCGTCGCGCAGGCCGGCCAGGCGCCCGAGCCAAGAATTGTCGTGCGCCCGCGTGATGCGGCGCAGTGGGCGCTGTACTATCCGCCGGTCCTCGCGGTCCTAGGCGGCAGGACGGGCCGGATCCCCGAGGATCTCCCTGCGCCGCTCGCCGAGGCGCTTGCGATCGCGGGCCGCGGCGAATTCGCCGCCGCGCTCGAACGCCTGGATCGCGTACCCGCGGACCGGCGCGACAGCCGCTTCAATTTCTATCGGGCGGCGTTGCTGCTTTCGGTCGGACGTGCCGATGAGGCCGATGCCGCGATTGCTCTGGCGGTGCGCCAGGATCCCGGATCCGGCCTGGCTTACGCCCTGCTGGCCGTGATCGATGTAGTGCGAAACCGCAGGGACGACGCGCTGGCGAACGGGCGCCGCGCGGTCGAGCTGAGCCCCCGGTCGGCGGCGGCGAAGATCGCATTGTCCTATGCCCAGCAGGCGAATTTCCAGCTGGCGGCAGCGCGGGACACGCTGCTTCAGGCGGTCGAGCAGCAGCCCGATGACCCGTTGGCACGGGCGCGGCTTGCCGAACTCTGGCTGTCCTTGGGTTACCGCGGGCGCGCCCGCGAAGCCGCGGAGGCCGCGGCGCAGATCGACCCCGGCATCGCGCGTACGCATCTCGTTCTCGGCTATGCCGCCCTTGCGGAAATCCGCACCGACCGGGCCCGCGAGTCGTTCGACCGGGCGATCGCGCTGGCGCCCGGCGACGCCCTGCCGCGGCTTGGCCTGGGACTGGCGATGATCCGCGACGGCGACCTTGCGGCCGGACGCCGGCAGATCGAAATCGCGGTCGGCCTCGATTCGGAGAACGCCCTGATGCGGGCCTATCTCGGCAAGGCGTATTTCGAGGAGAAGCGCGCGCCCCTGGATGCCGAACAGTTCGCCCTCGCCAAGGGGATGGACCCGCTCGATCCGACCGCCTACCTGTACGATGCGATCCGTAAGCAGAGCGAGAGCCGGCCTGGTGAAGCGCTGGACGACATTCAGCGATCGATCGCGGCCAACGATAACCGGGCCGTGTATCGCGGCCGGCTGCAGCTCGACGAGGACCGCGCGGCGCGCGGGGCCAGTCTTGCGCGGATCTACGACGATCTCGGCTTTCTCCGCCTGGGGGTCAACGAGGCGGCGCGGTCGTTGGCCGACGATCCGACGAATGCCGCCGCCCACCGGTTCCTCGCCGACAGTTACAGCGGCGTGAGACGTCGCGAGATCGCGCGCCTCAGCGAACTCCTGCAGGCCCAGCTGCTGCAGGACGTCAATATCAATCCGGTTCAGCCGAGCACGAGCGAGGCCAACCTCAACATCATCGCCGGCGGCGGTCCGGCCGAACCGGGGTTCAACGAGTTCACTCCGCTGTTCGAGCGCAACCGGGCGCAGCTCAACGCCAGTGCAACGGGCGGAACCCAGGACACGCTCGGCGGCGAGGCCGTGGTCTCCGCGGTGTACGACCGCCTGTCGCTCAGCGCCGGTGCGTATCACTACGAGACGGACGGCTTTCGTGCCAACAACGAGATCGAGCACGATATCCAGAACGTCTACGCGCAGTTCGCCGTGACGCCGGATCTCAACGTGCAGCTGGAGCTGCGCCGGCGCGAGACCCGGAACGGCGATATCGCGCTCAACTTCGATCCGGACTCGTTCCTGCAGGTCAAGGATCGCGATCTGCAGCTGGATACGGCCCGCATCGGTGTCCGCTACTCGCCGGCGCCGCATTCCGACATCATCGCATCCCTGATCTACGGCGACCGCACCGAGCGGACGCACGAGGAAGAGCTCCTGCTCGGCTTCGATTTTGCGACCGATACCTTGCTCGACGACGAGGGTTACCAGGCCGAGGCGCAGTATCTGTACCGTGGCGACCGCTTCAAGCTGACCGCCGGGGCAGCCCGCAGCGACGTTGATCGTTTCCTGGAGTCGTCTGCGGGCTTCGTTGCGTTCCCGCCGCCCACTGTCCTGATTTTCGATCGTCCGATCGAACATACGCGCGGCTATCTCTACGCGAGCCTCAACTATCCCGAATCCGTCAACTGGACGCTGGGGACCAGCTACGACAAGTACGATGAGGATGTCCTCGATGTCGAAGAGGTGAATCCCAAGGCAGGTGTCCAGTGGGACATTACCGATCGCATCCGGCTACGCGGCGCGTATACCCAGACGGTCGCGCCGACGACGGTGAACAACCGTACGATCGAGCCGACCCAGGTCGCAGGGTTCAACCAGTTCTTCGCCGACCCGGGCGCGACCGTATCGCGGCTTTACGGCGTCGGCCTCGATGTCCGGGTCGCGGACGGCCTGCGGATCGGTGCCGAAGCCAGCCGACGGAAACTCGAAGAACCGATCTTCATCGGTGCCGGCGCGGTATTCGAAGACCGTGAGGAGACCATCTATAGCGCCTACGCTTACTGGACGCCCGTGCGGCAGCTGGCGCTCAGCGGCGAAGTCGTGCTCGACCGGTTCGAGAGCGTGGCCAGCCTCGATGTGGACCTTCCGCTGGAGGTCACCACCGTCCGCGCACCGGTCAGCGCGCGCTACTATCATCGCTCCGGGTTCTTCGCCGGCATCGGCGCGACCTACGTCGATCAGGAGGTGGTTCGCCAGGCCGCGTCCGCCCTGGCGGACGGCGAGGACAGTTTCGTCGTCCTGGACGCCTGGCTCGGCTGGCGCCTGCCCAAACGGCGCGGCATGATCAGCCTTGCGGTGCAGAACGCGCTGGACCAGGAATTCCGGTACCAGGACGACAGCTACCGGGAGTTCGAGGACGAGCCGTCGATCGGGCCGTTCCTCCCCGAGCGCTCGATCCTCGGCAAAGTCACGCTGAATTTCTGACGGCAAGACGGACACCGTCGGGTACTGAAAGACGAGCCGCAGGCGCAAGGCCATCCAAATTCGGGACATTTCAAAAGAAATGGCGACCCCAACGGGATTCGAACCCGTGTTGCCGGCGTGAAAGGCCGGTGTCCTAGGCCTCTAGACGATGGGGTCGTCGCGCGCGATCATTTACTGTTCCGCCCGGCAAAGGTCAAGGGCGGTAAGACATCCGGCTCAGAACAGCTGCTCCTGGTAGCGCACAACGCCGTCGATCAGCACCGCCTTGATGGCGGCGTCGCCATTGTCGTCGACCGCCACCAGGATCGCCACCGTGCCGTCGTTGCGGGGCATTTCGATCTCGCGGCCCTCGCCCTCGGGAACGAAATAACTCTCGATACCGTAGCGGACATTGATGCCGTCGCGATTCTCGCCGCCGATCCACAGGCCGGAATACTGGACCTTGCCGCGAATCACGACCGCGCCGGGGTCAAGTGACGGCATGTCGCGATGGATGGAAACAGGCTCCCAATACGTCTCGCCCCGCCGCAGCACCACAAAGACGTCATCGTGTCGTTCGAATGCGTCGTCGCCCGCGAGCACACCGTAATCCAGACTGCTGATTGCGTAGTCGAGCACCACGTAGTCGCCGCGGAACAGCGAGCGCGGATCGACAGGCCGGGTCTCCAGCAGGACCGGCGTGCCGGTGATCAGGGTGCGCTGCTTGATCGCCACCATGCCGACCAGCGCTGCGGTCTGCAGCATGACGACGAGGCCGAGCAGAATGAGCCGGTACGATTTCATCGCGCCGCGCCGCCTCCCAGCGCTGCCGCGCCCGCCTTGCGGCGCCGGCGTTCCAGCATGTAGACGCCGCCGATCAGCAGCGCGCCGCCGCCCATGACGAACAGCGACCGGCTGATCAGGGAGAAGAACTCCATGAAATAGACGGCGACCAGCCCGGCCCCGTAGGCGACGAAGGCGGAGTAGACCTGGAACCTCTCACCGCTGCGGTAGCCGTCGGCCACCATCCAGACCAGGATGGCAAAGGCGGTGCCGTTGATCGCGACGTACATGGTGATCACGTCGGCGTAGCGGCCCGGCATCAGCGGGTTCGCCAGAAGGACGGCGACGGCGAGCACGGCCAGCGCGAGACCGACCGTATCGCGCAGGGCGCGCGGGGCGGGAATGCGGCGGTAACGGTCGGCGGCGAGACCGACCACCGCGAGGCCGAAGATGGTGATGAGGGCGATCGTGCCGGCGCCGGCCGCGGCTGTGCGCGCCCAGGCGTCGGCCTGGAAATTCTGGAGGTTCCAGCCATACCAGGGCAGGCCGTGTACCCCGACATAGACAAGGAAATGGGCGACGAGAAGTGTACCAAGCAGGGCGGTGCGGCGGATCACAGTCGAGAGCCCGGCGAGGCGCGGCACATCCTGCATCGCGACCCCGGAAAGATGCAGCACCGCACCGAGCAGCACGAACAGCTGCAGCGGCCACAGCTCCGCCCCGCGGCCGCCGTAAGGCCACTCCACAAGAATCAGGAAGCACCAGACGCCAAGCGCGACGACGGCCGCACCGGCGGCCCATTTCCAGCCATGGTACAGGGTCGCGGCCGCGTACAATGCCCAGACGGCGAGGAACGGCCAGTGCAGGTGCTGCCCGAAGTCGAGGGTCTCCATGCCGCTCCACAGGGTCGCAAGGGCGAGTCCGACAACGGCGACCGGCTGCGACGGCACCAGCCACACCAGCAGCAGCGCACCGAGCGTCCACATCAGCACGCCGTTCGGGTAATGGGCGTCGATATGGTAGATCTGGGCGATCAGGTGGATGTTGGCGCCGAACAGGATGACGCCGAGCAGCAGCATGGCGTGGCCGATTCCCGCGCTGGCCCGCGCCGCGCCGGACAGGCCACGGCCGGCGATCGCATAAGCGCCCCACATGGCGCCGAACAGCACCGCCAGCTTGGCGAGCTTGCTCATTTCCGACCAGTTGGCGGCAAAGAACAGGATGATCCCGGCGCCCAGCGTCAGCGCCCCGGTCACCGCGAGCGCGACGGAAACGATACGCGATCCTTGGGCGAGGCGCACTTCGGCGTCGTGCAGGATGGCGGACTCGCCAGCCGGCGTGAGCCACCCCTTGGCGGCCCAGCCCGGCACTTCCTTGCGCAGCCGGTTGACGAATGCGCGGTCCCACATGGTTCCGACTCCGTTGTCGCTGCCGAGAGCCTGCTGGATCAGGCGTGCAATGCGAAGCGCTTGGCATTTCCGCTTCGTGCGGTTATCGACAAGCATGCGCACAATCGGTTTCGGAAGTATTACCGGCGCCCGCGGCGTCACCACATTTGCGCCAAGTCAATCGGAATTCGCCATGATTCACCGCGTCTTTGTCCTGATTTCGCCAGCGCCGCTCCTGCTTTTCGCCCTTGTTCTGAATTACATGAGTGGGCTGGAAGGATGGGGCGCGTGGGCGGCCGGTCCGCTTATTCTGCCGGTCGTCGCGCTCAGCGCCGGTTTCGGCCTGTACGGCCTGAACCTGGCTGTGCGGGCGGCCACGATCCGGTGGCGCACCGTGCTGACGGCCGCGGCGGTCCTGGCCGGCTCGGTCGCCATCTGGCTGCCGGTGCAGGCGCTCGTGCATTCGATCGGATAGACGGGCGCCCCCCTCCTTCCGCCGCTGCCCGGGATGACGACGGGGGACGTTCGCGTATGCGCCGCACAATCCGGAAGGTCCTGCCGCGGCTGCCGTGCAGCTGGGCCAAGCGGCTGCGGCGGGCCCGCTCCGCATTGTCCGGTGCAGTCGCCGCTCTGGCCCTGCTGTTCGCGGTGGGCGGCGAGGGCGCGCTGCAGCGCGAAATCGACTGCCTTGCCCGCAACATTTACTTCGAAGCCCGGCTGGAGCCGGAGGAGGGCCGCCGTGCCGTGGCCCATGTGGTGCTGAATCGGGTCGCCGACGAACGCTGGCCGAACACGCCCTGCCGGGTGATCGCCGAGGGCTTTCCCGACGCCGGGGTGCTGTGCCAGTTCAGCTGGTATTGCGACAGCCGGCCGAACTGGCCGCAGCGCGGCGCCCACTGGCGCGACGCGCTGGCGCTGGCGCAACAGGTGTATCGCGGCCATGCGCCGGATCCCACCGGCGGGGCGCTCTGGTACCACGCCGATTACGTCGATCCCGACTGGCGCCACGCGCTGCGCCAGGGACCCCGGATCGGCCGGCACATCTTCTACCACGATCCGCGGCGCCCCGGGTCTCCCGGAGACCGGGGCGCCGGTCCGTAAGTGCCCGGCGTACAGCATTTTTTCACTTTTCCGGTGCACGCTCGAGGGGATCGGAGAAGGACCAGGAATGCGCATCCCCGTTCTCTATCATCTGGCCCTGCTGCTGCGCCGCTCACCGGCGACGGAGTTCGAGCGGGTCATGCTCCTGCACCGGCTGTACAGCCAGCGCGTCCTGCTGTCGGCAGGTGCCGTCGCCGTGCTTGCCGGCGTTGCCGTGGCGGTGTCGGTGCAGCGGACAATGGCGGAGGAACTTGAGTGCCTCGCCCTTAACGTCTATTTCGAGGCGCGCGGCGAGACCCACGAGGGCCAGATCGCGGTCGCCCACGTCGTGATGAACCGCGCCGCCGACCCGCGCTTTCCCCGATATATCTGCGACGTCGTGCGCGAGGGCGGCAAGGAAAGCCACGATTGCCAGTTCAGCTGGTGGTGCGACCGGTTGAGCGACGAGCCGACCCACATGGCGGAATGGGAGATCGCGAAGGACGTCGCCCGGTCCGTGTACCGGGGCGAGATCGCGGATCCGACCGGTGGCGCTCTGTGGTACCACGCGACGCACGTGCGCGCCTACTGGCGCGGCCAGTTCCAGAAAAGCCGCAAGATCGGCAACCACATCTTCTATAGGGACAAGCCGGACCGCATCGGCCCCGGCGCGTGACGCCGGAACGCCGATCAAGCGTTCCTAACGCTTCGGCGGCGGCACGACCACCACCGGACAGGGCGCGTGCTTGAGGACGCTCTTGGTCACGTCCCCGGCGAAGAAATGGTGCAGGCGGTCCTGGTGAAAGCCGACGACCATGAGATCGATGTCGAGTTTGACAGCCTCGGTGATGATCTTCTCGACCGTTCGCCCCTGAACCTGCAGGGCCACCGCCTCCACGCCCGGCGGAGTCACCTTTTCGCGCAGGTCCTGCAGTTCCTGGTGTGAGGTCTTGATCTCGCCCGCCACCGAGTCGCGCTCGTCGGGAAGGTCGGGATCTCCGATGATCGTCGGATTGGCCGGTCGCACGTGGAGAAGATACAGCTTGGCGGCGAACGCCTCGGCAAAACCGGCCGCGACGGCGGCCGTCTCTTCGGAACCAGCGTACAAATCGACCGCGACTAGGATGTTCCTGATCTTGTCCACGACGGTTTCCTCCTGAGCGACGCACTCAAAAGCCGAACCCGCCGGGTAATCTTCGCGTTCCTGGCCGTCGGGCCAACGCGTTGGACCCGGAATACCCTCAATTTACTTCCGGATATGCGAATATTACCTGCGACGCGCCGGCAACGATAGCGTTTTCACCGCTCGAACCCGCTTGACGGAGGGCCGCGACCTGCGATCATGAGGTGCGCGGCGGCCCGCCGGCTGGCTACTGCGAACACTTACGGATCGGGAGGATTCCATGCGAGGAAGCTATGTTGCGGTTGCAGGGCTCGCCCTCGGAGTCGCGGTCGCCGCGGCCGTGCCGGCGGCGGGCCAGACCGTCAAGGTCACGCCGCTGGGCAGCCATGACGGCGAGTTCTGCCGCCTCGACCGGGCGATGGTCTTCGAGGATCCGGACGGCACGCGAATTCTCTACGATGCAGGGCGCACGGTTGCCGGTGCTGGCGACTCGCGGCTCGGCCGGATCGATGCCGTCCTGCTGACGCATGTGCACGGCGACCATTTGGGCGACCGCCACATCGCGGAAACCAACGCCGGCGACTGTGGCGGTCCAGAGTTCTCAGTCGTCGCGACGCCGAGCTCGAACTCGGTGAATATCGTCGTCGGCAAGGGCGCGAAATTCATCGTCGGTGCCGAGATGGCCAGCTTCTTCGCCGCCAAGGTGAAATCCATCGGTGGTGACCCGAAGCTGGTTGAGCTGGCGCGCTACGGTGCGTCGCGTCGGGTCGGCGGCATCACCATCGCGACGGTGCCGGCGGTGCACTCCAACGGCCTCAGCCCGGCCTTCATCGAGCACAAGGAGCATGCCGAGGCCCTCCGGAGCAGCGGCCTGACCGCGTATCTCGGCCCGCCGAGCGGCTATGTCCTGTCGTTCTCAAACGGCCTTGTCGCCTATCTGTCGGGCGATACCGGGATCACCGCCGAGCAGGACCTGGTGGTCCGGCAATACTACGGCGCCAAACTCGTCGTGATGAACATCGGCGATGTTTTTACGACCGGCCCGCGGGAAGCGGCATACGTGATCAACGAGCTGGTCAAGCCGAACGCGGTGATTCCCTCGCACGCCAACGAGGTGGCGACGCAGGACGGAAAGGTCGTGCCCGGCAGCCGGACCGATACGTTCATCAAGGCGGTCAAGGTGCCGGCCCATCTGCCGCTGAGCGGCCGGACCATGGAGTTCGACCGCAAAGGCAAATGCCTTGCCGGCTGCTGACGGCCCCAGCGCGCGGCGTCGATTTGCCGTCTTTCCGTGCGGGGTCGACATGGCATAATACGGGCGAGCCTTGATACGCTTGCCCGGGAGAGCGCGATGGCGAAACCCAATCCGACGGCCAGGAAGAGTGCGCAGGCCGCGAAATATACCGAGCCGGGCTGCGCCTACTGCCCGCCGACGGTGCGCGCCTGTCGCGACGGCGAGGCCGAGCGGCGCGGTCCCGGCTACTGTCCGACCAAGACCGACGCCGACGGCATTGCCGAGGGGCTGGCCCGCTATGACGACCCGTTCTGGCGCCGCGTTGCCGTCGAATCGGCGCGCGTCGAATCGGAAGGCTACTGCAAATGGACGCGGGTCGAGGAGATCGTCGAATTCGCCAAGAAGATGGGCTTCACCAAGCTTGGCATCGCCTCCTGCATCAGCTTCGTCGACCACGCCAACACGCTGAGCCGGATCTTCGAGAGCCACGGTCTCGAGGTGGTGTCGGTCGCCTGCAAGACGGGCGGCGTGCCCAAGGAGGAGATCGGCCTGAAGGATCACGAGAAGATCCGTCCCGGCGGGCACGAATCGCTGTGCAACTCAGTCGGCCAGGCGGAGCTGCTCAACCGCGCCGGCTGCCAGCTCAACGTCGTGCTCGGCCTGTGTGTCGGACACGACAGCCAGTTCTTCAAGTTCTCCGAGGGTCTGGCGACGACACTGATCGCCAAGGACCGGGTGCTCGCCCACAACCCGGTCGGCGCGCTGGCGCTGGCCGACAGCTATTACAGCCGGATCTGGGGGCCGGAGCGACCGGAAAAGCCGCCGAAGCTGCCGCGGCAAGGCCGCAAGGCGTGAGCGCGGCGGAGCGTCGCGCGACCAACGAAAGAGGAACGGATCGATGCCCACAGGACAAACGCGTGGTGCGGCACCGCGACCCGCCGCATTGGGCTCGCCGCGACGCAGACTGCTCGCCGGCCTGGCCGCCGGCGCCGCGGTGCTCGCGGCCGGCCCGGTCGCCCGTGCGGCCTGCCTGCCGACGCCGCGCCAGCCGGAGGGACCGTTCTACCCGGTCGCCATCGGCGAGGCCGACTGGGACCTGACCCGGGTGGCCGGCGCAGCCGGGCGGGCCGAAGGCACCGTCATCGAGGTGACGGGCCGGATCCTCGACGGTGGCTGCCGCCCGGCCGCGGGCTGCGTCATCGAGCTGTGGCAGGCCAACCGCCACGGCCGCTACGACCATCCCGGCGACCGCCAGCGGCAGCGCGCGCTCGACCCCAATTTCCAGGGCTACGCGCGGCTCGTCGCAGATCGCGACGGCGCCTATCGGTTCGTGACCATCATGCCCGGCGCCTACCCGGCCTCGGCGGTCTGGATGCGACCACCGCACATCCATTTCCGCCTGCAGGCACCGGGCCGCCGGCCGCTGACCACGCAGATGTATTTCGCCGGCCACCCGCTCAACGCGGACGATCGGCTGTTGGCGCAGGTGCCCGCCGACCGTCGGGCGGCGCTCGAGGTCGCGTTCGACCGCCGCACCGCCGAAAACGTCCCGGCCGGCATCTTTGACATGACGCTTGACCGCATATAGGGCGGAAGCTGGCAAGACAACGTCCTTGTGGCCAACGCCACTGGTCCCGGTGTCGGATGGTTGCTTTGTCCCCAGCCCGAAGGTTCGGGGTGCCGCGAACTGATCCCACATAGGTCACCGGTCCATCGAGGCGCTGCCTCACAGTGATTGAAGTTCTTTGACCTTGCCGTAACTGGAAGTCGTATCTCTTAAAAGATATGGCGAATCAGGGGTCCGGGTGTCTCCATGAACGAGAAACATCGCAGTAACCAGAGAGACCATCATCATGGCGAAGCGGCGGTCGTCGACGAGGTGACAGCCAGGGATCCGGTATGCGGCATGACCGTCCAGCTGGACGTGGGCAATCCAAGCCGGGAGCATAAGGGCAAGACCTGGCACTTCTGCTCCGAGGGCTGTCACGACAAATTCGCCGCCGATCCGGAGGCCTTTGTCTCGGAAGGCCGCAAGGAGAGGGGCGCGGCCCTGCCTGCGGGGACCAAATACACCTGTCCCATGCACCCGGAGATCGTGCGTGACGGGCCGGGCGAGTGCCCGATCTGCGGCATGGCCCTGGAGCCGATGGGCGTGCCGGCCCCCGACGAGGGGCCGAACCCGGAGCTCGTCGATTTCAAGCGCCGCCTCTGGATCGGCGCGGTGCTGACGGTACCGCTGCTGGCGCTGACGATGGGCCCGTTTGTGGGACTCGGGGTCATCCGCGAGGCTCTCGGCGAA
>JABAOD010001035.1_pt2 | contig 59651 bp, 57 predicted proteins | sample 7062151 | NCBI WGS metagenome assembly JABAOD01 (sample SAMN14538626, study PRJNA623070) | marine sediment metagenome | biome: marine biome [ENVO:00000428]; feature: marine pelagic biome [ENVO:01000023]; material: deep marine sediment [ENVO:00002113] | place: India: Gulf of Khambhat ... | reverse complement strand
ACATGGTCTTCGAGGTCGTCGATAACGCGATCGACGAGGCGCTGGCCGGCTACTGCGATACCGTCACCGTCACGCTGAACGGCGACGGGTCCGTGACCGTCACCGACAACGGCCGGGGCATCCCCGTCGAAGTTCACAAGGAGGAAGGCATCTCGGCGGCCGAGGTCATCATGACCCAGCTGCATGCCGGCGGCAAATTCGACCAGAACTCCTACAAGGTTTCCGGCGGCCTGCACGGTGTCGGCGTGTCGGTGGTCAATGCGCTGTCGGAATGGCTCGAGATGACAATCCGGCGCGACGGCAAGATCCACGAGATGCTCTTCGAGAACGGCGTGGCGCGGGCGCCTCTCGCCGTCACGGGTGAATGCGGCGAGGAATCGGGCACCGACATCACGTTCCTGCCATCCTCGGCCACATTCAGCATGACAGAGTTCGATTTTGCGACACTCGAGCATCGGCTGCGCGAGCTCGCCTTCTTGAATTCCGGCGTGCGCATCAAGCTGACGGACGCCCGTCACCCGGAGCCCCGAATCGTCGAGTTCCATTACGAGGGCGGTATCGAGGCGTTCGTCAAATACCTCGACCGGGCAAAATCAGCGCTGCTCGACTCGCCGATCACGGCCACGGCGGAGCGCGAGGGCGTGACCGTGGAGTTCGCCATGCAGTGGAACGACAGCTACCACGAGAGCATGCTGTGCTTCACAAACACCATCCCACAGCGCGACGGCGGCACGCATTTGGCCGGGTTCAGGGCCGCGCTGACGCGGCAGATCAACAACTACGCGTCGGGCAGCGGCATCGCCAAGAAGGAAAAGGTGTCGATCACCGGCGACGATGCCCGCGAGGGGCTGACCTGCGTGCTGTCGGTCAAGGTGCCGGATCCGAAGTTCTCGAGCCAGACCAAGGACAAGCTGGTCTCCTCCGAGGTCCGGCCGATCGTCGAGTCGGTGATCAACGACAAGCTCGGGCAGTGGTTCGAGGAACATCCGGTGGAAGCCAAGCGGGTCGTACAGAAAATCGTCGAGGCCGCGCTGGCCCGCGAGGCGGCGCGCAAGGCGCGCGAGCTGACCCGGCGCAAGGGGGCGCTCGACGTCGCCAACCTGCCCGGCAAGCTGGCCGACTGCCAGGAGCGCGATCCGGCGAGATCGGAGCTGTTCATCGTCGAGGGCGATTCGGCGGGCGGCTCGGCGAAGACCGGACGCGACCGGAAATTCCAGGCGATCCTGCCGCTGCGGGGCAAGATCCTGAACGTGGAACGCGCCCGCTTCGACAAGATGCTCTCCTCTGCCGAGGTCGGCACGCTGATCGCGGCGCTCGGCACGGGCATCGGCCGCGACGATTTCGACCCGGACAAGGCCCGCTACCACAAGATCATCATCATGACCGACGCGGACGTGGACGGCAGCCACATCCGCACCCTGCTGCTGACCTTCTTCTTCCGCCAGATGCCGGAGCTCATCGAGCGCGGCTACCTCTACATCGCGCAGCCCCCGCTGTACCGGGTCACAAAGGGCAAGTCGCAGGTTTATCTGAAAGACGATGCAGCGCTGGAAAACCATCTGATGGACGCAGGCATCGGCGATGCCATCCTCAGCCTGTCGGATGGCACGCAGCGGGCAGGCGAGGACCTGCGCGGCATCGCCGAGACGGCGCGCCGCGTCAAACACATGCTGGAGCAGTTGGCGCGCAAAGTGGGCAACTGGAACATCGTCGAGCAGGCGGCGATCGCCGGCGTCCTCAATCCCCGGATTCTGGCCGATCCCGGAAACGCGGGCGAGGCGGCAGAGTACGTCGCCAAGCGCCTCGATGAACTGTCCGACCAATTCGAGCGGGGCTGGTCCGGGGAAGCCAATACCGAGGGCGGCCTCACCTTCTCGCGCACCTTGCGCAGCGTGCCCGAACACTACCGCATCGACGGAGACCTGATCCGCAGTGCCGAGGCGCGCCAGCTTGACGCCGTTGCCGCCGACCTGCAGGCGGTCTACGCCAAGCCGGTCGCATTGGTCATCAAGGATCAGGAGACGCAGATCTGGGGCCCGGTTGGGCTGATCGATGCAATCATGGCGCATGCCCGCAAGGGCATCGACGTGCAGCGCTACAAGGGGCTGGGCGAGATGAACCCCGACCAGCTCTGGGAGACCACCCTCGACCCGGACATCCGCACGTTGTTACAGGTCAGGATCAGCCATGCCGAGGATGCGGGCGAAGTATTCTCGACACTGATGGGGGACGTCGTCGAGCCGCGCCGCGACTTCATCCAGTCCAATGCCCTGCGCGTGGAGAATCTCGACGTCTGACCGCCACACTCATTGTTTTGTAATGTTTCACTGCTATATTGGAGGGGCGTGCGCGCGGCCGCACGGGCCAGAAACCAGCGAATGGACGACCTTTGAACAGAAAGCACAGCTACAGCTACAAGGACCTGCTTGAGTGTGCGCACGGACGCCTGTTCGGGCCGGGTAACGCGCAGTTGCCGCTGCCGCCGATGTTGATGTTCGACCGGATCACGCAGATCTCGGATGAGGGCGGCGCCTACGGCAAGGGCGAGCTGATCGCCGAAATGGACGTGAAGCCGGATCTGTGGTTCTTCAAATGCCACTTCGAGGGCGACCCCGTTATGCCCGGCTGCCTTGGCCTTGACGCCATGTGGCAGCTTGTCGGCTTCTTCCTCGGCTGGGTCGGCGGACTCGGTCGTGGGCGGGCACTTGGCGTCGGCGAAGTGAAGTTCTCGGACCAGGTTCTAAAAACCGCCAAGAAGCTGACCTACCACATCAACGTCAAGCGCGTGATCATGCGTAAGCTGGTGATGGGAATCGCCGACGGCGTCCTGAAGTGCGACGGCCAGCCGATCTACGAGGCAAAAGACATGCGCGTGGCGCTGTTCACCGCGCCCAAGAGCTCCTGACGAGGCAACGATGCGTAGAGTCGTCGTGACCGGGCTGGGCATCGTGTCCAGCATCGGCAACAATCAGCAGGAGGTTACCGACTCGCTGCGCCACGGGCGCTCCGGCATCGAATTCTGCGAAACGTACGCAGATCTGGGTTTTCGCTCGCAGATACACGGCTCGATCAAGGTCGATCTCGATGCGCTGGTCGACCGCAAGATCCGCCGCTTCATGGGCGACGGGGCGGCCTACAACTATGTCGCCATGCAGCAGGCAATCGAAGATGCCGGGCTGGAAGCGAAGGACATCTCCAACGAGAAGACCGGAATCGTCATGGGCTCGGGCGGTCCGTCAACCAGCAATCTCGTCGAGGCGGCCGATGTGCTGCGCGACAAGGGGGTGCGAAAGGTGGGCCCGTATCGCGTGCCGCGCACCATGTGCAGCACCAATTCGGCGACGCTCGCGACGCCGTTCGGTATCAAGGGCGTGAACTATTCGATCAGCTCGGCCTGTTCGACCAGCGCCCACTGCATCGGCAACGCCGCCGAGCTGATCCAGTGGGGCAAGCAGGACATCGTGTTCGCCGGCGGCGGCGAGGAGCTGCACTGGACGCTGACCGTGCTGTTCGACGCCATGGGCGCACTGTCAGCCGGGTACAACGACACGCCGACCCGGGCGAGCCGGGCCTTCGACAAGAACCGTGACGGGTTCGTGATATCCGGCGGTGCCGGTGTCGTCGTGCTGGAGGAACTCGAACGTGCGCTCGCGCGGGGCGCCAGCATCTATGGCGAAGTCGTCGGGTATGGCGCCACGTCGGACGGCTTCGACATGGTGCAACCGTCCGGCGAGGGTGCGGTGCGCTGCATGCGCATGGCGCTGGCCGGGCTCAACGCCCCGATTGGGTACATCAACGCGCACGGGACCAGTACGCCGGTCGGCGACACCCGCGAAATTGAGGCCGTACGTGAAGTCTTCGGCGATGCCATCCCGCCGATTAGCTCGACCAAATCCCTGACCGGCCATTCCCAGGGCGCGACGGGCGTGCAGGAGGTTATCTACTCGCTGCTGATGATGAAGCACAGCTTCATCGCCGCCTCGGCCAACATCGACGATCTTGATCCCGAAATCGAGGGCGCGCCGGTGGTGCGCGATACGATGAACGATGTCGCGCTGGACTGCGTGATGTCGAACAGCTTCGGTTTCGGCGGCACCAACGCGACACTCGTCTTCCGGCGCTACGCCGGATGATCCTGAAACTCCGCGCGCGGGTCGCTCCCACCGCGGCATTCCATTGGCGGGCAGGCGAGGAACGATGAGTCAAGGGGCACGGTTGATGGCCGGCCGGCGCGGCCTGATCATGGGCGTTGCCAACGATCATTCTATCGCATGGGGAATCGCGCGTAGCGTGGCGGCGCACGGCGCCGATCTCGCGTTCACCTATCAGGACGAGCCACTGCTCAAACGGGTTCGGCCCCTGGCCGAATCGCTTGGCGGCGACCCGATTCTGCTGCGCTGCGATGTCAGTGACGATGACGCCATTGCCGCGGTGTTCACGGTTTTGAAGGAGCGCTGGGGCGCTGTGGACTTCGTCGTTCACGCGGTCGCGTTTTCCGACAAGGAGGAGTTGAAGGGCCAGTATCTCGATACGTCCCGGGCCAACTTCGCCCAGACCCTGGACATTTCCTGTTATTCATTCACCGCAGTGGCGCAACGCGCGGCGGCGCTGATGGGCCCCGGCGGCAGCCTTGTGACTCTGACCTATGGCGGGGCCGAACGGGTCATGCCGAACTACAACGTCATGGGCGTGGCGAAGGCGGCGCTCGAGGCCAGCGTGCGCTATCTCGCAAGCGATCTGGGCGGTCGCGGCATTCGCGTCAATGCGATTTCGGCGGGCCCGATGCGGACCCTTGCCGGGGCTGCTGTCGGCAGTGCTCGTTTCGTCTACAAATGGCAGGGAGAGAACTCGCCGCTGCGCCGCAACACGACCCTCGATGACGTCGGCGGGGCGGGGCTATATCTGCTGTCCGACCTGTCGGCAGGCGTTACCGGCGAAGTGATGTATGTCGACAGCGGCTATCATATCATCGGTATGGCCGCAGCGCCAAATTGACCCGAGGCTTCGCGCCGGTATTCAAAACGGCGCAGACCGCACGAGCGGCGGCCCAGCAGGCCGCCGCTCGTCATGCCGACCGGAAGCCGCTGTTATCCGGTCAGGCTTCCTCCTTGCGACGCCGGTGCCGGCTGCGGCGGCGCTCACCGCCTTCCCTGCGGCCCTCGCCGTCCCCGTCACGGCGACCGCCCGACGGCCGGGACGCGCCGACCTTTTCGGTGATATCCTCGCCGGTCGCCTGGTCGACGACGCGCATCGACAGTCGCACCTTGCCGCGATCGTCGACCCCCAGAACCTTGACCTTGACCTCGTCGCCCTCGTTGACGACTTCGGTGACCGTCGCCGGCCGACCGTCGCTCAGCTCCGAAATGTGCACGAGGCCGTCGCGACTGCCTAGGAAATTCACGAAGGCTCCGAAATCCAGGACTTTGACCACCTTGCCGGTGTAGATCTCGCCGACTTCCGGCTCCGCCACGATCGACTTGATCCACTGAATGGCGCGGTCGGCAACTGCCTGGTCGACCGCCGCGACCTTGATCGTGCCGTCGTCCTCGATGTCGATCTTGGCGCCGGTGACCTCGCAGATCTCGCGGATCACCTTGCCGCCGGTGCCGATGACCTCGCGGATCTTGTCGCGCGGAATCGTGAACATCGTGATCCGCGGCGCGTTTGCCGACACCTCGTCGCGGGCTCCGCTCAGCGCCTTGGCCATTTCGCCGAGAATGTGCATCCGGCCCTCGTTGGCCTGCGCCAGGGCGATTTTCATGATCTCCTCGGTGATGGAGGTAATCTTGATGTCCATTTGCAATGAGGTGATGCCCTTTTCCGTGCCGGCGACCTTGAAGTCCATATCGCCGAGATGGTCCTCGTCGCCGAGGATGTCCGAGAGGACCGCGTAAGCGTCGCCCTCCTTGATCAGACCCATGGCGATCCCGGCTACGGGACGGCTGACCGGCACGCCCGCATCCATGACCGCCAGCGATGTGCCGCAGACCGTGGCCATGGAGGACGAACCGTTCGACTCGGTGATCTCCGAGACCACACGAATCGTGTACGGGAAATCCTCCTTGCTCGGCAGGAGCGGATGCACGGCCCGCCAGGCGAGCTTGCCATGGCCGATTTCTCGACGGCCCGGGCTGCGCAGAAACGATGCCTCGCCGACCGAATAGGGCGGGAAATTGTAGTGCAGCAGGAAATGCTCGCGGTACTCGCCCTCGAGCGCGTCGATGATCTGCTCGTCCTGGCCGGTGCCGAGCGTGGCCACGACCAGCGCCTGCGTCTCCCCGCGGGTGAACAGTGCCGATCCGTGCGCACGGGGCAGCACGCCGACCTCGGCAACGATGGGCCGCACGGTCTTGGTGTCGCGTCCGTCGATGCGCAGGCCCGTCTTCAGGATGTTGCCGCGGACGATATCCTTTTCCAGCTTCTTGAATAGACCGGCGGCCAGCTCGACATCGAGTTCCTCGGCCTCGAGCTGCTGCAGCGCCGCTTCCTTGGCGGCGGCGACCGCTTCGACGCGCTCCTGCTTGACGGTCCTGGCATAGGCCTCGCGGAGCGGTTTCTCGGCAAGCTCATATACGCGCTTTTCGATAGCCTCGATGCCCTCCGGGGGCTCCGGCAAGGGCCATGGTTCCTTGGCGCACTCCTCGGCGAATTCTATGACGAAGTCGATGACCTCGCGAATCGCCTTGTGCGCGAAAGTGACGGCGCCCAGCACGAGGTCCTCATCGAGCTCCCTGATCTCGGACTCGACCATCAGAACGCCCTCGGTCGTACCCGCCACAACGAGGTCCATTTCGGACGACGGCATCTCGTCGGCCTGCGGGTTAAGCACGTAGGCACCATCGATATATCCCACGCGCGCCGCGCCGATCGGGCCGAGGAAGGGAATTCCTGAAATGGTCAGAGCCGCCGAGGTTCCGACCATGCTGACGACGTCGGGGTCGTTCTCCAGATCATGGGCCAGAACCGTGCAAATGATCTGCGTCTCGTTCCTGAAATCGTTGTGAAAGAGCGGCCGGATCGGCCGGTCGATCAGGCGCGAGGTCAGCGTCTCCTTTTCGGAGGGCCGGCCTTCGCGCTTGAAAAAGCCGCCCGGGATCTTGCCGGCGGCGAAGGTCTTTTCCTGGTAGTTGACGGTCAGGGGGAAGAAATCGACCCCGGCCCGCGGCGCCTTCTGCGCCACCGCAGTGCACAGGACCTGGGTTCCGCCGTAGGTTACGAGGACCGCGCCATCTGCTTGTCGGGCAATACGCCCGGATTCGAGAATCAGTGGCCGGCCGCCCCAGGTCATTTCCTTGCGGGTGATTGTGAACATTCCGATATCCTTTATTTCGTCCATCGCGCAGGTCGCCGTATTGCGCCTGCGGGTTGATTACGGCGGCGGGCATGGCTCATTCCATCCCGTTCCACCCGGTGCGCCCCCGCCCCGCGGCGGCGCACGCAAAACGGCCGTACCTTAGCGGCGCAGCCCGAGTTCCTTGACGATATTTTCGTAGCGCGAGGCTTCCTTGCGCTTCAAATAGTCGAGAAGGCGGCGACGTTGGCCGACCATGGTGATCAGGCCACGGCGCGTGTGAAAATCCTTCTTGTGCAGGTTCAAATGGTCGGTGAGGTTCTTGATCCGCTCGGTCAGAATCGCGACCTGAACCTCCGGTGAACCGGTATCGCCCGGTTTGGTGGCGAACTTTTCGATCAGCTCTTTTTTCCGCTCGGCGGTAATCGACATCAAATCCTCCAGGATTTCACAGGTTCAGCACGCGAACCGGGCGCACCTCTCCGGCGGTGTAGCGGCCGAGGGCGACGGGTTTTCCGTCCGCCACGGTCAGAACCGTATCGCCATTTTCGAGGACGGCGATGCGGTCCACATCCGCTTTCCGCAACAGGGAGATAGCCTGCCCGTTCCGCAGACGCCCCGCCTCTATTTCGGTCACGGCCAGGGCCGGGATGTCGTCCAGCGCGGTCTCGACCGAATGCAGATGCGTCAGGGCGGCGGCACATTGCATAGTTTCACCCAGTTCGTCCAGCGAAATCGCATGTTTTTCGCCGAACGGGCCCACCCGTGTCCGGCGCAGCGCCACTAGATGCGCAACCGTGCCGAGTTCCCGCGCGATATCGCGCGCCAGCGCCCGCACATACGTGCCCTTGCCACAGATCGCTTCGAAGACCGCATGGTCCGCGTCCGGCACCCCGGCCAGCCGCAGCATCACGATCCGCACGATCCGGGGTGACAACGCCGGGACTTCGCCGCCACGTGCGAGATCGTAGGCGCGACGGCCGCCGACCCGGATCGCCGAAAAGGCGGGGGGTACCTGTTCAATCTCGCCGACAAAGCGGTGCAGCACGGCCTCCATTTGCGCCCGGTCGGGCCGCGCGGTGCGCGTCGCGGTCACCGCGCCGTCGCGGTCGTCGGTATCGGTGGCAACACCCCAGCGCACCGTGAAGCGATAGTGCTTTTCGCCCGCCTGGACGTACGGCACGGTCTTGGTTGCCTCGCCCAAGGCAATCGGCAGGATGCCGGTGGCGAACGGGTCGAGCGTGCCGGCATGACCGGCCTTCGCCGCGCCCAGCTGGCGCTTGACCGCGGCCACCGCCGCCGTCGACGTCATGCCCTCGGGCTTGTCCAGGACAAGCCAGCCGTGGATAGGCCAGCCCCTGCGCCTACGCGCCATCGTCGCTCCGCTGCCGCTTGAGATCGCGAGCCACGCCTGGCTGCCGCAGCAGCGCATCGATGCGCTGTGCCTCATCGAACACCGTATCCAGCGTAAACTGCAGGATCGGCGTGTACTTCATGGTGATGCGGCGGCCGACCTCGTGGCTCAGGAAAGCGGCGGCACGATTAAGCGCCGTCACGATTTCGGTCGCATCGCCGGCGCCGCCCAGAGGCATGACGTAGGCGGTGGCGTGCCGCATGTCGGGGCTGACGCGAACTTCCGAGACGGTGATCGACTGATCCTTGAGGGCCGGGTCCCGCAGCTCCCCGCGCGCAAGGATCGCCGCCAACACATGGCGAAGTTCTTCGCCGACCCGCAGCTGACGCTGGCTCGGCGTCCTGCCCTTGCCTCTGCTCATAACGACCTGCCCTCACGACAACGGCGGCGCGACCCGGCGTCAAAGCTCGCGCGTGATCTCCTCGACCTCGAAACACTCGATGACATCGCCCTGCTTGATGTCGTCATAGTTCTCGAACGCCATGCCGCATTCGTAGCCGTGCTGTACCTCGCGGACTTCGTCCTTGAAGCGCTTCAGCGTCTTCAGCGTGCCCTCGTGGATCACCACGTCGTCGCGCAGCAGCCGCACGCCGGCACCGCGCTTGACGACACCCTCGGTGACATAGCAGCCCGCCACCTTGCCGACCTTGGTGATGTTGAAGACCTCGCGGATTTCCGCATAGCCCAGGAAATTTTCGCGCAGTTCGGGCGCCAGCATGCCGCTGAGCATCGCCCTGATGTCGTCCACCGCGTCGTAGATGATCGAGTAGTAGCGGATGTCGACGCCGTCGCGTTTGGCCATCTCGCGCGCCTGCGGATTGGCGCGCACGTTGAAGCCGATGATCACGCCGCCCGACGCCCGCGCGAGGGTGACGTCGGACTCGGTGATACCGCCGACCGCACCGTGCAGCATACGCACCTTGACCTCCTCGGTCGAAAGCTTGTCGAACGAGGCCGCAATAGCCTCGACCGAACCTTGTGCGTCCGCCTTGACGACCACGGGGAGCTCGCTGGCCGTGCCCTCCTTGATCTGCGTGAACATCTGCTCCAGCGTACCACGCGCACTGGCCGCGGCACGTTTTTCACGCTCAACCCGCTGCCGGTAGGCGGCAACCTCGCGCGCCCGCGCCTCGTCCGCGACAACGACGAAATCATCACCGGCAGCAGGCGTTCCCTGGAAGCCCAGCACCTCGACCGGCATCGACGGCCCTGCGCTGTCGACACTGCGGCCGTGATCGTCCATCAAGGCCCGCACGCGGCCCCATTCGGCGCCGGCGATGAATACGTCGCCGACATTGAGTGTGCCGCGCTGCACGAGGACCGTCGCCACGGAGCCGCGGCCACGTTCCTGGCGCGCCTCGACGACTGTCCCATACGCCGAGCGATCGGGGTTCGCCTTGAGCTCGAGAATTTCTGACTGCAGCAGGATCGCTTCCTCGAGCTTGGCGAGATTGGTCTTCTTGGTCGCGGAAACCTCGACGTCGAGCACCTCGCCGCCCATGCTTTCAACCACGACATCATGCTGCAGCAAGTCGTTGCGCACGCGGTTGGGGTCGGCATCGGGCCGGTCGATCTTGTTGATGGCCACGATGATCGGCACCCTGGCCGCCTGTGCATGCCGGATGGCCTCAATCGTCTGTGGCTGCACACCGTCGTCGGCCGCGACGACCAGCACAACGATGTCGGTGGCCTGTGCGCCGCGGGCGCGCATGTTGGTGAACGCCTCGTGGCCCGGTGTATCGAGAAAAGTGATCTGCTGCCCGTCGGACAGGGAAACCCGGTAGGCGCCGATATGCTGGGTGATGCCGCCGGCCTCGCCGGCCACCACGTCGGTCTCGCGCAGCGCGTCGAGCAGCGAGGTCTTGCCGTGGTCGACGTGGCCCATGACGGTCACGACCGGCGCCCGTGGCGTCATCTGTTCGCTCCGGTCTTCGTCACCCGCAATTCCGATCTCGACATCGGCCTCGGACACGCGCTTGATCCTGTGGCCGAACTCCGTCACCACCAGCTCCGCGGTGTCGGCGTCGATGGACTGGTTGATCGTCGCCATGACGCCCAGCTTCATCAATGTCTTGACGACCTCGGCGCCCCGTTCGGCCATGCGGTTGGCAAGATCGGACACGGTAATCGTCTCCGGCACAACGACCTCGCGCACGACCTTCTTCTTGGGCTGATCTGCGTCGGCCGCGCGCTGGCGCTGCTTCTCTTTCTCGCGGGCGCGCCGCATCGCCGCGACGCTGCGGCCTCGCTGGACCTCGTCGTCGCCGTCGAGCGCCTGGGTGATCGTCAGCTTGCCCGCTCGTCGCCGGGGCTCCTGGCGCGGGCGCGCCGGGGCGGCTTTCTCGGGCTTCTGCTTGCCGCGCCGCGAAACCGGCTCCTCCTCCTCATCCGGCTCGGCGACCGGCTCCGGCGCCGGCGCCGGCGCTTCCGCGGCCTTGCGGCGAACCTTCTCCTCCTCTGCGCGAACCCTCTCGGCCGCCTCCTCCTCGGCTCGCTTGCGGGCCGCCTCCTCCTCTGCGGCACGACGCATTGCCTCTTCCTGCGCCTGCCGTCGCGCCACTTCATCCGCTTCGCGTTTGGCCTGCAGTTCGCGCTTGCGCTCCTCGTCCGCGGCCGCACCCTCGAGCGCACGGATCCGCGCGGCGCGTTCCTTTTCGGTCAGGTCGCGCGCCTCCTGCAGCGTGTCGGTTGCCGGCGCAGACAGGTCCGGAGCAGGCCTTTCCACCGCCTTCATGCGGCCGCCAGCCTCGCGTTCGAAGGTCCGCTTCTTCTTGACCTCGACTTCTACTGTTTTGGTGCGGCCGTGGCTGAAGCTCTGGCGCACCTGCCCGCCCTCGACTGTCTTTTTCAGCTCGAGGCGACCCGGCTTGCGCAGCGTCAGCTTGCTGTCTTTTTCCTTCCGCTCACTCATACCTATCCTCGTTCACGGCCATTACGCACGAAAGCCTCCCAACCTCCGGGCTTCCGTCAAAAGCTTCGTAGCCAGCGTCCCACGCGACAGGACCGCATGCACCGTCCTGTCACGGCCGAATGCACGGCCCAACTCGTCGGCCTCCAAGCTCTCCAGGAGCGGCAAATCCGGCGCCGCGGCACGCAGCTTGTCGCGCCCGTCCTGCGCACCGTCCCTGGCCGCCAGCAACAAGGCTCCGCGCTTCTTGCGCAACACGGCGTGGACCTTTTCGAATCCGGCGACCGCCTGCCCGGCCCGCCGCGCCAGTCCGATCAACTCGATACAGCGGGACGCCAACAGCGTTTCAATCCGATCGTCGAGGTCGTCTTCGATCTGCAGTTTCCGCCGTGCCGCCCGTTCGAACAGCTTTCGCGCACGCGCTCTCTTAACGCTATCGCGGTCCGGGCTCAACCATATTCCGCGACCTGGCAGGCGTCCCGCAATGTCTGGGGTCAGCCGGCCATCGGCATCGACGACGAATCGCAGCAGCTCGTCGCGCGGGCGCACCTCGCCCGTGACAATGCACCGGCGTTGCGCCGCGTGCCCGTCGCGGGGCGCCGCAACACGCGGCGTATCATGGCGAAGACCTGCCTGCATACCGTCTCATCCCCGGCGCCATCGCTCAGGCGTCCACGCTGTCGGCAGCTTCTTCGCTTTCGACGGCGGATTCGGGCTGGGCATTCATGGCCGCGAGTTCCTCCTGCGTGAACCAACCCGCAGCAACACGCGCAGCCATGATCATTTCGTTCGCTTCCTCCTCGGTCAAATCGAACCCGCGAAGAATGGCGTCCTCACCGTAGATCAGCTCGTCCGAAGCAAGGTCGGCAAACGATTCGACGGACGTGATCGACGCCTCGCCAAGCGCCACCAGCATGCCTGGGCTAAGTCCCGGAATCTCCGCCAGGGCGTCGTCGACGCCGAGCTCGCGGCGCCGCTGCGTCAGGCGCTCGGCCTCCTCCTCGAGATACTGGCCGGCGCGGGCGCGCAATTCGGCCGCGACCTCCTCGTCGAAGCCCTCGATGTCGGTCAAATCCTCAAGCGGCACATAGGCGATTTCCTCGATCGACGAGAACCCTTCGGTAACCAGCAGGTGGGCGATCACGTCGTCGACGTCGAGCGCATCCATGAAGCGCTGGCTCCGCTCGTGGAACTCGGCCTGGCGCCGCTCCGACTCCTGCTCCTCGGTAAGGATATCGATATCCCAGCCGGTCAGCATTGAGGCAAGGCGGACGTTCTGCCCGCGCCGCCCGATGGCCAGGCTGAGCTGGTCGTCCGGCACGACAACCTCTATCTTCCGCGCATCCTCGTCGAGCACCACCTTGGCGACTTCCGCCGGCGCCAGCGCATTGACGACAAACGTCGCGGGATCGGGCGACCACGGAATGATATCGATCTTCTCGCCCTGCAATTCGGCGACGACGGCCTGAACGCGGCTTCCGCGCATGCCAACGCAAGCGCCCACCGGATCGATACTGCTGTCGTTCGAAATCACCGCAATCTTGGCGCGGCTGCCCGGGTCGCGCGCGACCGAGCGGATCTCGATGATGCCGTCGTAAATTTCCGGCACCTCCTGGGCGAACAGCTTGGCAAGGAACTCGGGATGGCTGCGCGACAGGAAGATCTGCGGGCCGCGCTGCTCACGCCGGACATCGTATATATAGGCGCGTACGCGGTCGCCGCGACGGAAACTCTCGCGCGGCAGCACCTCGTCGCGGCGCAGCACGGCCTCGGCCCGGCCGAGATCGACGGTCACGGTGCCGAACTCGAAGCGCTTGACGATCCCGTTGACGATCTCCCCGACCCGGTCCTTGTACTCCTCGTACTGGCGCTCGCGCTCGGCCTCCCGCACTTTCTGGACGATGACCTGCTTGGCTGTCTGCGCGGCGATTCGACCGAAATCGATTGGCGGCAGCGGATCGATAAGGAATTCCCCGACCTCCGCATCGCGCTTGATGCGTCGGGCCCGCTCCACCGTCATCTGGGTCATCTCGTTTTCGACCTCTTCGACGATTTCGGTATAGCGCGCCAGATCGATCGCGCCGGTCGAACGGTCGATATGAGCACGAATATCGTGCTCGTGGCCGTATTTCGAGCGGCCGGCCTTCTGGATCGCCTGTTCCATGGCTTCCAGCACCTGCTCGCGCTCAATTCCCTTGTCGCGTGCAACGGCATCGGCAACAGCCAGCAGTTCGACGTGCATTTGTGTCATGGTCATCACTCTCGCTTCACCGCGCCGCTTCGGCTGCGGCCAGTAAGTCGTCCGTCAACACCAGTTTCGCCTGCTGAATGTCAGCAAGCGGCAGGACGACGTCGCCATCCCCGGTCGCAAGGCGCACGGCATCCCCGTCCAGCCCCGCAAGGCGGCCCCGGAACCGACGGCGACCACCGACCGCGCTGTGCATCTCGATCTTCGCCTCGAATCCCGCGAACCGCTCAAAATCGCGGCGCCGGACGAGCGGCCTGTCGATCCCGGGCGAGCTTACCTCCAACGTGTACGGGCCGCTGATCGGATCCTCCACGTCCAGGATCGCCGAAACGGTATGGCTGATCGCCGCGCAGTCGTCGACGGTCATCCCGGTCTCGTCGCTGCGCTCAGCCATGATCTGCAGCGTCGGCCGTGCGCCGCCCGAAAGGCGGACGCGCACAACGGCGAATCCCATCGCCGCAAGCGCCGGCTCGATCAGTCTTTCGATCCGCTGCATCTGTTCCTTCACCAGTCCGGCCTTCCTCATCCGGAACTAAAAAGGGCGGGCCCCAGGGCCCACCCACTTGATTTCGGTCGAACCTGTCAACCGTATGGGATTTGTTGCGCTGTTATTTAGGGCAAAACCACTTCGATTACAAGGATGATCCGCACCGCCCGCGAATGCGCCTGCGGAAAGTGAGGTAAACGCAGGTCTCTCCACGAACCAGGGCTTTCGCCTCGTAGCGGGTCTCCGGCCAGTCCTCCGGGCGAGCGCGCCAATGTTCCGGCTCCCGGGCCAGCCATTCGAACGATTCGTGTCCGGTCAGGTGATACAACATCCAGCGAATTAGCGGCATCTGGTCGCTCGCCAGACGCAATTCGGCGTCATCCTTCATGATCCGCGCCAGTGCGGGCAGAGTGCCGGGTCCGATGAACCGGCGGCGATGGTGGCGCCGCTTGGGCCAGGGGTCGGCGAACAGCACGAACACGCGGCCGACGGAGGCGTCCGGCAGCGCGTCGATGAGATCGCGCGCATCGTCCGGATGGATGCGGATGTTGCGGATGCCGTCGCGGTCGATCTGGCTGAGAAGCCGGCCAACTCCGTGGAGGAAAGGCTCGCAGCCGAGCATGCCGACGGTGGGATGCGCGTGCGCCTGAGCCGCGAGATGCTCGCCCCCGCCGAAGCCGATTTCCAGCCAGACGTCGTCGACCGGGCCATCGAACATCGCCGCCGGGTCGATACGCCTCCCGGACAGCTCGATACGCAGCTCCGGCAGCAGATCCTCGAACAACTTGCGACGTCCGGGCCGCAGGACACGGCCCCGGCGACGGCCGTAGAATCCCCGCTTGCGTCCTTCGTCCGCGATGGCGGGTCTAGCCCAGTGCCGCCAACAGCGGTTCGACCAGATCGGTGCGCTCCCACGAGAACCCGCCGTCGGTCTCGGGCTCACGTCCGAAATGGCCGTATGCCGCCGTGCGCGCGTAAATCGGCCGGTTCAGGCCGAGGTGCTCGCGGATACCGCGCGGGCTCAGGTCCATGTGTCGCTGCAGGATCTCGGACAGCCGGTCCTCGTCGACTTTGCCGGTTCCATAGGTCTCGACATAGACCGAAAGCGGCTTCGAGACGCCGATGGCGTAGGCGACCTGGATGGCGCAGCGGCCCGCGAGGCCGGCGGCGACGACGTTCTTGGCGAGATAGCGCGCGGCGTAGGCCGCCGAGCGGTCGACCTTGGTCGGGTCCTTGCCCGAGAAGGCACCGCCGCCGTGCGGCGCGGCGCCGCCATAGGTATCGACGATGATCTTGCGGCCGGTCAGGCCGCAGTCGCCGTCCGGGCCGCCGATCACGAAACGGCCGGTCGGATTGACGTAGAAATTCTCTTCGGCACACATCCACCCTTTGGGCAGAACGTTGACCACATGCGGTCGCACGATCTCGCGGATCTCATCCTGTTCCAACGACTCGGCATGCTGAGTCGAAACTACGATGGCGGTGGCGCGCACCGGCTTGCCGTCCTCGTACAGCAGGGTCACCTGGCTCTTCGAATCGGGTCCCAGGCCCGGCGCGGCACCGGAATGACGGGCCTCCGCCAAACTGTGCAGGATCGCGTGGCTGTAGAAAATGGGTGCCGGCATCAGCGCCGGCGTCTCCTCGCACGCGTAGCCGAACATCAAACCCTGATCGCCCGCGCCCTCGTCCTTGTTGCCGGCCGCGTCGACGCCGATGGCGATATCACCCGACTGCTCGTGCACGTAGCATTCGACAGCCATCTTCTGCCAGTGGAAGCCATCCTGTTCGTAGCCGATCTCCTTGACGGCCTTGCGGGCAACGTCTTCGAGGTGCTCGCGGGTGATGGAGCGGGGGCCCCTGACCTCGCCGGCCAGGACGATGCGGTTTGTCGTCGACAGCGTTTCGACGGCGACGCGCGCCTGGGGATCGGCGGCCAGATAGGTGTCGACTATCGCGTCTGAAATCCGGTCGCAGACCTTGTCCGGGTGTCCTTCGGAGACGGATTCGCTGGTAAAAACAAAATTCTTTCTGGCCACTGGTCCCCCTTCCGGACGCATGCCGGACAACCAAATTACGCGTGCGCGCCCGCACCGGGCGGGGACGACTAATGACGCGCTATTTCGGGGACGTCAAGCACATTGCCTGCGCCAGCCCGTGGCCGGGCGCAGCGCAGGCCTCGACGCTTTCGCCTCATGCGTTGCTGGCGGCCGCAAGACTCTTGGCGAGATCAAACAGACGCTTACGGACCGTGGGCTCTTTGATCCGGTAGTAGGCGCGCACCAGCTCGAGAGTCTCTCGCTTGGCCAACGGATCCGCTGAAAACTCCTCCTGGATCCTCTCCGCCAGCCCGGCCGCCGGCTTTCCGCCCTTGCCGGAGATTTCCGGCGGCATGTCCTCGAAGAAAAACGAAACCGGCACATCCAGCACGCGCGACAGATGGTACAACCGGCTTGCGCCGATACGGTTCGCACCTCTCTCATACTTCTGAATCTGCTGGAACGTCAGGCCGACCGCTTCACCGAGCTTTTCTTGGCTGAGACCGAGGAGCGTACGGCGCAGCCTCACCCGGCTGCCGACATGTATGTCGACCGGGTTGGGCTTTCCTGTCCGACTTACTGGTTGTTTGTGTTCTGGCATGACCTGCAGTCCGGTTGTGCTGCTTTCTGTTAATGTGCGTTATGTTTGAATGTACCGCATTCTTAAAGCATACAAACGTATTCAGTCAAGGACAGAGGTTGTTTGGAAAATGCTTTTTATAGTGCCATTAATTGTTTGGCGCGCGTAATAATGATAGAAATACAATTGCCATTAGAAATAAATGTGCGTAATCCCCAAACCTCGCGTAATGGGTAGAAATTGTTGCCGCCTGGGGCAGCCTTACGTCCAATACGCCCTGCTCGCTGAGGCCGACACGGGCAATTTCCCGACCATAACTATCGAATACAGCGGAGATGCCGGTATTGGCAGAGCGGACCAGCGGAATGCCTTCTTCGATGGCACGTGCCCGGGTGATTGCCAGATGCTGATGCGGCCCTGCCGTGTCGCCGTACCAGGCGTCATTCGTCAGATTCAGAAGCCATGCAGGGCGATCGCCCGGGTCGACCGTTTCCGCCGGAAAGATCGCCTCATAGCAGATCAGCGGGCTGACGGGTGGTAACCCTTTCAAATCAAGAGTCTGCGGCCCCGCGCCTGGTGAGAAATCGAGCGCCCCCGGCGTGATCTTGTCGAACGGCAGAATGCCGCGCAACGGCACGTATTCGCCGAACGGGACAAGGTGAAACTTGTCGAAAACCCCAGTGATATTTCCCGAACCATCGACGGCAACCATCGAGTTCCATACTCGGTTCGGCGCCCGCGCGCGGCGCAGCGTCCCGGTCAGCAGGAGCCCATCTTTCGGCACGATGCTTGCGACCGATTTCCGCGCCGCGGTATTGCTGGTCAGATCAAACGTGGCCGCCGTCTCGGGCCAGATGACATGGGTAATCCAGTCGGGCCGATCGACGATGCTCAGCATCATCTGCAGATCCAGATTCCGGCGAATCAGCCGACGGTCCCATTTCTCGCGTTGCGGGATATTCGCCTGTACCAATCGCAGGCCGACGCCGGGCACGAAATTGTCTTCCGGTGCGGGAACTCCGGCGACTCGCACAGCCCCGCCGACCCATGCCGCTGCGGGGATTGCGACCGCCAGGCCCAGGCACAGCAGGCGCCGCCGCGCCGGCCCACCCGCGATCCCGGCGGTCAGCGCTGCTGCGGTCACCGCGAGGAGGGTTACGCCGTACATGCCGAACAATGCCGCCGCCTGCGCCATACCGTCAAAGGCCAGCCAGCCGTATCCGGCCATGTTCCATGGGAATCCGGTGAACATCTCACCGCGGAGCCACTCCGTCGCACCCCAGGCCAAGGCCAGCATCAGACCTCGGCGAATATGGCCCGCACCCCACAGGCTGGCGAGCAGCGTGGCGGTCCCGTGGTAAATCGCCAGGACGATCGGCAGGCCGATGACTGCGAAGGGCAGAACCCAGATCAGATCTGTGGAAAAGGTGATCGGCGCAAACCCGATCCAGTAGAGGCTGGCCACGAAATAGCCCATACCGAACCACCACCCGATGAAAAAGGCGGTGCGTCGCCGAAGGCCGGCCGGGAGCATCCAGACCAGGCCCGCGAAGGCAACGTGCAGCAAGGGGAACAGGTAGACCGGCGGCAACGCCAGTGTGGCCGCCGTGCCGAGGCCTGCCGCCACAGCATATCGGCGCCGGCCCTGGACGCCCGCAAACCAGGCGGCGACCGCATCGACGGAGTTCCAGCGCGATGCGTCCGCGGCGTCAGTCGCCATGGGGCGCCGGGTGGGCCGGCATGTTGCGGACCCGCAGCCGCTTGACACGACGCGGGTCGGCATCCATCACCTCGAATTCCAGGCCGGACGCATCATGCACGACGAGTTCGCCACGCATCGGCACGCGCCCGGCCAATACCGAGACGAACCCGCCCACCGTATCGATGTCGCCTTCTTCCTCTGACCCCGTGACCAGCGGTCCGGCCTTGACCTCGAAGTCCTCGATCGGCAGGCGAGCGTCAACCACGATCGACCCGTCCGGCCGCTCTTCCATGCGCGGTCCGTTCGCCGCCTCATGCTCTTCCTCGATTTCGCCGACGATCTCCTCGACCAGGTCCTCGATGGTGACCAGCCCGTCGATGCCGCCATACTCGTCGACCACGAGCGCCATGTGGATCCGGCTCTTGCGCATTTGCAACAGCAGGTCGAGCACACGCATGCTGGGCGCGACGAACAGCAGGTCGCGAACCAGGCGCCGCAACCCCGGGCGCCGGCCACGCCCGTTGGCTTTGCTGATCGCAGCGAGCACGTCGCGGATGTGGATCATGCCGATCGCATCGTCGAGTGTGGCTTGGTAAACCGGCACCCGGGAGTGCCCCTGCCGGGTCATCACCTCGAGCGCCTCGTCGAGCGGCGTGCTGGCCTCGACCGCGTCGATGTCGGCGCGCGGTACCATCACATCGTAGATCGTGACCGTGCCGAGCTTCAGCACGTTGGCTATTAGCGCGTGCTCTTCCGGATCGATGGGTTCGGCGCGTTCCTCGCGCTCGTCGATCAGCGCCTCGACCTGGTCACGCAGCGAAGTATCGCCATTACGGCTGCCGCACAGCCCCTTGAGCCAGGCAACGATTCCCGACGGCCTTCCGGCCTCCTCACCTGACGACTCCCCGTCCGCCGTCGTGCTTGTATTCGTTGGAGATTCTTCCGACATTCCCGTTCACGCTCAATCAGCGGCGTCCTCGACAAAGGCGTATGGATCGGTCACGCCAAGCCCGCCGAGAATGGCGGTTTCGCGCGCCTCCATCGCCGCCGCCTGCTGGTCGGTTTCATGGTCTCGTCCCAACAGGTGCAGCATGCCGTGCACCACCAGGTGGCTGACGTGATCCGACAGCGGTTTCGCCCGCTCCGCGGATTCGCGCCGGATTGTTTCGAACCCCAGGACGATATCGCCCAGAAGACGGGGCCTACCACTCGCGCCGCAATCCTCCGCCGAAAAGGCGAGCACGTTGGTCGGGCTGTCCTTGCCACGGTATTGCCGGTTGAGGTTGCACATCATCGCGTCATCGGCCAGGGCCACGCTGACTTCCACAGCGTCGGCGCTGGCGCCTGCCGTCTCGGAATTCCAGGTCGAGTTCGCTGCCCGTCGAATCACGGCTTCCACCCCCGGCAGCGCCGACTTCCATTTCTCGCAGATAGTGGATATGTCGATTGTCAGCCCGCTCGTCAACTGTCGTTCTCCGGTTTCGCGCTGCGCTCGCGTTCCCGCCGGTCATACGCCTGAATTATCCGCGTGACCAGTTCGTGCCGGACCACGTCGGCCTGGGTGAAGCGGATGAAATCGATTCCGGGCACGCCCGACAGGGTCTCGATCGCGTCCACGAGGCCAGAGCGCAGACCGCCGGGAAGGTCGATCTGGGTCACATCGCCAGTCACGACCATGCGACTGTTTTCGCCGATCCGGGTCAACGCCATCTTCATCTGCACCGGTGTCGTGTTCTGCGCCTCATCCAGGATCACGAAGGCGTTGGACAGCGTCCGGCCCCGCATGAAGGCGAGGGGGGCGATCTCGATCTCGCCGGTCTCCAGCCGTTTCATGACCTGTTCCGCCGGCAGCGCATCGTACAACGCGTCGTAGAGGGGACGCATGTAGGGGTCGACCTTGTCGCGCATGTCGCCGGGAAGGAATCCCAAGCGCTCGCCGGCCTCGACCGCTGGCCGGGACAGCACGATGCGGTCGACCTTGCCGGCCGTGAGCATGGCCACAGCGGCGCACACCGCAAGGTAGGTCTTGCCGGTTCCGGCCGGGCCCGTCGCGAACACCATTTCGCGTGCGCCGATCGTCTCGATGTAGCGCGCCTGCGCGGGCGAGCGCGCGACGATGCGCTTGCGCTTGGTCTGAATGAAGGGCTCGCTGCCGGCGGCGACGCCATTGCCATTGCCATTCTCAGTCATCCGTACCGCGGCGTCGACTTCGGCGACTCCGACCTGTTGCCCGGCGGCAACCGCATCGTAGAGGCGCTGCAGCGCGTCACGTGCCGTTGCCGCGGCGTCCGGCGGGCCCGAAATGGCGACGAGGTTGCCCCTGTTGTGCAGCGACACCCCGAGACGCTGCTCGATACGCGCGAGATGTCTGTCATGCTCGCCGAACACCGACGGCAACAGACGGTTGTCCTCGAATTCTATCTGCATCGTTACGGATTCAGCGGGTCGCGGAACCGGTTTCACGCGCATACCTCTCGCAATGAAGACTCGTGGTCGGCCGCCGCCACTTCGCCATGCAGGCTGTGCGTGCCGATCCGGACAATCCGACACTCGACAATGTCGCCGACCAGCCGATCGGACGCCGAGACAACAACCGCCTGCATCCAGGGCGACCGGCCGACAATCTGCCCGGGTTTGCGGCCAGGCCCCTCGAACAGCACCGGCAGCGTTTGCCCCTCCTTCGACCGGTGGAAGGCGGCTTCCTGCGCGGACAGCAGCTGTTGCAGGGTCTGCAGGCGCTCGTCCTTGACCGGGTCGGGCACGATGTCGTCCATAAGTGCGGCCGGCGTTCCCGGGCGGGCGCTGAATTTGAACGAATAGGCCCCGGCAAAACCGACCTCCGATACCAGACGCAGGGTCGCCGCGAAGTCGGCGTCAGTCTCACCGGGAAACCCGACGATGAAGTCGGAGCTCAGGGCAACGTCCGGCCTGGCCGCGCGCAGCCGATCGACGGTGCGGCGGTAGTCGGCGACACTGTGCTGCCGGTTCATCGCCGCAAGAATCCGGTCACTGCCGGACTGCACCGGCAAGTGGAGATACGGCATCAACTTGTCGACCGCGCCATGCGCCGCGATCAGGTCCGCGTCGACGTCGCGCGGATGACTCGTCGTATAGCGGATGCGTCGCAGGCCCTCGATCTCCGCGAGGTATCCGATCAACCGGCCGAGCCGCCAGTCGCTGCCGTCGATACCGTGGCCGTGCCAAGCGTTCACGTTCTGGCCGAGCAGTGTGATCTCGCGCGCGCCCGCCGCAACGAACCGCCGCGCCTCCGCGGCAATCGCCGCGGCGTCGCGCGAGTATTCGGCACCTCGCGTATAGGGGACGACGCAGAACGTGCAGAACCTGTCGCACCCTTCCTGAATGGAGAGGAATGCGGATGGTCCCCTCAGCGTCGCCGTGTCAGGCAGGTGGTCGAACTTAGCCTCGAGCGGAAACTCGACATCGAGGACGGCTCCGCTGGCACGGGTGGCGCGCGCCACCATCTCCGGCAGGCGGTGATAGGTCTGCGGGCCGAAGACCATGTCGACATGCGGTGCCCGCGCCACGATTTCCTCTCCCTCGGCCTGGGCAACACATCCCGCCACGGCGATCAACATTCGGTCGTTGCCGCGCCTCTGTCTGACCTGTTTCAGGGGTCGCAGCCGACCCAGCTCTGAATATACTTTCTCTGCTGCCTTCTCGCGAATGTGGCAGGTGTTCAGGATCACCATATCGGCGTCCTGCGGCGAGTCCGTCGGGACGTAGCCGAGCGGCCGCAGGACATCCGCCATACGAGCGGAGTCATACACGTTCATTTGGCAGCCGTATGTCTTGATGAAGAGCCGTTTCGCCAAGGCCTAACCTATCCTCGGCGCGAACCCGGCAGAACGCGCTGTCATCCCCAGGGTCGAACCCGTTCAGTCAAATCGTATCGGTCCTTCGTCTCGCTGATGCGCCGGGACGTCGCCCGGCCACTCCAATAACGCCAAAAATGATAATTGCAACCGCATATTACAATACGGCAGCGTGAATATCTGGTTAAGGAAGGCTAACACCGTGCGCCATGGCCAATCAAGCAATGTCGCGCCGGTGCGGCGCCGGTCAATCCTCCTGATCCTTGCCGATCTTGCCGCTGTCGAGGCGCACGCCATACAGCTCCAGACGGTGATCGACCAGACGGAAGCCGAGCTTGCGCGCTACCTCCTCCTGCAGCTTTTCGATCTGCTCGTTGTGGAATTCGATCACTTCGCCCGACTCGATATCGATCAGGTGGTCGTGATGATCGTCGGCCGCCTCCTCATACCGGGAGCGCCCGTCGCCGAAATCGTGGCGCTCGAGGATGCTCGCCTCCTCGAACAGCCGCACGGTCCGGTACACGGTTGCAATGCTGATCTTTGGATCGACGCGCGTCGCGCGCCGATGAACGGCCTCGACGTCGGGATGGTCATCCGATTCCGACAGCACGCGAGCGATGACACGGCGCTGGCCGGTCATTTTCAGGCCCTTCTTCCGGCAAAGGCGCTCGATGCGCGACAGCGCGCTCAACTCTCACTCCGCACAGTTCCGTGGGTCAGGCCCGCCACAATACCGTCAGCTGGCGCGAGTGCAAGCGCCTGGCGGCACCTGCATCACTTCTTCTTGCCGCGCTTGCGCTGCTGCGTGCCGAGGCCGATCGCCTTGGCCAGCTTGCTGCGCTGCTTGGCATAATTCGGCGCCACCATGGGGTAATCCGAGGGCAGCCCCCAACGCTCCCGGTATTCGTCGGGCGTCATGTCGTATGCGGTCTTCAGGTGCCGCTTGAGCATCTTCAGCTTCTTGCCGTCCTCCAGACAGACGATGAAATCGGGCGTCACCGACTTCTTGACCGGAACCGCCGGTGTTGGCCGGTCCGCCGCCGGTTCGCTCCCACCGCCCACTGACGACAGCGTCTTGTAGACCTGCTCGATCAAGCCGGGCAGGTCGCTCACAGCGACAGTATTGTTTGAAACATGCGCCGCCACGATTTCCGACGTAAGCGACAGAAGTTCTTCCGAGCTCGGCGCGTTGTCTGTTCGTTCAGCCATCGCCTTTATAAATCCTTCACGGCTTAAAAGTTCAAATTGGCTTCATTCCCGAACGATTACATGTCAATCGCTCACTGGGACCCCATACATTACAAATTGATTTAATAACAGCGAAGACAACTGTCCAGAAGATTCTTTCAAAATATTGCGATTCAGCAGTGATCCGGTCAAAAAGGCTAATTTCCCCCGTTAAACGCTGCTGGATTTTACAATCGCACGCTTCATGATTAAGGCATCGGTATAGTTACCGTCACCTTTCCGGTAGTAATCCCGACGATTTCCCACCTTTTGAAAGCCGACGGATTCGTACAGGGCACAGCCTGCGGCGTTGTCCGCCGCAACCTCCAGATACATAGCCGACACGCCGCGCCGGCCCGCCCTCGCAGTTGCGGCGTCAAGCAGCGCCCGGCCTATGCCCTTGCGTCGGGCACCTTCGGCAACGACGAGGTTGAGGATTTCTGCCTCATCCACGGCGACCCGCGCCATCACAAAACCGGCTGGCTCGCCGTCGGGTGCAATGGCGAGCAAGGCCCAACATCCGGGCAGGGCGAGAATCCGCACCACTGCGCTCGCCGACCAGGAGGCGGTCGCACCGATCTCAGATAGATGCGCAATGATGCCGGCGTGAGCCGCACCGGCCGGGACGATCCGGATCGCTCCGGGCGGTGGCTCTGTGCCCGTCATCGACGGCGCTCGGAGCGCCGCGCCGCGACCGGGACGGCATCGGGCGGACGCAGATAAAGGGCGGCAGGCGGTGGGGCATCGGGTCGTGGCGGCGAGTCGGCGAAGCGCCGGGCAGCAAGCCGCGCGACAATGGCGGCGTCGGGAAGATCCGGTCCGCCGAGCCGCCGCGGCGGCGGATCACGCCCGGCCAACGCCGCAGCTACGCGGTCGGCGGCGTCGCCGGCGAGCACAAGGTCCGGGCCGTCCGGCACTCGCAGGGCAACAGGGTCGCAAAGCACGGCGCGCGGCGCGGTCAGCGGCGCGCCGTCCGGGCCGAACAGCTGGACATAGATGTCATCGCGCTTCGAGTCGAGCGCGACCAGGAGGTGCGCGTCGCCAGCTTGTTGGGCGGCGGCGATGGCCTCGAGCGTGGTCACGCCGATCAGCGGCAGGCCCGCGGCCAACGCGATGCCCCGCGCCGCGGCCAGGCCGATCCGGATTCCCGTAAAAGCGCCGGGTCCGGTGGTCACGGCAACCGCGTCCAGATCAGTGTATGCGAGGCCGGCAGCCTCCATCACCGCCTGCGCCATCGGGATCAACGCCTCGGCATGGCCGCGCCGCATCGGCCGATAACGGCGCGGGCCCGGTCCACCGTCCAGCCACAGCGCAGCGGAGCAGGCGTTGGTGGCACACTCGACCGCAAGCAGGGCCATGCGAAATCCCTCAGGGTTGCCGGGAACCGGTCCATAACATAGTGTCATACCGACATCCTGCAAAACGGGCGAGACTGCGGGGAGGGCGGTTCGCTCCGGGACAACTTCCCAGGGAGCGACACGTGCGACCTAAATATCTCTTGCAGCGGGTTCTGGCGGCGGGCGCGTTCAGCCTGTCCGCACACATGGCGGCCGTCCCCGCATGGTCGGCCGAATCGGCGGTGATCTTGATGTACCACAGGTTCGGCGAAGATGCGTTTCCATCGACCAGTGTCCGTATTGCGCAGTTCGAGGACCATATCCGTACGCTGACCGACGGCCGCTACAATGTGCTGCCGGTGGCCGAGATCGTTGCCGCGCTGCGGGCTGGTCAGCCGCTGCCCGACCGGACCGTCGGCATCACCATCGATGACGCCTACCGGTCGGTCTACACCGAGGCGTATCCACGCCTGAAAGCAGCGGGGCTACCGTTCACCCTGTTCGTTGCGACCGATGCCGTAGATGAGGGACTTGCCGGCTTTCTGACCTGGGACCAGATTCGCGAGATGCGCGATGCGGGAAACGACGTCGGCGCCCACACCGCGAGCCACCTCCACATGACCGAGGCGAGCGCGGAAACCAACCGCGCCGAAATGACGCGCTCGCTGCGGCGACTGAAGGAAGAGCTCGGTCGGGTTCCGTCGCTCTTCGCCTATCCCTACGGCGAGGCCAGCCTCGCCGTGTGGGACGTGGTCCGGGAATTCGGTTTCACCACCGCCTTTGGCCAGCATTCCGGCGCCGCGCACGCGACCAGCCAGCCGTTCTATCTGCCGCGCTTCGCGCTGAACGAGACCTACAGCGACTTTGCGGACTTCCAGCTGCGGATCGACACCCACGCGCTGCCGGTCACCGACGTGACCCCCGCCGACCCGGACCTGCGCGGACGCAACCCGCCGCTTGTCGGGTTCACGGTGGGCGACTCTGTTGGCTCCCTTCAGGGGCTCGCCTGCTACCATTCGCAGTTCGGGGCCGTCGACGTCGAACTGCTCGGAGCCCATCGTGTCGAAATCCGATTCCCGTCGCCGCTGGAACGCGGGCGCACGCGTTTGAACTGCACGAAACGAGCGGCGGACGGGCGCTGGTACTGGTATGGAACGCAGTTCTACGTTCCGGCGGACTGAGGGCGACACGGGCGCCGCCCGGAAACCAACTGTCAACCTTCCGGCTCGTATGATGGCCGCGACATAACCAGTCCGGGACTTTTCCGATGGCTGTTCTTCGACCAAATCGCGTGGCCGCGGCCGCTGCGGCCCTGACGATCGCCATGACGCTTGCTTCCGGGATACCGGCCGGTTCCGCGCGGGCCCAGTCCGGCGCCGGCGAATCGGCGGTGCTGCTCGCCTACCAGCGCTTCGGCCAGGGCACCAATCCGGACAACCGCGTACAGATCCGGCAATTCGAGGCCCACATAAAAGAACTGACCAACGGCCGCTACACCGTCATGCCGCTGCCGGACATACTCTCGGCCATCCAGACCGGGGCAAAGCTGCCGAACCGCACGATCGGCATCACCATCGACGGCGCCTTCCGGTCGGTCTACGAAGAAGCGTGGCCGCGGCTGAAGGCCGCAGGCTTGCCGTTTACGCTGTTCGTCACCACGGATCCGGTGGACCAGGGGTTACCCGCCTATATGACTTGGGACCAGATCCGCGAGCTACACCGGGCCGGCGTGTCGCTCGGGGTCCATACCGCCGGTTACGTGCGGGCATCGCGGGACGATGCGGATGCGTTCCGGGACGACCTGCAACGGGCGTTTGCCAGCTTCGAGGCGGAGATCGGCGAACGCCCACGGCTGTTTTCCTATCCGAACGGCGAAATGAGCTTGGCCATTGGACGAGCGCTGGCCGATGCCGGAATTCGCGCCGCCTTCGGGTATCATTCCGGGCCGATCAACCCACGCAACGATGTCATGCATCTGCCACGCTTTCCGATCGTCGAGAACTACGCCGACGAGAAATCGTTCAAATTGCGGGTCAACACCCTGGCCTTGCCGGTGGTCGACGTCGTGCCCCCCGATCCGCTGGTCACCGTAACAGATACAGGCAGGTTCGGCTTTACCGTGGACCCTGCGCTCGGCCGCATTCGGGGTATCACGTGCTTCCATTCCAGGTTCGGACAGCTTGAAGTGACGGAGACTGCGGAACGCCGCTTCGAAGCGAAGCTGCAACAGCCGCCGCCCGCCGGGGCGTGGCGGATCAACTGCACGATGCCCACCGGGGGCAAACGGTTCCGCTGGTTCGGAATGCAGTATTATTCGGCAGGCGAATAGGAAACTTCAGACGCCCCGAGCAAGCTCGATCAGCGTGTCGCTCAGGGTCGCCCGGTCCAGCGGCGAAAGCCGGTTCTTGCGGATGATCCCCTGCAACAATTCTACGTAGTCGTCCCCTGTCTCGGAATAGCGGCTGAGCTCTTCGGCCAGCTTCACGCCATCCAGCGGATTGCCGCCCCGGCGCATCTCCGCCCGGGTCCTGCGAAACCCGCGGTAGGACCGGTGCGTGTTCAGATTCAGCAGATACGCGTTGACCGAATCGATCAGTCGATCGAAGGACCGAACTTTGTAGGTCTTGCCTTCGGGCCGCTGCAACGGCACCAGCCCGCGGCCCCCGGCCGTCGTCCATTGGCCGAAGATGGCATTGCCCTCGACGGCAAAGCGCGACGTGCCCCAGCCGCTCTCGGCGGCCGCCTGGGCGAGGACCAGCGACGGCGGCACCGTATCGACGCGCAGCAGCAAATCCTCCAGCCGGTCTGGCGACCCCTTGTACCGTTTGGCCAGCTTGGTGAGCCATTCCTTGAGGTCCTGCGGAAGCTTCTGCCCCGCGGTCCGCTTTTCGATCGCCGCTCGCAGTCGCCGGCGCTCGATCGCGACATGGGCATTGGCCTCGAGCACCAGCGGCAGCAATAGCGACAGGAAGACGGTCTTGCGTCGGTCGATATCCGACATCTCAGGCAGATCCCGCGGCAGCATGACCAGACGGAGGCGCGGTACCGGCGCCTCACCGCTACGGGTTGCCTCGAGGTCGTATTCCGCCCTGTCGAATGCTTCCTGCAGGCCGGCGACCGTCGGGTGTACGATGAAGGTGACCGGCGGATTGACGGCGACGGCGCCGTCGCCCGGGCGGATCGGCGGGGTGTAGCGAATGGCGGGCGGCCGCCCGGCAAGCTCCGCGGTCAGCTCGACCACCACCAGCAGCAGCACGCCGGCGACGCCGGCGCCTAAGCCCAGCCAGTCGCGGATACGGCGGCGCAACGGCGCGCCATCGCGCACGCCTGCCGCTTCGTTCCCGTCGATCACCGTCGCGCCCGTAGCGTCGGCCGCAGCACCAATGCCGCCCGTGCTAGAGCGCGCGGACTTCCGTGACTTCCGGGATGTAGTGCCGGAGCATGTTTTCGATGCCCATCTTCAGGGTCGCGGTGGAGCTGGGACATCCGGAACAGGCGCCGCGCATATGCAGGTAGACGACGCCTTCCTGGAACGCATGGAAGACGATGTCGCCGCCGTCCTGGGCGACTGCGGGGCGCACCCGCGTGTCGAGAAGCTCCTTGATCTGCGAGACGATCTCGGCGTTGTCGTCGTCAATCTTTTCGTCCACCTCGAGGGCGGCGCTGTCGGTCAGGACCGGATGGCCAGCGGTGAAGTGCTCCATGATCACGCCGAGAATCGCCGGCTTCAGCAGGTACCACTCGGCTGAATCGCCCTTGGTGACCGTGATGAAGTCGGGTCCCAGAAAGACGCCCTCGACGTCATCGATACCGAACAGACGTTCGGCCAGCGGGGACTTGCCCGCCGCCTCGTCGGGGCTGCGGAAATCGACGGTTCCGTCAGACAGCACGGTCTTGCCGGGAATGAACTTCAGGGTGGCCGGGTTCGGCGTCTGTTCGGTCTGGATGAACATGCGAGTGTCTCCTGCCGTTTCGGCGTGTTACGTGGAGGAGAAGATTGTCCGCCGGCCCGCGAAAATCAACCCTTACCTCATCGCGGAATTTACCCGCCCCGCTCAGGTGATGGCGATGATCTCCTCGTCGGTCAGCGAGCCGGGCACGATCGTCACCGGGACGCGCAGCGATCCAGAGCCCTTGCCGACGATATAGCTGATCAGCGGCCCCGGAGCGCCGGATTCCGTGCTTGCGGCCAGCACCAGGATCGAGATCGAGGGTTCTTCCTCGAGCAGCTTCAGCAATTCCTCGCGCACATCGCCTTCGCGCATGTGGACCACGGGATAGGTCCCCGACCATTCCCTGACTTCGGCCGAAAGTCGCTGCATGAGGGCTTCGGCTTCCTCACGCGCTTCCTCACGCATAAGGTCGCCGACCGCCATCCAGTGTTGAAATTCGGCCGGCTCCTGGACGTACAGCAGGGCGACCCGGCCGCCGGTGCGCATCGCCCGGCGCGCCGCGAAGTGCAGAGCGACTCGCATTTCCTCGCTCTGATCCACGACGACAAGGAATACGCGTCCACCGTCCTGTTTCTGCGCCGCCTTGCTCTGGTCAGCCGCCATTCAGCAAACTCCTGGCCCGTGCCGCGATGCGGCGGTTGACATCATGCCACCATGCCCGGGCTTCGGGCAATCGCTGCCGCCTGTTCTCAAAACCCTAGAATTCGCCGCGCCTCTTCGTGCAGCTGCGCGCTGGCCGCGGCCAGCACGCGGCCGTCCGAATCCATGCCCAGCGCACCGCCCTGCCAGTCGGATATGCAACCGCCCGCACCCTCGACCACCGGGACAAGCGCACAATAGTCATACGGGCGCATGTCGGCTTCGACGACGAGATCGATGAACCCGCAGGCGAGCAGGCCGTACTGATAGCATTCGCCGCCGTAATGCACGAACTTCACCGCCGCGCGCAGCCGGGCGTAGGCCGCGGCCTCTGCGGGATCGCCGTCAAACATGTGGGGTGACGTCGACCACAGGACCGCATCCGCCAGCTTGCCGCGCGGTGCGACGCGTAGCGCAGCGCCGTTCAGCGTGGTCGGCTGCCCCGCTGCGCCGACCCAGCGCTCGCCGGACACCGGCTGATCGATCACGCCCAGCACCGGCCGTCCCTCGTGCAGCAGCGCGATCAGCGTGCCGAACACGGGCACGCCGCTGATGAACGCCTTGGTGCCGTCGACTGGGTCCAGAATCCAGACAAACTCGGCGTCGGCCCGGGCCGGGCCGTGCTCCTCGCCGACGACTCCGTGTGCCGGGAACGCCGTCGCGATGATCTCCCGCATACGCGCCTCGGCTTCACGGTCGGCGGCGGTCACCGGGCTCTCGTCCGCTTTGTCGGCGATGTTGAGCGGCTTGCGGAAGTAGTGCCGCAGCACGTCGCCGGCTGCGTCGGCCAGTTGCCCGGCCAGCGCCACGTATTCGGGCGGGCAGGTATCGGCCATCGCGTTCGCGGCTCGTCTGCCCCGTGCGGTCAGGGCAGCGGCTGGGGGTTGTCGCTGAGACCGCGAAGGTAGGCGATCAGATTGGCCCGGTCGGCCGCGTCCTTGATGCCGGCGAAGGTCATCTTGGTGCCCTCGGCAAAGCTCTTGGGCGAGGCGAAGAAGGCATCGAGTTCCTCATAGCCCCACACGCCGCCGTGCTCGGCCAGCGCGGCCGAGTAGCGGTACCCGTCGGCGGCCCCGATCGCGCGGCCGACGACATCCCACAGATTGGGGCCGATCTTGTGCCCGCCGCCGGCATCGAAGCTGTGGCAGGCGACGCATTTGCGCGCCTGCTTCTGGCCGGCCGCCGGATCCGCCGCGGCCAGCAGCGCTGCTAGATCGTCGCCGTCCGCCTCGGCCGGAGCTTCGCTCCCGGCCGGCGGCGTTTCCGGAGCAACGGGACGCTGGTCGACGACGGCGGTATCGAGCAGCAGCGGGTATGCCGGCTCCTCAAGCTCCTGCTGGGGCTGGTACAGCAGCCACGATGCCAGCGTCGCGCCAACGAAGATCCAGGCGGCGACAAGCGCCGCCCCCGCCAGCTTCGTCAAAAAGAGTGGATCCTTGGTCATGCCCGTTTTCCCCTTCGGCCTTCTCGCGGTGGCGCTGGCGGTATATTCTCTGGGCCGCCGGAAATCAACCGCCGTCCACACGAATCCGCCGAGCCGCCGTCGAATCATGAGCCGTCCCTTGAATCCCGTCGTCGTCATCCCCGCGCGGCTCGCCGCCACGCGGCTGCGCGACAAGCCGTTGGCCGACATCCACGGCGAGCCGATGATCGTGCACGTCTGGCGGCGCGCGGTGGAGGCGGCGATCGGCCCGGTCCTGGTGGCCGCCGCCGAGGAGGTTGTGGCCGAGGCGGTGCGTGGCGCCGGCGGCACCGCCGTGCTGACCGATCCGGCCCTGCCGTCCGGCTCGGACCGGGTGTATCGCGCGATCGAGGCGTTCGACCCGGGGGGCATGCACGATGCCGTCGTCAACCTGCAGGGCGACCTCCCAACGATCGCGCCCGATGCGGTGCGGGCGGCCCTCGCGCCGCTCGCCGACGAAGCGGTCGACATCGGAACGCTGGTCGCCGAGATCAGCCGCGCCGAGGAGCGCGACAACCCGAACGTGGTCAAGGCCGTCGCCGGCCTCGCCCTCGGCCAGACGGTCGGCCGCGCGCTCTATTTCACGCGGGCGACGGCACCGTGGGGCGACGGGCCGCTGTACCACCATATCGGCCTCTACGCCTTCCGGCGCGCGGCTCTGGCGCGCTTCGTCGCGCTGCCGCCCGGCATCCTCGAGAAACGCGAACGCCTGGAACAGCTGCGGGCGCTGGAGGCCGGCATGCGCATCGACGTGGCGCTCGTTGACACCGTCCCGCTCGGTGTCGATACTCCCGCCGATCTCGACCGCGCCCGCGAACTGCTGGCGCCGCGCTGACGGAAGATTCCGGTATGACCACGAAACCACGGACCGGCGGCGAATCCGCCGAGCAGGACAGGATCATCGCGTTCCAGGGCCACCCCGGCGCCTATTCCGACATGGCCTGCCGGGCCGTGTTTCCCGAGCTCAAAACGATGCCCTGCGCGTCGTTCGAGGACGTCTTCGCGGCGGTGCGGGACGGCGCGGCGAGCCAGGCGATGATCCCGATCGAGAACTCGGTCGCCGGGCGGGTCGCCGACATCCACCACCTGCTGCCGGAATCCGGCCTGCACATCGTCGGCGAGCACTTCCAGCGCGTGAACCACAAGCTGCTGGCGCCGCAGGGCGCCCGGATCGACGTGCTGAAGCGGGTGCTGAGCCACGAGCAGGCGCTCTCGCAGTGCCGCAATTTCCTGCGCCAGCACGGCCTCGCGCCGGAGGTCTATGCGGATACCGCCGGCGCCGCCCAGTTCGTCGCCGCGCAGGGCGACGCGACCCAGGCGGCGATCGCCTCGCGCCTCGCCGGGGAGATCTACGGCCTCGAGATCCTCGCCGACGACATCGAGGATGCCGTCCACAACACCACCCGCTTCGTGGTCATGCAGAGCGAGCCGATCGACCCGCCGGCGGACGACGGGCCGGTCATCACCTCCTTCGTGTTCCAGGTGCGCAACGTGCCGGCGGCGCTGTACAAGGCGATGGGCGGCTTCGCCACCAACGGCGTCAACATGACCAAGCTGGAATCCTACATGCTCGGCGGCGACTTCAACGCGACCCAGTTCTACGCCGACGTCGAGGGCCATCCGGACCACACCGCCGTGCGCCTCGCGCTCGAGGAGCTCAGCTTCTTCTCGCGCCGGGTCAAGATCCTCGGCGTCTACCCGGCCGACCCGGCGCGCTACAGGTAGCACGGCCGGGCGCCGCGAACCGCCCTCAGCCCGCCGCGTCGAGCCAGTCGCGGATCAGCCGGTACGAGATCGAGTCGCGCCGCGGCAGGCGGAACACCCGGTCCTCGGGCGAGGCCAGGAGCTCGTCGCGGTGGTACCAGCGCGCCGATTCCAGCTCGTCGGTGTTGACCGACAGCTCCGCCGTCCGCGCCCGCCCGTAGAAGCCGAGCATGATCGAGGCCGGGAACGGCCAGGGCTGCGAGGAGTGGTAGCGGATCTCGTCGATCGCGATCCCGACCTCCTCGAACACCTCCCGCGCCACCGCGTCTTCCAGGCTCTCGCCCGGCTCGACGAAGCCGGCGAGCACCGAGTGCATGCCAGCGGGCCACACCTTCTGGCGGCCGAGCAGCGCGCGATCGCCATGGTGGATCAGCATGATGACGGCAGGGTCGGTGCGCGGGAAGGCCGGCGCCGCGCAGTCCGCGTTGCCGCAGTGGCGCACGTGGCCCGCGTCCTGCGCCACGGTCTCGTGGCCGCAGCGGCCGCAGAAACGGTGCGCCCCGTGCCAGTGCATCATGCCGCGCGCGTAGGCGAGCAGCGCGCCGTCGCCGTGGCCGAGCAGCGGGCCGACGCTGCGCAAATCCTCGAAGCGGCCGAGCGCCGCGGCCGCGTCCTCGTCGCGGTGCGACAGGTCGATCGCGAAATGGGCGATCCCGTCGATAAGGCCGAGCAGCGCCGTCGCCTGCGCCTCGGCGACGAGCCCGGGCTCCGGCGGCAGCAGAAGCGGCGTCGGCGCGCCGTTGAGGTCCACCAGGTTGCGCGCCCGCCACACCGGCACCAGCCGCGTCGCCGGGTCGGCGAGCCGCGCCTGAACCCAGGCGGCGTCGGCGCGCAGATGGCCCGCCCGGTCGATGCCGCCGGCGGCGTAGATGTTGGGGCGCTTCATGACAGGCAAGGTGGCACGGGACGGACCGTCTGGCAACGCCGGGGAGGGGGCGCGCCGGCCGCGGAACGACCCCATGCAAAGGCGTTTTCCGCGGTTTTGCGAACGGCCGCCGCGCCGTCGGCATGCAACGACATGAACCGCCGATCTTGGCCAGGAATCGACGGGAATTGTGGTAATCTTGACAATTCATCTGGTCTGGCGCCTTGCCCGGTTCGATCCCCGCCCGTCCCGGGCCTGCCGCCCAGACGACGCACTGCCGGGCGCACGCCGGCATGGGAGACATCGCAATGGCCAGCTCCTCGCGGAATATCTTCAGCGAAACCGATCCGGTCGCTCAGCTGGATGAAATCTTCGCCGGCAGCGATCGCGGACAGCGCGGTCTGCCGCTCGGCAACCTGACGCGGCATCTCGAAAGCCGGATCGACGCATCGTATTGCGTCCTGTGTCTGGTCGAGGCCCTGGCCAGGCGCGGTCGACTCACACCCGGCATGACCATCGTCGCGACCGGGGCCGCGCAGCAGGACAAGCAAGCGAGCATGCTGTCCGAAGCGATGCAGGGCGAAATCCAGGCGGCGCACGTCATCCCCTGCGACCTTCTGTTCGGACCGCAGAACCGGCGCCTCTACGACCTCTTCGCCAATCCTTTCAACGCCACGTGGGTGCGTCGCAACGTATTCGGCCGAACCACCGCCGTTCACCGCCTCACGAACTATGTCGATCGACGCTGCGAAGCCGATGGCATGATCGATGCCCTGGTGGGCGCGTGCTCGGCCGTACTCAACGGCCAGGCGAGGGCCGAACGGCGCATCGCGGACGTGTTGGCCGACTACGCGACGGCGGCCGAGACGGGACGGCAAAAGCTGCGCCAGGCGCTGTCCGCGGCCGAGCGCGCGGAAGCGGCAAAGCCCGTAATCGCGGGGGCCGACGGTCGGCCGTACGGCGAACGGCCGGCGGATGTCCGGATCACCTCGCCGGACCTCGGCGCGCGTGTGGCGAACAAGTTCGTGGCGCTGCAGATCTTCGACGCCTATGTCAATATCGCGCGGCACATGGAACCGGCGCGCCTGCGTGCGGTGGCCGGACAGGTCGAGGCGTTGATGCTGAACGAGCGCTCTTATTGACGGGGGGGAGCGCCGACTGCCGCAGCGCCGCTCCCGGCGGCCGGCCGGGCGCCTGTGGCCGCCCCCACCATCCGCATGGCGCCACGGACTTCGGATGTGAAATCCGAAGCCCGGTCCCTGTCGCCATCCCGCCATGCGGGGTGCGTGGTCCGAACATCGCTCATTGAAGGTAGACCCTGCAATCCGTAGGATGGGTACCGTCCGGCAGCTCGGCCGCGCTTCGTAATGACGGTTGCGGCATGATCGGCCCGGCCTGGCCGGGATTTCGCCCCCTCCCCAACCCCTCCGCCCATGGCACCGCCATGTAGCCTCGCAGCCATCGGCGCGAGGGAGAGGGGTTTTCTGACCGCTGTGCCGCGACGACCCGGGGCATTGTCCGTTCAGATGGATTCGGTTCCGGACGGCAGCGCGATCTCGCCCTTCGAGACGCGGCTTCGCCGCTCCTCCGCATGAGGACACAGACGTTGGAGCCTCATGCTGAGGAGGGCCGCAAGGCCCGTCTCGAAGTATGAGGTCGCGCCGATACGGCCGAGCCCAACTTAACGGACAGCGCGCTACAGCCCGCGCGCCTTTTCGCGCAGCACGTATTTCTGAACCTTGCCGGTGGAGGTTTTCGGCAGCGGGCCGAACACCACCGTCTTCGGACATTTGAAGTGGGCCATGTTGTCCCGGCAGAAGCCGATGATCTCGGCTTCCGTGGCGCTGGCACCGTCCTTCAGGGTGACGAACGCGCACGGCGTCTCGCCCCATTTCTCGTCCGGCCGCGCCACCACCGCCGCCTCGAGCACCGCGGGATGGCGGTACAGCATGCTCTCGACCTCGATGGTCGAGATGTTCTCGCCGCCCGAGATGATGATGTCCTTGGCGCGGTCGCGCAGCTCGATGTAGCCGTCCGGGTGCATGACGCCGAGGTCGCCGGTATGGAACCAGCCGCCGGCGAAGGCCTCCTCCGTGGCCGCGGCGTTCTTCAGATATCCCTTCATCACGATGTTGCCGCGCATGAACACCTCGCCCATGGTCGCGCCGTCGGCCGGCACCGGCGCGAGTGTCTGCGGGTCGCCGACCGTCAGGCCCTCCAGCACCGCGTATCCGACTCCCTGGCGCGACTTCAGCGCGGCCTGCCGGTCCATCGGCAGCGCGTCCCACTCCGGATGCCATGCGCACACCGTTGCCGGGCCGTAGGTTTCGGTCAGACCGTAGACATGGGTGATCTGGAACCCCTGCTCGGCCATGCGCTGCAGCACCGCCGCGGGCGGCGGTGCGGCGGCGGTCATCACCGAGACGGTGCGGGGCAGCGCCGCGCCGCGTTCCTGTTCGGTGGCGTTGATCACCATGTTGAGGACGATCGGTGCGCCGCAGAAATGGGTGACGCCGGCCTCGTGGATGGCGGCGAAGATGTTGGCCGCGCTCACTCTGCGCAGGCAGACGCTGGTCCCGGCCACAGCCGCCAGCGTCCACGGGAAGCACCAGCCGTTGCAGTGGAACATCGGCAGGGTCCACAGATAGACCGGGTGCGGCGGCAGGCTCCAGGTCAGGATGTTGCCGAGCGCCAGCAGGTAGGCGCCGCGATGGTGGTAGACGACGCCCTTGGGGTTGCCCGTCGTGCCCGAGGTGTAGTTCAGCGAGATCGCATCCCATTCGTCCGCCGGCAGCGACCACTCGAAATCGGCATCGCCGGTCGCAAGGAACGCCTCGTACTCGATCTCGCCGATCGATTCGCCGTCGGCCACCGCGGGATCGTCGATGTCGATGACCAGCGGCCGCGCCTCGCAGCGCGCCAGCGCATCCTTTGCGATGGCCGAGAACTCGCGGTCGCACAGCAGCACGCTGGCCTCGCCGTGGTCGAGGATGAAGGCGACGGTCTCGGCGTCGAGGCGCGTGTTGATGGTGTTCAGCACGGCGCCGGTCATCGGCACGCCGAAATGCGCCTCGTAGATCGCCGGGATGTTGGCCGCGAGCACCGCCACGGTATCGAATTTGCCGACGCCGCGTTGTGCCAGCGCCGAGGCGAGCCGGCGGCAGCGGGCATAGCTCTCCGCCCAGGTGACGCGCCGGTCGCCGTGGATCACCGCGAGCCGGTCGGGATACACTGCGGCGGCCCGGCGAATCAGGCTCAGCGGGCTCAGCGGCGCGTAATTGGCCGCGTTGCGGTCGAGATTCTCCTGGTAGGCTGACACACCCATGGCCTTGCGCTCCCGTACGGTCCGTTCCGCCCCGGTGGGGGCAGTGGCTCTTGCGGCCGCACCGGCGACTCTGCCACAAGTCGGGCGGCGGTCAACAGCAAGCGGTCAGGTTGCGGCAGCTTGCCGCTTCCGGTCTGCCGCAGCCGCCCTATAATGGGCCGCGTACAGAACAGGGAAGACCGGGACGGCGCAGCACCGCCGTCCCGACGTTCAGGGAGACAGGGATATGACCAGCCGTTTCGACGCCGTCTACAACCGCTCGCTGTCCGACCCCGAGGGATTCTGGGGGGAGGCGGCGCAGGAGATCGACTGGATCGAGAAGTGGGACAGAGTCCTCGACGACTCGAACAAGCCGTTCTACCGCTGGTTCGCCGGCGGCGTCGTCAACACCTGCTACAACGCGGTCGACCGCCACGTCGAACGCGGCCGCGCCGATCAGGCGGCGATCATCTACGACAGCCCGATCACCGGCGCCAAGCGCACCATCAGCTACGCCGAATTGAAGGACGAGGTGGCGCGCTTCGGGGGCGTGCTGCGAGGGCTCGGCGTCGAAAAGGGCGACCGGGTGATCCTCTACATGCCGATGGTGCCGGAGGCCGTCGTCGCCATGCTGGCCTGCGCGCGCATCGGCGCGGTGCATTCGGTGGTGTTCGGCGGCTTCGCGCCGAACGAGCTGGCGACCCGCATCAAGGACGCCGCCCCGAAGGTCATCGTGTCCGCCTCCTGCGGCATCGAGCCGGGCCGCGTCATCGCGTACAAGCCGATGCTCGACGAGGCGATTGCGCTGGCCGGCGATTCCGTGAAGCACTGCGTGATCCTGCGGCGCGAGCAGCAAGGCTGCACGCTGAAGGAAGGCCGCGACGTCGACTGGGACGAGGCGATGGCGTCGGCCGAGCCGGCGGATTGCGTGCCGGTCGCCGCGACCGACCCGCTCTACATCCTCTACACCTCCGGCACCACCGGCCAGCCCAAGGGCATCGTGCGCGACAATGGCGGCCACATGGTGGCGCTGAAATGGTCGATGAAGAACATCTACAACGTCGATCCCGGCGAGGTGTACTGGGCCGCCTCGGACGTCGGCTGGGTGGTCGGCCATTCCTACATCGTCTATGCGCCGCTGCTGCATGGCTGCACCACGATCGTCTTCGAGGGCAAGCCCGTGGGCACGCCGGACGCCGGCGTGTTCTGGCGCGTGATCTCGGAACACAAGGTCGGCACCATGTTCACCGCGCCGACCGCGTTCCGCGCCATCAAGCGCGAGGATCCCGAGGGCAAGCTGCTCAAACAGTACGACATGAGCCACTTCCGCACGCTGTTCCTGGCCGGTGAACGGACGGACCCGGACACCCTGCACTGGGCCGAGGACCAGCTCGGCGTGCCGGTCATCGACCACTGGTGGCAGACCGAGACCGGCTGGGCGATCGGCGCCAACTGCGTCGGCATCGAGCAGCTGCCGGTCAAGGCCGGCTCGGCGTCGCGCCCGGTGCCGGGCTACGACGTGCGCATCCTCGATACCGCGGGGCATGAGGTCAAACGCGGCGAGATGGGGGCGATCGCGGTCAAGCTGCCGATGCCGCCGGGCTGCCTGCCAACCCTGTGGCACGCCGACAAGCGCTACATCGACTCCTACCTGTCGGAGTTCCCCGGCTACTACGCCACCGGCGATGCCGGCTACATGGACGAGGACGGCTACGTCTTCATCATGGCGCGCACCGACGACATCATCAACGTCGCCGGGCACCGGCTGTCGACCGGCGGCATGGAGGAGGTGCTGGCGCACCACCCGGACGTCGCCGAATGCGCGGTCATCGGCGTCGCCGACCAGCTGAAAGGCGAGTTGCCGCTCGGCTTCCTCGTGCTGAAGGCCGGCGCGAAGAAATCCGAGGCGGAGATCGTCAAGGACGTCGTCGCCATGGTGCGCGAGCGGATCGGCCCGGTCGCCGCGTTCAAGACGGCGACCGTGGTCCAGCGCCTGCCGAAGACGCGCTCGGGCAAGATCCTGCGCGGCACCATGAAGAAGATCGCCGACGGCGAGGCCTACAGGACCCCGGCGACGATCGACGACCCGGCGATTCTCGAGGAGATCAAGGCGGCGCTGAAAGGCGTCGGCTACGCGAAGTAGGGAAGGGGCGGCGCTTTTGCCCGGCGACCCTCGCCGGCGCGCAGATACCCTACATCTCCGGGTCGAAGACCAGCTGCTGCGGGACGTGCCACTGCTCGCCGACGGCGATCACGCAGCTTGCGCCCTCCGGCGTGGTCACGACCATCGTCCAGGTCGCGCCGTCCTTGGCCGCGAACACCTCGAACAGGCGACCGCTCGCTTCAAGGCCCAATGCCACGGGTTTTTCCGAGTAGCGGCCGTCCAGCATCTCCGCCAGCTTGTCGTGCGCCAGGCACGCCGTCTGGCCGGTCTGGGCCGACGCGGTCGCCGCGCTCGCAACGGCAAGGCCCGCGACCAGGCCCCCGACCCCGGCTATCCGCAAGGCCAGCCGGCGGGGGCTCCCAAAGGATGGGTATCGATGACTCATCTCTTACTCCTTCGTTCGTTTTGCCGCGCGGACCGGAACGGTCCGGCGCGCCGGCGGTCCGTGGATCCGCCTTTGCCCGTCGCGGCGACATTCGCCCCCTGGAGCCGGCCGCGCTTGCTCTGCGGCCGTGGTCTTCGAACGATTCCAAATTGACGGCATTTTCATGAATTTATGGTTAACGGGAGATTTCACTTGTTTTGGCAATGCGTTAGACCCGAAAGGAGTGGCCGCCGCGCGCTCGCCGGCCCCGTCCGACCCCGAATTGGCAACCCGTGATTCCCCCGACTTGCGGCGTTCCCGCCGCCATGGCAGCCTTGCGCGATTGGGACAGCAGCGGAGGACGATGGAAATGCGGCTCGACGGCAAGGTGGCGGTGGTGACGGGCGCGGCCCAGGGTCTCGGGCGGGCCTGCGCGGAATGCATGGCGGCCGAGGGGGCAAGACTCGTCGTCTCGGATGTCAACGCAGAGGGCGGCGAAGCGGTCGTCGGAGCGATCCGCGAAGCCGGCGGCGAGGCGACGTTCATCGCCTGCGACGTCGGCGACAAGGCCCAGGTCGACGCGCTGATCGCCGGCGCCGTCGACACCTTCGGGCGGGTCGACAGCGCCGTCGCCAACGCCGGCATCGTCAGGTTCAGCGATTTCCTGGAGCTTTCGGAAGACGACTTCGACGCCGTCCTGCGGGTCAACCTGAAGGGGGTGTTCCTCACCGGCCAAGCGGCGGCGCGGCAGATGGTCAAGCAGGGCGGCGGCGGCACCATTATCAACATGTCGTCGATCAACGCCGTCGTCGCGATCCCCAATATCGTGCCGTACGTCACCGCCAAGGGCGGGGTGAACCAGCTGACCAAGGTGATGGCCCTGGCCCTCGCCGACAAGGGCATCCGCGTCAACGCGATCGGCCCGGGCTCGATCATGACCGAGATGCTGAAATCCGTCGCCCACGACAAGGCGGCGATGCACAAGGTGCTCGCCCGCACGCCGCTGGGCCGCGCCGGCGAGCCGGACGAGATCGGCAAAGTCGCGGTGTTCCTGGCGTCGGACGATTCCAGCTACATGACCGGCGAGGTCGTCTATGTCGATGGCGGCCGGCTGGCCCTCAACTACACGGTGCCGGTGAAGGAGTAGCCCCCGATGGTCGAGGCGCCGGATTGGGCCGTGATCGAAACGGGTCTGTAAGCGGGCGGTGCGGTCGATGGCGGCGATTCCGAAACACATGTGCGCGGTGCTGCTCAAGGGCCATGGCGGCTTCGAGCAGCTCGAGTACCGCGACGACGTGCCGGTCCCGGCCCCGGACGCCGGCGAGGTGCTGGTTCGCGTCGGCGCTGCGGGCGTCAACAACACCGACGTCAACACCCGGGTCGGTTGGTATTCCAAGAGCGTCAGCGCGGGCACGACGAGCGACGCCGCGGCGGATGGAATCGCGGGTGCCGACGTCGGCGATGCCAGCTGGTCGGGTAGCGCGCTGACCTTCCCCCGGATCCAGGGCGCCGACGTCTGCGGCCGCATTGTCGCCGTCGGCGAGGGCGTCGACCCCGCCCGCCTGGAGGAACGCGTGCTGATCGATCCCTGCCTGCGCGAGCCGGCGGGCTGGGAACCGTATCGGGCACACTATCTCGGCTCGGAGTGCGACGGCGGCTTCGCCCAGTACATGACGGCGCCGGCGGTGCACGCCCACAATGTCGACAGCGGGCATACCGATGCCGAGCTCGCCTCGTTCCCCTGCTCCTACTCGACCGCCGAGAACCTGCTCACACGCGCGGCGCTGAAGACCGGGGAGACCGTTCTGGTCACCGGGGCCTCGGGCGGCGTCGGATCGGCCGCGGTCCAGCTCGCCAGGCGGCGCGGCGCCCGGGTGATCGCGGTCGCCGGCGCCGCGAAGGCGGAGGACGTGACGGCGCTGGGCGCCGACGCGGTGATTGCCCGCGGCGACGGCTTGGTCGACCGGCTCGGCCGCGAGGCGGTGGACGTCGTCGTCGACCTCGTCGGCGGGCCGCAGTGGCCGGAGCTTCTCGAGATCCTCAAGCGCGGCGGGCGCTATGCGGCTTCGGGCGCGATCGCCGGGCCGATGGTCCAACTTGATCTGCGCATCCTTTATCTGAAAGACCTGCGGCTGGTGGGCTGCACCGTCCTCGAGGATGGCGTGTTCGGCAATCTGGTCGGTTACATCGAGCGCGGCGAAATCAGACCGGTCGTCGCGAAGACCTACCCATTGGCCGAAATCGTTTCGGCCCAGAAGACGTTCCTCGAAAAGCGGTTCACCGGAAAGATCGTGCTCGTGCCGCCGGTCTGAGGGGCCGAGCCGGGCAACGCGATCAGTCGAACTTGGGCTCGTCGAGCGGCGCCTGCATGGGCTCCGGGTCCGGCGGCGGCGCCATCGGCACGGGCTCGATCATGGCCGAATTGCTGAAATCGGTCGGCCACGAACAGGAGGCGATGCACAAGGTGCTCGCCCGCACACCGCTCGGCTGCGCCGGCGAACCCGAGGAGATCGGCAAGGTCGCGGTGTTCCTGGCGTCGGACGATTCCAGCTACATGACCGGCGAGGTCGTCTATGTCGACGGCGGTCGGTTGGCCCTCAACTCCACCGTACCGGTGAAAGAATAGGCGACCGCACGAGGGCCGCGGGCAACCCGAAATGGTCTCGATTCCGGCACGCGTGTGCGCCGTGCTTCTCAGGGGCCATGGCGGTTTCGAGCAGCTCGAGTACCGCGACGACGTGGCGGTGCTCAGGCCCGTCGCGGGTGAGGTGCTGGTGCGCGTCGGCGGCGGGTTGCTTTCCGCAAGGGGGAGGTCAAACTAGAGGATTTGACCTAGGTCATGGACCTCCCGACAGCCGCTGATAGTTTTCCGCCCATACACATTTCGCGTTGCAGTTCTCCCTGCTTCGAGTAATCCGGGGAAGGGGGATATGCTGTTATGAATTCCTGAGAAGGCGAGAAAACAAAGAAAAAACACCGCCCGGAACAGTGACCCGGCACTGTCGACGCCTGGGCTACGTTCCGCATGTACCAGTCCGGGCAAGACAGTATCGGATCCCATGATCGAATGGGAGATTCGATATGAAACAGCGTCTGATCGCGGCGCTCGCGCTCATCGTGGGCGTCGTCGTCTGGATATTCCCATCGTTGTCACGGACCGAGGTTGACTGGCGGCGATTTGAGGGCGCATCGATCACCGTTATTACTGACTCGGGCGCTTCGAGCGTTGCCTGGCTCCAGCCAATGGCCAAACGGTTTCAGGAAGAGACCGGTGTCACCGTGCGAATTGAGGCGCTCCCATCTAGGGAGTATCGAAAGAAGCAAGACGACATGTTCGCTGCCAGGGATGACTCGCTGGATGTCATTACGCTGCAAATGGACAACCGCGGTGGGAAATTGACGGCAGCGGGACATCTTGCAAACCTTGAGCCGTATCTGGCAGATCCCGAGCAAACTCCGGCGAATCACGACTTCCCCGGTGACTGGCTGGGCGGCTGCCTGAACACCCAGAAGGTGATCGCGGGGCAACCAATCAACAATATTGTCTGGTCCGCCCAGGCCCAGCTGCTCCACATCCGCAAGGACTTGTTCAAGCGATACAATGTCAAAGTACCCACCACGCTGGAAGAGCTGGAGGAAGCAGCCAAGAAGCTTACCATCGATGAAAACCGCGATGGCACGCCGGAAGTGTATGGGTTTCTCTCCCGCGGCAGCGGCGCGTCGATTACGGCCAGCTTCGCCACCTATCTCTGGAACCATGGCGGTTCCTGGTTCAGGCATGACGCGAACGGCAGGAAGGTATCCAATATCAACTCGAAGGAGGCGATCGATGCCTTCGCGTATTATGGCCGGTTGATCCGCACCTATGCTCCGCCTGAGGCCGCCAACAACAAGATCTCAGCTAACGTTGCCCTGTTTGCCGCCGGCAAGGTGGCCATGTTGTCTGAGCTTAACTATTGGACGGCTCTGTTCGAAGATCCCCGGAAATCGCAGGTCGTCGGGAAGACGACCACAATCCTCGTGCCCCGCGGCACGGCGGGCAGTTATCCCAACCTGCCCACGACCTCGCTGGCCATCTCGCAGTATTCCAAGAAGAAGGACATCGCCTACATGTTCATCATGTGGATGACCCAGAAGCATATCATGCAACTGGGACAGAACAACGCAGTGCCCATGTGCCGTCGGTCGGTATGGGGTGACCCATCGTACCGGGCGCCTTCTCCCGCCTGGGGGAAGTCGGCGCAAATTGCCGCCGAATATGGCATCGCGATCGCCAAACCCCAGGCCATGGCCATAGGAAAGATGCGCGACGCGGCCGCCGAAGTGATGCACGTGGCGATAAAGGACGGTTCGCGTTCGGCCATCCAGACCGTGGCGGATCGGCAAGCCAGGATCATGGACAAGCTGATCGAGGAGACGGAGAAGGGGCTGGATTTCCGGGGCGCCTTGCCCGCGGATGCGAAGTTGATGCCCGCTTCGGAGCAGATCCTTCCTATTCGGGTGGAAGGCCTGGATTACCTCGGAAAGAACGGAGGGACATAATACTAGCCTCCCCGCAGCTCCTGCCGGAGAGCGCCTCCGTCGGACCCGTACCGGCGGGGTTTTCTTTTCAGGGGCAAATCAGGAACGTACGCAAATCCCTATCTGGCGGTCACCGATACAAGCGACCCAAGTTGGGCCGCGGCGGCTTTCCCCTTTCCTGCGGGTACAGGGCGCGGATGTCTGCGGACGGGACGGATCGTCCAGTCGCTGCAGTCAGTCCAATTTCGGCTCGTCGAGCGGCGCCTGCATCGGCTCCGGCTCAGCGGGCGCCGCCATCGGTACGGCCTGCGCGCCGCGGCCGGTCTTGCGCGCCTTCTGCACCGCTTCGGTCAGCTCCATGTGGGTGCACAGCCCCAGCTCCACCGGGCTGCGCGGCTGGAGATTGGCGATGTTCCAGTGGGAGCGCTCGCGCACCGAATTGATGGTCGGCTTGGTGGTGCCGATCAGCCGGCCGATCTGCGCGTCGCTGAGCTCCGGATGGTGACGCAGCAGCCAGGCGATCGCGTCGGGCTTGTCCTGGCGTTTCGAAACCGGCGTGTAGCGTGGCCCCTTGGGGCGGGAGACCGGCTGCGGGATATCGGATTCGGCGAGTCGCAGCTTGTAGTTCTCGTCGGCTTCGCCCCGGGCGATCTCCTGCTTCGTCAGCTGGCCGTTGGCGACCGGGTCCATGCCCGCCATTCCGCCCATCACCTCGCCGTCGGCGATGGCGCGGACCTCCAGGATGTGCAGGCCGCAGAACTCCGCGATCTGGTCGAAGGAGAGCGTGGTGTTGTCGACCAGCCAGACGGCGGTCGCCTTGGGCATCAGTGGCTTGGGCATTCCTACTCCGGGATTGTTGTCCCGCGCCCGGCAGCGTGCCGTCGCGGGTCGATCTTGCGCTCTGTTGACGCCTTATATAACGCACGGCGCGCTTGGTGCAATTGTCGAGAGCCGAATCAGGGGATTTACCGGGTCGGACGGCGCCGTGAGTTTGCAGCCGCTGGTGCAAGTGACCACAACAGGCTTGCGACACCGATCATCCGCCGCCACACTTCCGATATGACGGACGACGACCGGAGCCGTGCAGCCCATGGACGAGAACGATCTGCAGCCGCAAAAGCGGAAACCCGATCTTAAGAATCTCGAAGTAATGTCGGTAGAGGCACTTGAGGAATATATCGGCGAGCTGGAAGGCGAAATCGCCCGCGTGCGGGCCGAAATCGCCAAAAAACAGTCGGCCCGGTCGACCGCAGAATCGGTTTTCCGGAAATAATTGCAAGGCGTCGGATGATTCCGGGGTGTCGTAACCCGCAGAAAACGTTGGTTTGACGGCGGCACTGCAAGAAAAACCTAAAATTCGAAATTTTTTTCGGAATTCTGTTCTTTCGTTAACCTTTTGTTAGTATGCGCTGCATTAAGGTGTCTATGCCCTTATGAGGCCCCTAGTTAGCATACTCTGGGTATTCGATCCCCCGTTTATGCCTCCCTGTCCAACTTGAGCCGCATCGCGCGGCTCATTTTTTTTTGACGGCGCAGAAATTTAGCGCTAACGTATCGGCCGTGGGCAAGTTGGACAGGTAGGCAGACCAGCGGCCCGGCAAGGTCGGAATTCCGTGAGGATACGGCCAGTTGCGCGTGACGGGTTCCGATCCGTGTCTGCTAGAGCTGCTAAGAAGAAATGGGGCCGCCTCATCGGGCGGCCCCGTCGTTTGTGAACCCTCAACCCGTTGCCGCGGCGCTTCGCGCGGCCTTCCGGACTGATCATGGCCGACGAAACCCTGCCCGGACGGGCCAAATTCCCGCATTTCATGGCCATTCCGACGCGCTGGATGGACAACGACATCTACGGCCACGTCAACAACGTGACCTACTACTCGTATTTCGACACCGCGGTGAACCACCATCTGATCACGGCCGGCGGACTCGACATCCACCATGGCCCGGCCTTCGGTGTCGTGGCGGAGACGAGCTGCCGCTTTCTCAAGCAGCTGCAGTTCCCCGACGTGATCCACGCCGGGATCCGGGTCACCCGGCTTGGCCGGAGCAGCGTGCGTTACGAGATCGGCCTGTTCCGCGGCAACGAAGAGGAACCGGCCGCGCTCGGAACCTTCGTCCATGTCTGGGTCGACCGGGAGAGCCGCCGTCCGGTGCCGGTGCCGGATGAGATCCGCGCTGCGCTGGCACCGCTCGCAGGAACGCCGGCGTGAATCGAGTGGGGCGCGCCCGGACGGACGCGCCCCCGAAATTGCCGCCGCTTGGCTCGAAGCGTCAGGCAGCCTTGTCGGTCAGCACCTTGCGACCGCTGCCCTTGCCGATGGCGATCGTCCGGGGCTTCATGGCCTCGGGCACGTTGCGGACCAGATCGACCGTCAACATGCCGTTGTCCATGCTGGCGCCGGTCACCTCGATGTAATCGGCGAGGCTGAAGCGCAGCTCGAAGGCGCGCCGGGCAATGCCGCGATGGATGTAGGACACATCCTCCTTCTCGGTCTTCTCGGGCGTGCTGGCGATGGTCAGCTGCCCGTCCTGGACCTTGACCTCGAGCTCGTCCTCACCGAAACCGGCAACCGCAACGGTGATGCTGTACCGGTCCTCGCCGGTCTTGACGATGTTGTACGGCGGGTAGCTCGGCGTCTCGCCGGCCCCGGCCATGCTGTCGAGCAGGCGGAACATCCGGTCGAATCCGATCGTCGAACGGGTGAACGGGGAAAGATCAAACGTCGTACGCATAGCCACATCCTCCTTCTCAAGCGATATGGTTGTCTCGGACCCACCACCATGGCTGGGCCCTGCCGGGCGATTCCCGGCTTCATCACGTTCCGACCCGGATCCGGCATCGGAACACCGTTGCATTTAAGAAACTGTCGTGTGTTTTCAAGGGGCCGTATGGTTAACGGGCGCGAAATTTGTGTGCGGCTGAAAAATCAAGTATATTAAAGGCTTAACATGGGCGGCGGTGACCAATTCATCGGCGGGTCGGCAAAGGAACTACGCGATGACCGACGAGCGCGAAAAGAACAGCCAGGACACCGCGGGAACGCCACTCTATTTCAACGGCACCTATGCGGAAGCCCTCGATCTGCTGGTCGAGGCGCGCAACTATGTCGAACGCAACGTGCCGGCCTTCCGGTACAGCGATAACCCGCCGGATGCGGCCGTAATGACGAAGGAGACGATGCGCCTGACCTCGCGCCTCACCCAGGTCATGGCGTGGCTGATGGCGCAGCGCGCCGTTCAGGAAGGCGAGATCGACGAGGCCGAGCTGGTCCAGGACAAGTACCGCCTCGAAGGGCATGAGGTCTGCCTCAAGCGGGCGATCGAGGATATGGACGATCTGCCGGACGGGCTGTCCGACCTGATGGACCGCAGTTACGAGCTGTACAAACGCATCATGCGGCTCGACATGCGGTACATCGATCCCAGGAAGAAGAACTGAGACGCGATTCGGCGCGGCACCCGCCGGGCGCCGCAACGCAAGAGCGGGCGCCACGAATGTGCGCCCGCTTGTCATATGCGGTGGCCGTCGCGTGCCGGCCCGGGCCGCTATTTCTTGAGGGCGAAGCTCTGGAAGCGCTTGTTGAACTTCGCCACCTGTCCGCCGGAATCCACCAGCCGGTGCACGCCGGTCCAGGCCGGATGCGATTTCGGGTCGATTTCCAGCTTCAGCGTGTCGCCCGCCTTGCCCCAGGTCGAGCGGGTCTTGTACGTCGTCCCGTCGGTCATCTCGACAGTGATCTCGTGGTAATCGGGATGGATGTCCGCTTTCATCGCTCGGTCCTCTTGCAAGACAGCGCGGCTGTATACAGGACACGGGCCGCCGATGCAAGCCCAGGGGTTGCCGTCGGCGCGCCCCGGGGCGGCCATCGCTTTGCCAGATTTTAACGGTACCGGAATAGAGTCCGTTCGGCACGGCAATGGAAGCGAGGGCTATGGCGTCGGCGTTCACGAGACTTCTGATTTGGCTGGTTTCCGCCATTGCGGCGCTGATCGGCCTGGCCATTGTCGCGGGATTTCTCGCACCGTGGCTACCGGCGGCGGATTCGCTGGCGCATTTCCGGCTTCACCTGACCGCGGCGCTGGGGCTCGCCGCGGCGCTGCTGCTGGCGGTCCGGAGCTGGCGTCGGGCGGGCGTCGCCGCCGTGGTGAGCGCCGCCGGGCTCGTCGCGCTCATGCCGGCGCTGCCGCTCTGGAGTCCGGCCGACAATGGCGGCCAGGAGCCGTCGCTGGTGCTGGTCCAGCTCAACCTGTCGTACCGCAACCGCACGCCGCAGGCAGTGGCCGATTTCGTGCGCAGCGAGGATGCCGACGTCGTGACGTTGCAGGAGGTCACCGACCGCACCGCACGCGTGATCGCTCTCCTCGAACAGGATTATCCCAATCGCGTGCGGTGCCCGTTCGGCCGGGTCGGTGCCGTTGCCGTGCTCTCGCGCCTGCCGAAAGCGCCCGGCGAATCGGCGGGCTGCGAGCAGGGGCGGGGCCTCGCCTGGCTGCGGGTCGTCGCCGCCGGCCGGCCGGTCAGCGTCGCATCCGTCCATCTGCACTGGCCGTATCCGTTCGGACAGGCGGTGCAGATCAAACGTCTGCAGGGCGAGCTTGCGGATATTCCGCGGCCGGTCCTGCTCGCCGGCGACTTCAATGCGGCGCCGTGGAGCCACGCCGTGGCGCGGATGTCGGCGGCCAGCGATACGACGGTCGCCGGCGGCCTGCGATTCACCTTCCGACTGCGGCCGCTCGCGTGGGCGCCGCCGATCGACCTGCCGATCGATCACGTCCTGGTGCCGGCCGGGATCGTGCCGATCGAGGTGCGGGCCGGCCCCGGGCCCGGATCGGACCATCGTTCGGTGGTCGCCCGGCTGGCGTTGCCGCCGGTGCCGGCGGCCGCCACGGTAGCCGATCCGTCGGCGGCCCGGCTCGCGGCACGCCGATGACCTGAGGGGCCGGGCGGGCCGCGGCTTGCCGCTTGCCTTGTGCGCCGGCATGTGCATTCCTTCCGCACCCCAGCGGAAAGGGAGCACGACCCTGCGCCACCCGACCTACATGGACGCCGCGCTGAAGGAAGACCGCGGCAAGGCCAGCGATCTGCGGGCCCTTGCTGCCTTGTTGCGCTACGTGCGGCCCTACTGGCCGGCGGCGCTGGGCGCGGCGGTGGCGCTGGTGATCGCCGCGGGCACCGTGCTCGCCCTCGGCCAGGGGCTGCGGACGCTCGTTGACAAGGGGTTCAGCGCCGGCGATGCCGGGCTGCTCGATACCGCGCTCCTCGTGCTGCTTGCGGTCATCCTGCTGCTTGCCGCGGCGACCTATGCCCGCTTTTACCTCGTCTCCTGGATCGGCGAGCGTGTGGTCGCCGACCTGCGGCGCGCCGTCTTCGACCATGTCGTCCGGCTCAGCCCCGGCTTCTTCGAGGTCACCCGCACCGGCGAGGTGCTGTCGCGGCTGACCACCGACACCACGCTGCTGCAGATGGTGATCGGCTCCTCGGCGTCGGTGGCGATCCGGAATTTCCTTCTGTTCTGCGGTGCCAGCGCCATGCTCGCGGTAACCAGCCCGAAGCTGACCGGGCTGGTCTTCCTGTTCGTCCCCGTCGTCGTCGCGCCGATCGTGATCTTCGGGCGGCGGGTGCGGCGGCTCAGCCGTGCGGCGCAGGACCGGGTCGCCGACCTGTCCGCCTATGGCGACGAGGCGCTGCACGGCATCCGCACGATGCAGGCCTACACCCACGAAGCGGAGGATCGGCGCCGTTTTCGCGACGTGGCCGAAACCGCCTTCCGGATCGCCGTGCGCCGCGTCGGCGCGCGGGCGCTGCTGAGCGCCGTGGTCATCACGCTGGTGTTCGGCGCCATCGGCCTGATCCTGTGGATCGGCGGCCACGACGTGATCGCCGGGCGCATATCTGCCGGCGATCTTTCCGCCTTCGTGTTCTATGCGGTCATCGTCGCCGGGTCGGTCGGCGCGATCTCCGAGGTCGTCGGAGACCTGCAGCGCGCCGCCGGCGCCGCCGAACGGCTGCTCGAGCTGCTGAACACCGTGCCGCAGATCGCCGCGCCGGCGCACCCGCTCGCCCTGCCGGAGCCGCCGCGTGGCGCCGTTGCCTTCGAGGGCGTCACCTTCACCTACCCGTCGCGGCCGGAGATCGCGGCGCTCGACGGCTTCGAGCTTTCCGTCGCGCCGGGCGAGACGGTGGCGCTGGTCGGCCCCTCCGGCGCCGGCAAGACGACGGTCGTGCAACTGCTGCTGCGCTTCTACGATCCCGATTCCGGCACCGTGCGGCTCGACGGCATCGATTTGCGCGACGCCGACCCGCTGACCGTCCGCGCCCGTTTCGCGCTGGTCGCGCAGGAGCCGGTGATCTTCGCCGACAGCGCCTGGGAGAACATCCGCTACGGCCGCCCGGGCGCGAGCGACGAGGAGGTCCGCGCCGCCGCCGAGGCCGCCGCCGCGACCGAATTCCTCGATCGCCTGCCGGACGGTTTCGACAGCCACCTCGGCGAGCGCGGCATCAAGCTGTCGGGCGGCCAGCGCCAGCGCATCGCCATNNTGCTGCTGCTCGACGAGGCGACCAGCGCGCTCGACGCCGAATCCGAGCGGCTGGTGCAGCAGGCGCTGGAGCGCCTGATGCGCGGCCGCACGACGATCGTCATCGCGCACCGCCTCGCCACCGTGCTCAAGGCCGACCGCATCGTCGTGATGGACCACGGCCGTGTCGTCGACGAGGGCACGCACGAGGACCTCACGCGCGCGGGCGGCCTCTACGCGCGCCTCGCGAAGCTGCAGTTCGACCAGGGCCGGGCGCTGGCCGGCCGCGACGATGAGGCCGCGGCGGAGTAGGCGATCCCGATAGCGAATGCGGCGAGGTTCAGATCCCGCCGGCCAGGAGATCGCGCTCCGCTGTCTCGGAGTCGGCAGTCTGCGACTGGGCCCGCCACAACGCGGCGTAGAACCCGTTGCGTTCGACGAGTGACGCATGGTCGCCGCGCTCGACGATGCGGCCGCGGTCGAGCACGACGATCTCGTCCGCATCGACCACGGTCGACAGCCGGTGGGCGATGATGATCCGCGTGCTGCCGCCGAACGCGCCGGACAGATTGCGCTGCACCGTCGCCTCGGTGCGGCTGTCGAGGGACGAGGTCGCCTCGTCGAGAACCACGATGCGCGGCCGCCGCAGGATCGAGCGGGCCAGCGCGACGCGCTGCTTCTCGCCGCCGGAGAGCTTCAGGCCGCGCTCGCCGACGATGGTGCGGTAGCCCTGCGGCAGCGCCATGATGAAATCGTGCAGCTCGGCGGCGCGCGCCGCCTCTTCGACTTCGGCATCGGACGCGCCGGGGCGGCCGAATCGAATATTGTCGCCGATCGTATCGTTGAACAGCACGGTGTCCTGCGGCACCGCGGCGAGCGCACGGCGCAGGCTCTGCTGCGTTACCTGACGGATGTCCTGGCCGTCGATCGCGATGACGCCGCGATCGACGTCGTAGAAGCGGAACAGCAGCCGCGCGATGGTCGACTTGCCGGCGCCGGTCGGCCCGACGATGGCCAGCGTGCGGCCCGGCCGGGCGGTGAACGAGACGCCGTGCAGGGCGCCGCGTCCCGCACCGTACTGGAACGAGACCTTGTCGAATGCCAGCTCGCCCGGCCCGTCGCCGAGCGGCGCCGCATCCGGCCGGTCGACGATCTCCGGCCGCTCGTCCATCAGGTGCAGCAATTGTTCGAGGTCGACCAGCGCCTGCTTGATCGAGCGGTACAGGTTGCCGAGCCGCTCCATCGGGCGGATCAGCTGCAAGAGGTAGGCGTTGACCAGCACCAGCTCGCCGACGCTCATCGCGCCGGCGCGCACGCGGCCGACGGCGAGCCACAGGATGGCGCCCATCGCGGCGGCGATGATCGTCATCATCGCCATGCCGAGCAGGCTGCGGAAGGTCAGCGAGCGCACGGTGAGCGATTCGACCTCGCCGAGGCTGCGGTCGTAGTGCGCGGCGACGTGCCCCTCGTTGCCGAACAGTTTCACCGCCTCGAAGTTCAAGAGGCTGTCGACCGCCTCGCCATGCGCGCGCGAGCCGGTCTCGACGGCGCGGCGCTGGTGCACCCGCAGCCGGTTGGAGCCGACGACCAGGACGATGCCGTAGAGCGCCAGCGCGCTCGCGAGGATCGCCGCGAACACCGGATCGACGGCGAGGAGCATGACCACGGTCACGAACAGGATCTCCGAGCCCAGCGGCAGGATCAGGAACACGGCGTCGAACAGGAGCTCGCGCAGCCCGCGCAGGCCGTTGTCGAGGATGCGGCTGATCTGCCCCGGCTTGCGGGCGAGGTGGAAGCGGATCGACAGCCCGTGCATGTGCTCGATGGCGCGCAGCGCGAGATTGCGCTGGAGGCGCTGGTCGATCGGCGCGAACAGCGCCCAGCGCGCCTCGTTGAGCATGCGGGTGATCCAGTACAGCCCGACATAGCCGGCGACGAACACCCCGGCGGCGATGGCCCATTGCCGCTGGGGCGCGGCCACGCTGTCGACCAGGCCCGCGAACAGCAGCGGCACCAGCGCGTTCAGCAGCGCGGTGCCGGCCAGTAGCGCCATGGTCGCGCCGAGCCGGAGCTTGAAGCCGTGCAGGTCGGCCGGCCACAACAGGCGCATCAGCCGGCCGAGTGCGGCCCAGCCGCCGCCCTTCGTCGCCGCCGCGGACGCGGTCGCCCGGAATTCCCGCGCCATCGTCGCCCGTCGCCCCCGCGGTGCCTAGGCCGCCTTGCCGTCGTGCGCGCTGCGCGAATCCGCCGGCGCCGCGTCGCGCTCGCGCATGCCGTAATCGCGCAGCACCGCGGCGACGCGCAGCGTGTAGTCGCGGAAGATGCCGCCGCGGCCCGCCGCCTGGGCGCTGCGGTGCTCGGCGACCTGGCGCCACGCCGCCACCGCTTCCTCGTCGCGCCAGTAGGACAGCGACAGGTACTTGCCCTTCTCGGTCAGGCTCTCGAAGCGCTCGATCGAGATGAATCCGTCGAACTCCTCAACGAGCGGCCGCAGCTCGGCGGCGATATCGAGGTAGTCCTGGGTGCGGCCCTCTGCGGGCCAGACTTCGAAGATCACGGCGATCATCGGGCGCTCCTCTCCTCCCGTTCCGGCATGGCCGGCGTCACCGGCAGCCTAGCCGATAATCCGTGCGCGGGAAATCCGCTGCGACCGACGCAGCACGGTTTCCCTGTCGGGCCGGTTCCGCTACCTTCTCGGCAGTTGCGCAACAACATCGAAGGACAGCCGGACTCATGGATCCCATCGCCAAGCTCACCAAAGGATTCCGGGAATTCCGCGACGGCCGTTTCGCGGCCCAGCGCGCCGTCTACGAGAGGCTGGTGGACCAGGGCCAGAACCCGAAGGTGGCGCTCATCGCGTGCTCCGACTCGCGGGTCGATCCGGCCGTCGTGCTGCAGGCCGACCCGGGCGACCTGTTCGTCGTCCGCAACGTCGCCAACCTGGTGCCGCCCTTTGAGCGCGAAGGCCACTACCACGGCACCAGCGCGGCGCTGGAATTCGCGGTCGAGCACCTCGAGGTGGCGCATGTGATCGTGCTCGGACACGCCCATTGCGGGGGCATCCGCTCCCTGTTCGACACGGGCGGGCGCGCCGGCGCCGGCACCGACTTCGTGGCGCCGTGGATGGACCTCGTGCGCTCCGCCCATCTGCGGGTCGAGGCCACGATGCCGGACGCCGCGGAGGAGGTGAAGGCCAGGGCCTGCGAGCAGAGCGCGGTGCTGGTGTCGCTGGAGAACCTGATGACCTTCCCGGGCATCGGCACGCGCGTCGCCGACGGCCGGCTGCGCCTGCACGGCTGGTATTTCGACATCCGCGCCTGCGCCCTCCACATCTACGACGCCGGCACGCAGCAGTTCGAGCCGGTGGACTGAACCCAGGAGAAACCCCCTCAGGGCATTTACGCGGCCAACGACCTGCGCGGGGATGTCCGCCGCGTTGGCTGCCGCCCCGGCGCGCCGCAAACGAAGCAACCGAGCACCGCTATGCCGGGGACGGCAGCGGTCTTTCAGATCCGATGCGCGCGAGCGGACTGAGGTTGAGCCAGGTGGCCAACCGTTTCCTCGCGGCTGCCGAGCCGATCACTTCCAGGCGCTCGCTGTCCAGCGCCCGGCTCAGGGGCAGGTCGCCACGGACGATATAGATCATGTCCGGCAAACTGCACGCGAGATACAGGTCGACCTTGAAACCGGGATCATTGAGGCAGAGTTCGCACACGCCGTTCTGGTTCACGAACCACCAGAGGTCCCTGCCTGACCGCTGATTGGTGAACTGCAGCCTGACGACCGCCCGCTCCGCCGCGAACGCGTCCGGCTTGACGCTGCGCTCCAGCGTCCAGATCAGCAAGCCGAGGTCGATTTCGTTCTCGGCCAGCTGCCGTCGCGACCAGCGCTGTCCCCATATTCCGAGGGCTGCGATTAGGGGGGCGAATTCCTCTCCGGCCGGCGTCAGGTGGTAGGTCCCGCCCCGGGCCGCTGGCCGTCGTTCGATGACGCCTTCCGCCTCGAGCTGCTTCAGGCGGCGTGACAGCAGCGTCGGCGACATCAGCGGCACGCCGCGATGAAGCTCCGAAAAGCGCGTCGCGCCGGCCGCGAGATCGCGCACGATGAGCGGCGTCCAACGCTCGCAGAACACCTCCGCCGCCTTGGCGACGGGACAGAACTGACCGTAGCTCTTCATCGTCTGATCCTACCGATCCCGAGGATAGCACCGGTGCGTTACCCTTTGAAACTACATTTTATGGACTATCCGCACCGTCACCGGCGCTGCACGATGTGCGCCGGTTTCACGCCGCATGCGCGACGCTGGACAATCGAAATCGGAGGGAACGCCATGGATGCCACGCTTGCCGGACAGGTTACGCGAAACGCCGCAGATATCTATGAAGAGTTCTTTGTGCCGGCGTTGTTCCGGCAGTGGGCGGTACCGGTCGCGGCGTCTGCCGCCATCGCTGCCGGCCAGACGGTTCTGGACGTTGCGTGCGGGACGGGTGTGCTGGCCCGCGAGGCCTTGCGGCGCGTTCGGCCGGGCGGGACCGTTGTCGGTCTCGACCGCAACGAAGGCATGCTCACCGTTGCGCGACGCCGCTCGCCCCTTATCGAATGGCGGCAGGGAGAAGCGGAGTCCCTGCCGTTCCCGGATGGCAGACTCGATGCCGTCGTCAGCCAGTTCGGCCTGATGTTCTTTGACGATCGCGTTGCGGCGTTGCGCGAAATGTGGCGCGTCCTGCGGCCGGGTGGCCACCTCGCCGTCGCCGTCTGGGATGCGCTGGACCGCACGCCCGGATATGCCGCGATGACGCGGCTGCTGCAGCGGCTGTTCGGCGATCGGATCGCCGATGCGCTTCGGGCGCCGTATGTATTGGGCGACCCCGACACGGTTCTGTCGCTGTTTGGCGCCGCCGGCATCCGCGGCGCGCACCTGCAGACGCAGTGCGGTACGGCCCGTTTCCCGTCGATCGACGCGTGGGTGCGGACCGACGTCAAGGGCTGGACGCTTGCCGATCTGATCGACGATGTTCAGTATCAGGCGCTGCGGCGCGAGGCGCGGGCCGAACTCATGGCGTTCGTGCAGAAGGATGGCGCCGTCGAGTTCGCTGCCCCCGCTCACATTGTTACTGCCGTCAAACAGTGACCGCGCGCTGCGACTGGCGCGCCGGCCGGGCCAGGCGGCCTGCGGGGGCAGGGATCACGCTGCCTTGCGGTTGCCTTCGAGCCAGAGGTCGACGAGCGCGACGGTCTCGTCCACCGTGTCCGACTGCATGCCCTTCTGCGCCGCCAGGGTGCGCACCAGGCAGTCGACCCGCTCGATGTTCGGCGCGCCGCCGGCCAGAGCCCGCGCCGCCGAGGACGGCTTGACCAGACCCTGCGCCGCGTTGGCGTATTTCTCGAACGGCACCAGGTCCTCGCGCGCCGCGCCCAGTGCGACGCACAGATCGCCGACCCAGTTGTAGATCGCGCGCGACAGCTCGAGGTCGCTGTGCACCGCTTCCCTGATCGAGCGCATTTCGTCCTTCTGGACGCAGCGGTAGTTGCCGGTCAGCAGCATGCTCCATTTCGCCAGCGGCACGAAGATCGAATCGTGCACCTTGAGCTTGACCGGCAGTTCCATCGGTCCGTCACCGGCATCGTAGCGGATCGCCTCGATGTCCGCCTGCAGCCGGCGCAGCATGTCAGTGTGGGCGTCCGACTCGAAGCGCGCGGCCTTGAAGTTCGTCGGCAGCGCGACCTGCAGCACGTTGACCGGCTCTTCCGGCGGGCGGAAGGCCTGCGGGTCGGGGCTGCACAGGGTCATGAAGGCGGGATCGAAGCCGTCCCAGACGGTGGCGTCGGCGTAGCAGTGCCTGACGGTGGCGACGTCCAGCCCGGGCATGCGCGCAAGATACGGCAGCGGCGGCATGTTCATGATCGACATGCACGGGATCCGCGCCGTGGCCACCTTATCCAGCAGGTCGCGCACGCCCGGCGCGCGGTACTGCGGCTCCTGCATCGCCAGGGTGACGAGGTCGAACTTCGTCGGATCGGCGACATCGGTCGTTGCCGCGGCGAGGGCGCCCTTGCACTGACGCGAGTCGATCTCGACGAGGCCCTCGCGTCCCTTGACCGGAAGCCGCACGCGCGTGCCCTCCCGGTTGATGAGGTCGGCCTCCTCGGGCAGGCAGACCATGGTGGCGTTGTGGCCTGCGAGGATCAACTTGGTGGCCAGAAGGGAGCCGTAGGAGGCGCCCATGATCATTACGTTGTAGGGGGTCGTCATGACGAGCCTGTCAGTGTCGTGCAGGGGGTGCGCCAGCAGCGCAACTGTATACAATTTTCGTAGAACGACCGGACCCTATGCCTCGGAGTGGGGCGGGTCAAGCCTTGATGTCGGGAAATCCGCACCGCCGTCGCCGGACGAATCGGCGTGGTTTCACAGGCCGGGCGACCGCCGCACGGTATCGTGCTAGTGAATGAAGTCCCAGGCGACCGTTTCCTTGCCATTCACTCTGCCGAGTAGAGCGTTTTACGCGATGCCCACCGAACCGCCGCCTTCCCCCATTGTCGCGAACGACGGCAGCCTCGCCTTCCGGCTCTACGATCTTGCCACCGGTGACGAGGACGCGCGGCTGTGTCGCGATATCGCCGACGACCAGTGCCGCGAGCAGCCGCGGAATTTCCTGTTCCAGGTCGTGGCCCAGGCGTTGAGCAAGACCGGCGACGTCCTGGCCGACAGCAAGGTCGTGCTGCCATGGCTTCTGGGCGCGGTCGGTGCGCCGGTCCATCTGGTCGGCCTTCTGGTGCCGATCCGCGAATCGCTGGCCCTGATGCCACAGATCCTCGTCGGCGGCGTCATCCGGCGCGTGCCGGTGCGCAAGGGCTTTTGGGTCGCGGGCAGCGTGGTCGAGGGACTCTGTGTCATTCTGATGGGTGCGGTCGCGGCGGCGGGCGTCCGGGGTGCCACCGCGGGCTGGGCGATCATCGGGCTGCTTGTTGTGTTCAGCCTCGGCCGCGGAGTCGCCTCGATCGCCGCCAAGGACACGCTGGGCAAGACCGTATCCAAGGGCCGCCGGGGCCGGGTCAGCGGCTATGCCGCGACGGGCTCGGGCCTCGTCGCCGCCGCCGTCGGCCTGTACTTCGTCCTGAGCCCGGAACAGGCGCGGCCGGACTGGCTCCTGTATGCGATGGTGGTCGCCGCCGGCGTGTCCTGGCTGCTCGCCGCCGCCGCGTTCTGGCGGATCAGCGAATATCCCGGCGCCACCGAGGGCGGACGGGGCTTGGGCGATCTGATCCGTGACCAGGTAATGCTGTTGCTGCGGGACCGGGAGCTGCAGAAATTCCTGGCGGCGCGGACGCTGATGATCTCGACCGCGCTGGTCGGGCCTGTCTATGTCAGCCTCGCGCAGCGCGAGACCGGGCAGACGCTCGACGGCCTCGGCTGGCTGGTCCTCGCCTCCGGGCTCGCCGCCACGCTCAGCGCGTCGGTCTGGGGTGCGCTGGCCGACCGCTCCAGCCGCCTGACCATGGCGCTCGCCGCCGCCATGGCGGGGCTGCTCGGCCTCCTGGTGCTGGCCGCGTTCGCCTGGGTGCCGGCCGTGACCGGCAGCATCGCGTTCTACGCGGCGGCGCTGTTCGTCCTCGGCATCGCCCATGCCGGCGTGCGGATCGGCCGCAAGACCCATGTCGTCGACCTTGCCGGCGGCGACCGCAAGGCGGAGTACGTCGCCGTCAGCAATACCGTGATCGGTGTGCTGCTGCTGGTCCTGGGCGGCCTCGTCAGCGTCCTGCTCGGCTTCGGGCTCGAACTCGGCATCGCCGCCCTGTCCGCCCTTGCCCTGATCGGCGCCGCCCTCGCCCTTACGATGCGGCACGTCCAGGGTTGAGGCGCCAGATGCCGAGGTTGAGCAGCGCCGCGAAACCCACCCAGGCCGCATAGGGGACGAGGATCCAGGCCGCTGTCGCGTCGATCGGGTGGAACAGGGCGATGGTCGCAAGGATGCTGAGCCACAGGCCGACGATTTCGACGAGGGCCAGGTCGGGTCGGCGCAGGCCGAAGAACAGCGTCGACCACAGGCCGTTGAGAACGAGCTGAAGTACGAAGACCGCGAGGGGCAGGATGGCCCCCTCGATGCCCGCCTTGCGCCACACCAGCCAGCCGGAAACGGCCACCGAGACGTAGAGGACCAGCCAGACCGGTCCAAACAGCCAGTCGGGCGGGCACCACGGCGGCTTTGCCAGCCGCCGGTACCACGCGCCGGGCCGAAAGGCGATGCCGGGCGTCGCCGCCGCCGCCGAGGCCAGTACGAAGACAAGGAGGGATACGAAGGACTCGAGATCCATGGCGGACGATATAGCGCCCGGGGCGCGCCCGGACAATGAGGAGGGCCGGCCGTCCTGCGCGGCTTCTTCCGGCCGGCCGGCGAATAGAACGAAGGCGCCGCCGGGCGGCGGCTCCGTCGCGCCGGGCGTGACCTGCGCGCCGGCGGGCCGGGGTCCCGGCTTTTCGCACGGCGTTGAGGCAGGTCAATGCGCCCGCCGCGATCCTGTGCCTTATGTCGGCGCAGCGAATTCCACGCAGCAACGGAGGTTGCCATGGATATGCCAAGCTCGCGCATGACGCTGGCCGATCCCAAACAGTGCGGACATGTCACGCTGATCGATCATGCAACCGACAAGCAGTACGAATTGCCGGTTCTGGAGGGCTCCGAGGGGCCCAACGTCATCGACGTGCAGAACCTCTACCGGGACACCGGCTACTTCACCTACGACCCGGGCTATACGTCGACGGGCAGCTGCAATTCCCAGCTCACCTTCATCGACGGCGAGAAGGGGATCCTGCGCCATCGCGGCTATGCGATCGAGGAGCTGGCGGCGCACAGCGACTACATGGAGGTGTGCTTCCTGCTGCTCTACGGCGAGCTGCCGACCAAGAAGGAGAAGGAAGCGTTCGTGCACGAGATCACCTATCACACCATGGTGCACGAGCAGCTTCACTACTTCTATCGCGGCTTTCGGCGCGACGCCCATCCGATGGCGGTCATGGTCGGCGTGGTCGGCGCGCTCAGC
>JABAOD010000025.1_pt1 | contig 60114 bp, 67 predicted proteins | sample 7062151 | NCBI WGS metagenome assembly JABAOD01 (sample SAMN14538626, study PRJNA623070) | marine sediment metagenome | biome: marine biome [ENVO:00000428]; feature: marine pelagic biome [ENVO:01000023]; material: deep marine sediment [ENVO:00002113] | place: India: Gulf of Khambhat ... | reverse complement strand
CTAGTTCCTGCTCTCGAAAATGAGAACGAAAGCTTCATGTCCCTGCTGGCAGGATGACGATACGATTGCATGGTCTTGCCTGTTGAGATGGAACCTTTCTTTCGGGTCGCCCTCATGGGCTTCGCCCTCCTCCTGACCTTTCTCGTGGGCTTCTCTGCCTACCGCGCGCGCAGCGTCAAGCTCCTCCTGCTAACCCTGGGCTTCCTGGCCTTTGCCATCAAGGGGATTCTTCTGACGCTGGGATTGTTCCTGACCGTCTTTCGCCAGACCTTCCTCTCCAGCACGGAGATGATAGTGGTGGACTTCATCGTGCTCCTCCTCCTCTATGCAGGAACCGTCAAGAGCGCCTGAGGAGGGGTTGGCATTGGACGAGGAGGTCCTGGGCCTCGAGAGACGCCGCAAGGTCTACCAGCTCATCCTCTCCCATCCGGGCCTTCACATGAGGGAACTCGAGCGGCGACTTCCCATCTCCCTGGGAGACCTCCGCTACCACCTGGACTACTTGGAGAGGGAGGGGCTGATCTCCAGCAAGAGCGACGGCTTCAGGAAGGCGTACTTTTCCGTCCGGGGCGTCTCAGTGCTGGATCGGGACCTGCTTGCCCTTCTGCGCCAAAGGAACCCTCGGAGGATTATCCTTCTCCTTCTTGCGCATGGCGAGGCAGCCTCGGAGGACCTCCAGCAGGCTGTGGGCCTCAGCCGGTCCACAATAAGCTTCCACCTGCGGAAGCTGACGGAAGCGGGGCTGGTCCGAGTCCGCAGGGAGGAGGGAAGGCACTATTATCGCCTCGCCGATGAGAATAGGACAGCCCAAGTCCTGATCACCTACCGGGAGAGCTTCCTTGACGCCGCTGTGGATCGTGTCTTGGATGCCTGGCTCCGGTAAGGCGCGCTGATGTCCCCTCGCGGAGGTCGTCTGGCCAGTGGGGCTGCCCGGATTTGAAACGGGGTCACGGTCTGCCTGTCTATTGCGTGCTATAGAAAACTATAAACTACACTAGTGAGGTTTCGGATCCGTGGCAACGACGACGATCCAACTGAGTCAGGAGATGAAGAAAACCCTTGAAGGCATGAAGCTCCATCCCCGCGAGACCTATGAAGAGGTCTTGGAACGGCTGCTCGAGGACCTGCGTGAACTGAACGAGCAGACGAAGGAGGAGATCGAGCGGGCCGTCCGCGAAATCAAGGCGGGGAAGTACCGCTCCCATGATCAATTGAAGTCCGAGATGGGCTTCTGATGGTCTTCGAGATCATCTGGGCCGACTCCGCCGCTAGACAGCTGAAGAAACTGGACCGAACGGTTGCCCGGAGGATCTTCGCCAAGGTCGGGGACCTCCGAGACGATCCCTTCCCGTTGGTCAGGAAGCTTGTGAACTCGCCCTACTACCGGCTGCGGGTTGGGGACTACCGAGTCATCCTAGACATCCAGCGTGACGTGTTGCGGATTCTCGTCCTGAAGGTTGGGCACCGTGAGTCTATCTACGAGCGTTAATGCTGCCACGGGGGAGGAATGGGGCTGCCCGGATTTGAGCCAAGGTTGCGGGCTGCTCCAGACTGACTCGGCAGCGATCCCGGGGGTCCAGGAAATCGTGCAATGCAGTAGGCTCGTCGCAGCGAGTCACGTCCGCCCCGGACCCTGGAAGGTCACCTAAAGGCGATCTCCCAGCTAGACCCCGGTGAGTTGCGGTTCGCTACGATAGGAAGTCGTCGATGAAGTCCTGTGCGTGGGTGGTGTCGACGCGATAGTAGAATCCGGAGCCAACGCAGTTGAGGTTCAGGCCGAACGAACCGACGCCCGCGACCTCGGTCTCAGAGCCCGGCACGAAGGCGGGTCCCCCGGAGTCTCCGAAGCAGGCACCACCGGTCCCCCTCCCCACGCCCGGATCGCTTGACAGGTGAATGTTGGATCCACCCGTATTCGCGCTGTTGAGCTCGATGAGCATGGGGTCGGCATTGTAGCGCACCAGATCAGCCATGAGGCTCGGAACAACCGCCTGGAGTCCATACCCGACAATGGTGAAGAGCTGGTCTTGCAGTCCGCGCTGAGTGTCCAGGGCGTCCAAGGCGCCGATTGGCGGGAGTGTTCCATATGCAGAGGCGGCGACCGGGGTCCTGAGGATTACAACCCCGACATCGCTGGTCTCTGGGAAGCTGGCGAAGTTGTCCCAGTCTGGATGGGTGTGAATCGCCACAGAGTCTATCGAGGTTCCCCCACTAAAGGGGTAGAAGGGGTCGGTGATCTCCGATTCAAACCACACCCGGGCCGCACTCGTCCCGACTGTACAGTGGCCCGCCGTGAGGAAGACCGTTGGTGCGAGGAGGACGCCTGAGCATCGGTGTGACGGGGAGCCTCCGACATCGAACACCACCAGCCCAACATAAGGATGAGTGTTCCCATCCTCTTCTCCCCAGACGATTGCCTGGGCCGGTGTGGCCACGACGAGCAGAAGCACCACCATCATGAGAACTGCTACCGATCTTGCGCGCAAGGTACCTCTCCAAACAGCCCAAATGGCCAACAGCTATTTCTCCCTTGTGCTAGCTCCACAGCATTCCGTGACGACGGTTGCGTGCCGGACCGTGCGAGCTTGGCTCGGTAACCAGGCTTAGTGGGGCTGCCCGGATTTGAACCGGAGTCACGGACTCCCAAAGCCCGAAGGATTGGCCAAGCTACCCTACAGCCCCAACAACTGTCCCATGTCGCCGTGAAGCTTTAACGATTCGTCGAACGCAATCAGTCCGGGGGACTCACCTCAGCAGCCTGGGCTTCCCTCAGCCATCCGAGGAGTTGGTCATCGACCTCCTCCCCTCCTCTTACCTTGACGAAATGCAGAACCTGGTTTGGAGCAAGGCTTTGTGGTCCGAAGGATGCGGGGTCCCGCCAGCTGACGATCCAGAGCGAACTCCACGGTGAGACTGTCCCTATGGATGTAGATCATGGCGAAGTGGAATCGATCGGCGAGATTGATGGCCGACTTCACGGCGTCGACTCGAACCGGACCGCTCTGTTTCAAGCCTTCCACAAGACGGTCAAAAGTTCCACGAAGCTCCTCGGCCTTACCACGAAAGTGGTCATCGACAGAAACGGAGACACAGGAGTGGCTCTGATTGTGCCGGGCGAACTTCCTTCTGCATTCAGGACAATCCCAGAGCTCCATGAGTCACTCACCTCAACACGTGCGTGCAGTCATGTCGCGGACCGCTCGCCGCACGGCTTCCGAGCTTGTATACCGCGGTCGCCACCCCGTCGTCTTCAGCTTGGTGATGTCGAGCCACATGTCCCGAATGTCTCCCATCCACCCACGCCCTTCGTCGACGCCCCCCGTCCACCGATAGTTTACACCCTTGAGCCCCAGGGCGTCGCAGACCGTGTTCGCCAGTTCCTCCACGGTGATCTGATCCTCGCTACCGACGTTGAAGACATCGAAGGGACCCTTGGCGGCTCGCATACCCGCCAGCAGGCCGGCAATACAGTCACCCACGTAGCAGTAGGACTTTCTCGTCCCTGGCTTCCGGCCCAATATCTCCAGCTCATCGCTGTCCCGCCGCAACTTCCTCATGAGATCGGGCACAACGCCGTGAGTCGAGCGCCCGCCCACAGCGTTGGCGAAGCGGAAGACGCTAGCCTTGAACCCGAAGGTGTGGCAGTAGGAGGAGATGAGGGCTTCACAGGCCAGCTTCGTCGCTCCATAGAGCGAGATGGGCTTCATGGGCGAGTAGTCCTCCGGCGTAGGCACCTCCGCCTCGCCGTAGACCGTGGAGGTGGAGGTGAAGAGGAGAGTCCGCGCCTCGGAGTGTCTCATGGCCTCCAGCAGTCGGTAGGTCGCCTCCGCGTTCTGCTCGAAGTCAATTCTGGTGCTCTCCAGTGCCCTTCGGACATCCGGGTTCGCGGCGAGGTGGAAAACTGCACCACAGGCCTCTAGTGCTTCCCCAATGTCGTCCTTGACGAGGTCGAGGACGACGAGTTCGAACCCCTGACGCTCCATACACGTCTCAAGAAACTCCTCGCGGCCGGTGGAGAGGTTGTCTAGGGCGCGCACCTTGTAGCCTTCATCGAGGAGCTCCTCGCACAGGTGGCTCCCCATGTAGCCCGCTCCGCCGGTGACCAGTACCTGGGTACCTTTGGGTAGCCTCGTTCTCTAGTCCCCCTTGAGGTGACGAACCAGCATATCGACCGCCCTGCCTCGATGAGAGACCTCGTTCTTCTCTTGAAGGCTCATCTCCGCAAAGGTCCTCCGCCGGTTCTTGGGTATGAAGATGGGGTCGAAGCCGAAGCCGCCGCCTCCCCTCTCCTCGAGGGCTATGCTGCCGTGGCACTCCCCCGTGAAGAGGCGAGGCCCCCCGTCCTCCGTAAATCCGAAGCATGCCCGAAAAGTAGCGTCACGATCCTCCCGACCCTCCACCAACTTCAGGATTCCCCCGCAGCCGATGGTATTGTAGACATAGGACGAGTAGACTCCCGGAAAACCCTTCAACGCGGAGACGAAAAGGCCGGAGTCGTCCACCATCACCCCTTTGCCAAAACGGGCGGACAGCCATTCAAGGGCTCCAGTAACCACCTCCTCGAGAGTGTCCGCCTGAACCTCTGGATAGATCACGTCCAGCCTCTCTAGGCCGACGCCTTGGGCTCGCAGCTTTTCGAACACTTCCTTGAACTTGGCTTGATTTGAGGTGGCGAACCTCATTGGCTGGTGCTGTAATGCCCCAGTCTAGAAATAGTCGACGACCAGAGGGGGCTAGCTCGAGGATTCCGAGGCCTAGCTGCCGCGGAGATACCTGCCGCGCTTCTCGATCTCCCTTGCCTTGGCAATCACGGTGTCGGCTTCAGGGTATGCGTCTCGGTATCCCCTCAGGACTTCCTTGTAAAGGCGGGACTTCTCGGAGTGGGCGCTGAAGAAGGCCTCATGCAGGAGGTGTAGGTCGACCCCCTTTGCTTCCAATTCACTGCTCCTCTCTCCCAGCCCGAAGTCGATGAGGTACAGTCTGTCTCCTGACAGAATTATGTTGGACGTGGTCAGGTCACCGTGTACGATGTCCCCCCCGTGGAGCCTTCCTGCCATGACACCGATGCCGTAGCACAGCTCCTCCTCATCTTCTGCTCCGGATGTGAGAACCTCCTTCGCCGTCGGGCCTTCGACCAACTCCATCGTGATTCTGTTCTGCTCCAGGTCGACGTCGTAGATTATGGGGACTGGTACCCCGAGCTTTCGGGCCTCGCGGAAGAGGCGCACTTCCGTCTTCACCCGCGATGTCCTCAGCCCTTCGTCAAGGCTGGAGTGTCGGTAGCCCTTTGGGACTCTCCGCTTCTCCACCACTCTCCGACCCATCCACTCTGTGAGGCTCAGGACGGCCTCCGCCCCTCGCTTGATCAGCAATGTACTTCTCATCCTGGCGTGCGTAGAAAAAGCTTCTCACGGCACCTGCTAGGTCGGTGGGAGCCACCGGGTCGAAGCCGGCGGGAAGGCGTGACTTGTAGAAGGTGCGGAGGAGGCGGTTGTCCAGAACGACCACGGCGGCCACGTCATCAGGACTCCGGATGCACCGACCGGCACACTGCACGAGCTTGTTCAGGGCGGGGTAGAGGTAGGCGTACTCATACGCCCTCCGACGCCCAAACATCTTTGCGTAGAAGGCTCGGAGGGCCTCCACTCTCAAGTCCGGAGGGTTAAGCGCCAGTCCTGCCACCACGACTCCGCTTAGGAGGTTTCCCGGGTAGTCCATGCCCTCGGAGAGGGATGCACCCTGAATCGCCATCAGCAGACAGCCGGGATCTCTACCCGACCGCTTCAGAACTCTCAGTAGGCCCTCCTTCTCGGCCTTGGACTGCCCACGCCTCTCCCAGAGGAGGGCCTTGGGGGGTTCTAGGCGGTGGAGGATCTCCCCGACTCGGCGAGCCATTTCGTAGGAGGGGAAGAAGGCGGCGAAGTTTCCAGGGATAACGAAGCACAGGTCGTATATCTCTCGCGCGAAGAGACGGTAGCAGTCGGGACGTCCTCGGTATGAGCTTGAGACCCTCTGGGAGGCCGCCAGGAGTCTGTTCTCAGGCGGGAAGTTGGATGGATAGCTCTTGAGCGCAACCCTTTCCTGGGGGATCCCCAGGATATCGACGTACATCTGGCCCGGGTGTAGAGTGCCGCTCATCAGCATTCCGCCGTGGACCTCCCGGAACACCGGCGCAGTGGCCGGTCTCGGATCGAGGGCCAGTAGAGCCAGGGAGCCGGATTCCGAGGGCGAGAGCAACCGCAATCGGTTGGATTCCTGCCACTCCCGGAGGACCAGGAGCGTCTCATCGGCCTGGTGTCGCAGTGAGGAGGTGAGATTCGCGGAACTCTGTTCCAGGGCATCTGCCAGTGAGGACTCGGTCGGGAAAGGCCTGGAGCTAGCATATCGCCTCAGCAGGCGAGCCAAGAAACTGCTCGGTACCTTGGACTCCCCGCCCACGACCTTTGCCTCTGCTCTGAGAAGGCCGGAGATAGATCTGAGAAGGCCAGCGAACTCCCCTCCACACGCGTCGGCGAGGCTCAAGAGAACATCGCCCGACATCCTTCCAGAGAGGGCGGCTCGTGCTCTGGAGGGAAGATTGTGAGCTTCATCGACGATCATTATACAGTCCGGCAAGCCGAAACCAAGGGCCTTGAGAATCGTCTCCCGATATTGGCTGAACAGGTAGTTGTAGTCACAGACCAGGACGTCGCACTGTTTGGCGGCTCGCAGACCGGTAGTGTATGCGCACACGCCGAAACGTCGGCTGAGCTCAACGACCTCCTGCACGTGGAATATTCCTTGCAGGAGTACCTGCGAAACGGCTCTAATCCTGGATCCCCGGTGCCTGACCGGATGGTGGCTGTGATCGTCACACATGGACTCCCGGGCGATCATGTCAACGACCGTGAGCTCCGTCAACTCTCTGATTTGGCGGAGGGTCTCTATTGCCATCACATGCTGGCTCCGCCTGGAGGTCGTGAATAGCACCTTCTTCCCATGCTCTAGGGCGCACTCCAGAGCCGACGCCAGGGCCACCGCCGTCTTCCCGAGTCCCGTCGGTGCCTGAGCCACGAGGATGGATCCTTGTGCTAGAGCCTCCCGGGCGTCTCGGAGAAACTCCTCCTGACCTCTCCTGGCGGCGGGGTAAGGAAAAAGGTCTGGTGCGGACATGTGACCGGAGGGACGTTTCTCGGCTACCTCGACCTTGCCACTGCACGTAGCCTGACTTACACACTGGCAAAAGGTGATTAGGTGTGGGGGCATACCCGCCGACCAATGGATGGATTCCGCGTTCGGCAAGACCTGTCCTCGGGGAGGTACCCCATCCGTCGTCTCGCCGAGGGACTACACCGTGCGCCATCGCTGATCCGATACTTTGGCGAGGAGGAGGAGCTCATGCAGTTTCTCTCCAGCGTGGAGGTCGAAGTGGACTCCTTCCAGGGCTACATGTGGGTGGACCCCGACGAGGGTTGTGTGAAGATATCGGAAGAGTATCTTCGCAACGCGGAAGAGATCTCCCTCTACCTCGACCTCATACACGAGGTGGTCCACATGAGGCAGCTCTCCCAGGGCAAAGAGCTCTTCGACAAGACGTATACCTACGACCAGAGACCCACTGAGCTAGAGGCCTACAGGGTAACCCTCAATGAGGCCCGCCGTCTTGGATGTTCCGACGAGTTTCTCCGGGAATACCTGAGGGTGCCCTGGATCACCGAGGAGCAATACAGGGCGATGATGGCGTCGCTGGGAATGGAGTTCTAGGCTGCCATGTCGGGCCACACTTTGAAGCCCTGCCTGTCCGCGAACCTGTACAGAATGTTCATGATGTGGCGACCACCTATCCTGCCTATCCAGTTGATGGCGAACTTCACAGGTAGAGGCATTGCGGACAGGCTCCAAAGGGTCTCATCTATCTCCCCAAGGATCTTTCTCCAGCACCGGTAGACGACGTTGAAGCGGGCCTCGTCTATCATCTCATCGAGTCTGAAGAAGTGTTCACCCCGCAGGACGCCGATGGGGACGAAGGAGAGGGGGGCCACGATATAGCGCGGACTGGAGTTGACCCTCTCCATCTGGTCCATCAGGACGCAGGTGTCGTAGGCGTCGTCAGAGGTCTCTCCGGGCAGGCCCACTATCGCCGTGAGCGCTGGATACCACTTGTTCTCGTTCAGGATCTTGATGGAGTCGAGCACGACCTCTGGCCAGTCGGAGGGCTTGTAGGGAAGGAGCTTCCGGGGCATGATCTTCTCAACAAGCGGGATGCTGCCCGTCTCAAGCCCCGACTGGATGCCTATCCACCTCTTTTCGTGGTGTGTCGCAAGGATCTTCGAGAGGTCCGCAATGAGCTGGGGATCTGCGGCAACCGAGGCAAGAGTGCCGTGGGTCGGATTACCAGACTTGATTCCCTTCACGTCCATCGCTGCCTGGAAGATCTCCTTGATGGCGTCCGCGTTGGGCTCCATGGTCCTGTAATTCTCGACCTTGTAGAGGAATATATCATCGGAGTGCAGCCATGCGTTCGTGTGCCCCGCCCTCACGTTTATCGACGCCTCATGCTGAATGAACTCCGGGGAGAAGTAGCGCAACCTCCTCAGGGTGACCTCGCAGAACTGGCAGCCGCGACCGCAGCCCCGCATCACCTCGATCATTCCGTGCATGCTCGGAGCCACGATGGGAGGTATGTCCTCCAGCCGCGGGGGCTTCAAGGGCTCCGGTATCTTCTCCGGAGCCGTCCCGTCCATCATGTCGCTGAAGATGTCTCCCGCGATGTGATCCAGCTCGCCCGAAACGACGTGGTCTATGCCGAGCCTCTCCTTCTCCTCCGGTCGGTAGTCGAGCTGCCAGACGCCTGCGCCCCCTATGGCGACCTTGAACTTCCGGCGGCCGTTGGGCAGGTTCAGTAGCAGCTCCTCGAAGCACGCCTTGGTGTATGGCGTCAGAACGCCGCCATTGGTGAAGCTCATGCTAACGGGTCCCAGGCCCAGCGGGTCCATGGTGTGGACACCTACGATCTCCGTCTCCGGGCCTATGAACCTGTTCACGTGGAAAGGGTGGGCGACGACTATCTCCTCCCGTTTGAAAGTCTTGAGGAGGGCCGCCTCCAGCTTCCTCAGGCCGTAGGGCGCAGAGACCGCCACCCCTTTCTCATGGGGCGGTTTTGGAGCCAGGGCCTTGAAGGCCCATCGAGACTCCCAGAAGTCGGTGGGAATACAGCTGAAGAAGGTAGCCAGCGGGAGGTCCCTGAAGTCCGTCATAAGACTGTAATCAGACGCCAGGACTATGCGTGCCATCTTCTTTCTCCTCTGTCAACTCGCTAGGGGGCTACGCCCCGGGGGAACGCATCTCTCCCCCCGATCCCCGGGCCTCAAGTTCCGCCCTCATGCCTATCTCCTTGCCCGCATCCTTCGCGGTCTGGACCGGTAGGCGTCTTCCCTGTTCAATCTTGGCCCGAATTTAAACCTTTTCCCGTCAGGACGGCCCCTCGTCAACTATCCCCGGAGGAGCAAAGGTAAGATATAGAGGCGGGAGGGTAGACAAGGGGATGGCCTGGCGGGTCTACCCTGTGCCCACACGACGCATACGGTTCAGTCAGGTTGAGCTGAAGCACATCTTGCTGGCTCTGGCCGTCCTCATCCTCGCCTTCGGCATCGCCTTCACCCAGGGACTCACAGGCGTGACTGCCTACCCGACCTTCTTTCTCGGAAACCTGCTCTTGGCCGTCATAGCGGTTCCCACGGGATTCCTCCTTCACGAGCTGGGGCACAAGGTTACGGCCCAGCGCTACGGCTGTTGGGCTGAGTTCCGAGCCTGGATGTACGGGCTCGTCCTCGCACTCATCACCTCCCTCCTCGGCTTCCTCTTCGCTGCGCCGGGAGCGGTTCGCATCGAGGGTCAGATGACGTTGAGGCAGTATGGGAGGGTAAGCGCAGCCGGGCCTCTGGTGAACCTGTTACTCGGTGGTCCCGTCCTTGCAGTTTGGTTCATTGTCCTCCTCTTCGGGTTCAACGCTCCCATCACAGCGGGGATGACGGTCCTAAGACTGGTGGGGTTCGTTGCCTTTGTGAACCTCCTCCTCGGTGTCTTCAACATGCTCCCCATCTCGCCCCTTGACGGTTCAAAGGTCCTTCGGTGGGACCGACGCGTGTACGTTGCCCTTATAGGAGCCAACGGCGCCCTCCTCGTCGCGGCCATCGTCTCCGGGGTGCTGAGCCGGTTCTAGCCCACCTTCTCCCACTTCTCCAGCTCGAGAACGCTGGAAAGGGTCCCTCCCCGCTTGATCTCTTCCCTGATCCGGTTCTCTCGTTCGAGGACATCCAGGGCCCGATTGGCCATCTCTACCGCGACCTCCTGGGGGACCACCACCACGCTGGTCTCGTCACCCACAATCCAGTCCCCCGTCCGGACCCTCCGTCCTCCACACTCTACCTCAGAGCCGATCTCCCCGTGTCCCTTGGGCTCTCCTGCGTGCGGGACGACCCACCTGGCGAAGACGGGGAAGTCGATGTCCAGGATGGTGTCGATATCCCTCGCCGCCCCGTCGATGACGATCCCGGCCACGCCCTTCACCTTGCAGCTCCAGGAAGCCAGCTCCCCCCAGACGGCCGTCTTGCCTCCGCCGGCATCCACCACGATGACGGTGCCCCTCTGCGCCTTGTCGATGGCCTCCACGGGCTTAGCCCAGTCACCGTCGACGGTCTTCACCGTGAGGGCCCTGCCTACCATCTTGGTTCCCCGGTTGATTCTGGGCACGATGCCGTCCATGGGACCCTCCTTCTGCATGGCATCCGCTATGTTTGGGGTGGAGACCTTGCTGAAAGCCTCGAAGAGTTCCTCCTGCCCATACTTCTTGTAGAGTTTGGTCTGGACGGCCTTCCCCTCCTCCATCACCCTCTTGATGGTGGATGTGGCCTCCGTCACCTTGGGCTCCTTGATGATGGCCCCCCCGACGATTATGATGGTGGCGCCCGCCTCCATTGCCTGGGAGACCGTCTCGGAGTTCAGACCCCCGGCTACTGCGATGGGAATGTTAACTGCTCCGGAGAGGGCCTCAAGCTCCTTGAGGGGAGTTCGGGCGATCATCTGCTCGTCGATACTGACGTGGTGGCAGAGGTAGTGCACACCCAGGGCCTCCACCTCCTTCGCCCGCTTCACCTTGTTCTCCACGGCCATGAGGTCGCCCATGATCTTGGCGCCGTAGCGGCGAGCCGCCTTCACCGCCTCCAGAACAGTGGCGTCGTCAGTGACGACCATGACAGAGATTACATCGGCCCCGGCCTTGGCGGCGATCTCCACCTCGAAGGCCCCAGTGTCCATGGTCTTCAGGTCCGCGACGACGACCTTCTCGGGGAAGGCCCGCTTGAGTTCCCTGACCACCTCCATTCCCTCGCTCTTGATGAGGGGCGTCCCCGCCTCGAGCCAGTCGGCGCCTCCTTTCACCGACTCCTTGGCCGCCTGGAGTGCCCGCTTCTTGTGCATGAAGTCCAGGGCCACCTGCAGGATAGGCCTGTCCAACATGGGGCTTTCCATGAATTCTGGGGGAATAAACCTTTTGAGGGGTGAACCAGGGCGCCCACGGTGTCGGGCCAGACAGGCTTAGAATCCCCTTTGATAACAATGAGCAAAGGATGATAAACGAAGGTCTGGGATAGAAACTTGTGGCCACTCTGGAGGCTGCGAATGTCGAAAGGTGTCTCACGGGCATCGACGGCCTGGACAGCATACTGAACGGAGGTATCCCTCGCGGAAACACGACCCTTCTCACAGGGACCTGTGGAACCGGTAAGACCTCAGTGGGCCTCGAATTCATCATCCACGGCGCCGACCAAGGAGAGGTGGGCCTCTTCATTGCAGCTACAGAGACACCGGAGAAGCTCACGGGAAGCATGATTCCCTACGACTTCCTTACACCCAAGATGCTGGAGGACAAGATTGAGTTCATGCACCTGGAGGACTTCTACAAGGCCGCGGGCATCGATCTGGAGTCGGAGATCGATAGCAAGGGCGTGAAGAGCCTTATCAAAGCCATCAGGGATGAAGTGAAGAAGAAGAAGGCCAAGAGGCTCGTCATCGACTCCATCACCTCAATCTGCGCCCGGTTAACAACGGAGGATCGCATAAGGGACTTCATCTCCGGACTGAGCGACGCCCTAGCGAAGGTAGACTGCACGGCCTTGCTGGTCTCGGAGGTGCCCGCAGGCTCGGACATCTACTCCCCCTATGGAGTGGAGGAGGCCGTGTCCGATGGCGTGGTGCTCCTGGGCAACCTGGAGAGGCAGGGGGATCTCCTGCGCACCCTCCAGGTGGTGAAAATGAGGGGGACGACGCACTCGAGGGCCAAGTACATCATCGACCTCACGTCCGCAGGGGTCCTCTTGGCACCACTACTCAAAGGGGGTGAGTGATTGGAGACCACCACCGACGGCCTGGCCAAGCTCCTTGAGGTACCGCCGGCCTCGGCCGTGGGCCTTCAGCTGAGGGCGGAGCACTACTTCGACGCCGTCAGGGCTCTCCTGGACGTCTTCGCCCCCAAGAAGAAGCTCAGTGCGATCTACGTGACCGCAACCCTGCCCTCCAAGTCCATCAGCAACGCGCTTCAGGTCCTGGATGTTGACCTGAAGAACACCTACTTCGTGGATTGCGTGTCCAGCATGATGATGGGGACCGGCGACAAGGACGAGAAGACCGTGTACGTGGAGAGCCCCACCATGCTCGAGAACATGATGTTGAAGGTGGAGTTCCTCATTCGAAAGCTCAAAGGGGCCGACGTGGTGGTGGTCCTGGACTCCATCAACTCCTTGGCCATCCACAACAACTCGAAGCTCCTCTCAGAGTTCCTGCACATCTTCATCAACCACCTCCGGACCAGGAACGCCTACACAATCATCCTCTCGATGGAAGAGTACGCAACGAAGGACATCGGAGAGATCCTGAACCTCGTGTGCGACGAGTCCGTTCCCTTCACCGTCTAGCACAGGAATGGCCTAAGTGAGAATTGCCTGAGAGCCTTTATGTCTCCGTATACGAAGGAGAATCCCGTAGGGTAACCTACAGGAGGACAGAACCTGAGAACGATACGGGCGATCCGAAGGGATCGGAAGGCCGTGTCGCCGGTGATCGCGACCATCCTCATGGTGGCCATCACCGTCGTCCTGGCTGCAGTCCTATACGTTATGGTATCGGGACTGATTGTTCCCCCCGGACAAGGCCCGCGAGCGATTGGCGTGGTCGTCGACAAGACAGGCGATGGCAGCAACTGGCAGCTCACAGTCGCCAGCGTGCCAGCTGGCATGCCCCTCTCGTCAGTCTACCTGACGGTCTTCTACGGCAACGGCACCGTAGCCCAGACTAAGACGGCCCTGGACTCCCTGAGTGGCAATGCTCAGCTTGTGCAGGGCGACGCTAGCTCCACCACCCTTCGACCTGGAGACAGGATTCTGCTGAGCACCACAGCCTACCCAGCCGGTTCCAGCTACCAGCTCGCGGAAGACGCGGGGATCTTAGCCGAGGGCACACTGCGGTAGGTCCGAAGACTACTGCTGGAGTTGGGTGGGGGCTGCAAGCTCCTCCCACTTCCCCTTTTTTGTGGAGAGGACCGGCGCCAAATCCGTCGAGGTCGGAATCCCCTTTCGCACCCGCTAGATCGTGGGAATTTTACCAATTACGAGAACCGTAAGAAAGCCTTTAAGCGCAGGCCCAACGACCGTTGCTCCCGTAGGGTAACCTACAGGAGGACAGAACCTGAGAACGATACGGGCGATCCGAAGGGATCGGAAGGCCGTGTCGCCGGTGATCGCGACCATCCTCATGGTGGCCATCACCGTCGTCCTGGCTGCAGTCCTATACGTTATGGTATCGGGACTGGTTACAGGTCCCGGGTCGACGCCGCGAGCTATGGGCATCGCCGTCGCCAAGACTGGTGACGGCACGAACTGGCAGCTCACCGTCTCCAGCGTAGATGCTGGAACGGCGCCCGCGTCAGTGTACCTGACGGTCTTCTACGGCAACGGCACTGTTGCGATGTCGAAGACGGCCTTCAGCTCACTCAGCGGCAACGCACAGTTCGTGCAGGTCGATACTAGTGCGACAAGCGTACAGGCTGGTGACAAGATACTGCTGCTAGTAACCACGTACCCAGCCGGCTCTAGCGTACAAATTGCGGACGACGACGGGATCCTCTACCAGGGCACACTGCAGTAGTCGGGAAGGAAGGTCACTTCCATCCCCCCTTTCCCCTTTTTCGGCTCTTGGACAGGTCTCAGATCGTGGAGGCCACTCAGATCGCCCATCGGTCATCAATGTCAGCTTCTTACCCTCTCATCATGGTGGCCTAGTGTTATCTGACCAGGCTGCCATATTACTTGCGGTCCGTGGCGGATGGTCAGGCTCATCGCTTACCACGAGGAGAGGTGTGACCCGAAGAGGTGCACCTCCAAGAAGCTCGCCCGCCTAGGCATGGTGGAGCTGGTCAGGAGACTGGACGAGCTGCCTCACGGCGCCGTCGTTCTCAATCCCACGGTCGAGGTCGCTTTCTCCCGGTCCGATAGGGAGGCCGTCCTGGTCAGGGGCCTCTGTGTCCTCGACACCTCGTGGAGGACGGGGAGCTTTCCCAGGGTCAAGGGGAGGGAAGAGCGGGCACTTCCCTACCTGGTGGCGGCGAATCCCGTGAACTACGGCAGGCCCACCCTGCTGTCGAGCGTGGAAGCCTTCGCCGCGGCCCTCTACATCGCGGGCCTCAGCGAGATGGCGCAGGAACTCCTTTCGAAGTTCAAGTGGGGACCCGTCTTCATGACTCTCAACACCGAGCCCTTGAGACTCTACTCTCAGGCCCACGATAGCGCGGAGGTGGTGAGAATTCAGAGCGAGTTCATTTGAGATCGGGTGGCAGGAGGTTCGGTATGCCTTCCTTGATCTGGTAGGTGGTATCGCACTCGTGACAAATGAGCTGGCCCTCGAGAATCTCGTCCTCCTCGACGTCCACCCGGAGTTCAAGATCCCCCTTGCACACCGGGCAGCAGAGGATATCCATCAAGTCCCGCTTCATCGGGGATGCTTAGCCTAGAAGCAAATTTAAGAGCTTCGTCGTCCGTGCCACGCCTCTCGACCCCGGAAACGAATAAATAGAGGCTGCCTGTCAGTATCCAGACCAGGTGGCGCTTTGGAAGACGAGAATGGGGTCCGTCAGAAGCTCAACCTCACGCTCATCCTAGTCGGCATCTTCGCCCTCGCCTTCTTCATCCGTGCATTCTTCGCCTACGACCTCTCCCTCGGAGACTACCTCGTCTCTGGCGGTTCCGACTCCTACTACTACGCCTGGATCAACGAGTACATCGCCAGCACGGGCAACCATCTGGTCCGCGACCCGATGCTCAACTTCCCAGTGGGAATGAACAATCCCAGGCCGCCCATATTTGCTTGGAGCGTAACCCTCACTGGCATCCTCGTGGGCTACTTCCAGGGTTCCGTGGAGCTCGGCATCTGGCAGAGCTTCCTCACCTCCACGGCCCTCTGGGGGGCCCTGACAATCTTTCCCACATACTTCCTGGCTAAGGAGATCTTCGGACGCAGGGCGGGACTCGTGGCTGCTCTCTTCCTGGCCCTCCTCCCAGCCCACATCCAGAGGACGCCCTTGAGCAACGGTGACCACGACGCCCTCGTCCTGTTCTTCGTCGTCGCGGCCTTCTTCTTCTATATCAAGGCCCTGGCTGAGCTGAAAGAGAGGACCTGGATCGCGAACTGGCTCCGACCTCGGGAGATCTACGACGGCTTCAAGGGCCTCCTGCTGGAGAACCGGAAGACGATCCTCTACGCGATCATGTCGGGGACCTGCCTGGCCACCATTGCCCTCACGTGGCAGGGGTGGGCCTACGCCCCCATCATCGTCATCGCCTACTTCCTGGTCCAGCTCGTCGTCCACAAGCTCAGGAACCAGGACCCCCTGGGCATCCTCATGGTCTTCGGCGTCGCCCTGGGCGTCGCCGTTCTTCTGGCCGCCCCCTACTACTACTCCACCGGCTTCGTTAGAACATGGTTCGACGTTCCCCTCCTACTCTACGCGATGGCCCTGGGACTAGGAGCCTTATTCACCGTGTTCCACAGGCTTCCGTGGACGCTGGTCATCCCCCCCATCATCATTGGCTTCGGTGGAGGCCTCGCCATCGCGGCGGTCTACAGCCCTACCATAGCCGCGACGCTCTCCTCCGGCTTCGGCTACTTCGTGCCCGACAAAGTTTTCGAGACCATCGCAGAGGCACAGCCGCCCGAGTTCAGCCTTGCCATGACCTCCTTCGGGCTAGTCACCTCGTGGTTATCTCTCGGCGGCATCGTCCTCATGGGCCTCCAATTCGTCCGGCGTCCGAGGCCCGACTATCTCTTCGCTCTGGCCTGGAGCGTGGCGGCCATCTTCATGGCGATGTCCGCCGTCCGCTTCCTATTCAACGCCTCCCCCGCCTTCGCCATCACCTCAGCCTGGGTGGCGGTCCTTATCGTGGAGAGGTTGGCTCTCACTGAGGTCAGAAAGGCGGTGGCTACCACTGGGGGAAGCCGGTTGGCCGCCCTACGCAAGGGCGTCAAGGTGCGACACATCGCCGGCGCCTTCTTCGTGGCCGTCCTCCTCATCATTCCCAACGCCTGGTCGGCCATCGACGCCGGCGTGCCCTTCGAGAAGAAGCGAGAGCTGGACATCGAGGTCTACAGGGTAACCCCCGAATTCCTCAGACCTCAGGGATACCAGGAGGGCATAGACCTCTTCTACTTCGGGGCCTTCGGGTACTCCCTCCCCCTTAGGACGAGGTACTACCCCACAGCGTGGGCGTGGTTCAGCGAGCAGGATAGTGACGTCTTCCCCCTCACCGCCCGCCCTGCCTTCTTGAGCTGGTGGGACTACGGTTTCGAGGCCATTCAGGAGGGGAGGCACCCGACGGTAGCCGACAACTTCCAGAACGGCTACGAGTATGCGGGTCACTTCCTTCTCTCCCAGAGCGAGAACGAAGCTCTCGCCGTGCTGAACGTCAGGATCCTACTTGGCGATGTGATTGCGGGGACCGGTCATTTCGCTCCCGATGTCGTCGATGTCTTAGGGAGCCGAGGGCTTGATCTAGACCAGATCAGAGACGTCCTCCTGAGGCCGACCGTCTATGTCCCTCTCATACGGTCGGAACCCGACCGCTTCGGTGAGTGGGACGCACGCATATCCGCGAGGAACGCCCGCGTCATCTACCTCAAGACCTACTTCACCGAGGAGCTTGACCTCGATGGGCAGGCAGCCCTCTACGAAGATCTTGTGAGGGCCACAGGGAATTCGGTTGACTACTTTGCCGTGGACTCACGCCTCGTTCCTTTCTCGGGTACGAACACGGGGATCTTCTATGCGATGGCCAAGCTCACCGACCACAGGACGGCGGAGCTCCCGGATCTTCGGAGCATTCCTCTCGAGTTCTACCGCCTCATCGCAGATACCGATCGGGGGGAGTTTGATCTAGACAAACTCCCACCAACGGCGAGGGTTGCCAACATTCGCATCGAGTACCTGGAGCCCTTCTACAACTCGATGTTCTACAGGATCTTCTTCGGCATCCGAGGCAGCGACATCGGCCTGGAAGACGAGGGCCTACCCGGCATAAGCGGGGCCCTCGCCAGCGAGAATCCGATCCACGGCTGGATGCTGAAACACTTCAAGCTCGTGTACCGGACCGCCTACTTCAATCCCTTCCCCTCCGACCAGGTCGCCGAGCATCGCGAAGCGTGGAGGGCTGTCAACTACTTCGACGCCCTGGAGCTCCAGGAGCTCATCCAGGCAGGAGTGATGGAGGGCACGGTGGACCTGAGTGCTGCGGGCAACCTTCAGCAAGGCGTGGTCTTCCTGAAGTACTATGATGGGACCGTCGTGCGGGGACGAGTGCGCAGCGAGAGCGGGGCTCCCATCCAGGGCGTTCGCGTCACTGCTTCGGACGAACTCGGGGTGCCGCACGACTTCACTTCCACGGACGCCGAGGGCTTCTACAAGTTAACGGTGCCCTTTGGGCAGGCCCTAGTCGTTGCATCGGTTGGGGTCGTAGACAACAGGACCCAGGTCGGGACCCAGGTCCTCGCGGAGAGAATCCTCGACATCGGCGAGGAGCGGTCCGGGGCGGGGTCGGGTGGCGTCTCCGGTCCTGGGAGCTTCAACAACGTCCTGGAGGAGGACTTTACAGTCACAACCAGCACGGTAAAGGGAATTGCATTTCGTGATCTCAATGGCAACTCCGCGCGGGACGCAGGCGAGGAGGGGGTCGCGAATCTCAGGGTGGAGCTAAGAGGGCTGCCGGGTAACGTCATTGCCAGCACCACCAGCGGGGTTGGGGGCGTTTACGAGCTGTCGGAACTCCTCCCAGGGGATTTCACCATCCAAGTACTCCGGGATGGGACCGAGCTGGTGGATACCTCGGTCTCCCTATCTCTGGGGTTGGTCCAGGAGCAGGATCTGCCCCTTCGCGTAAGCCGCGTGTCCGGGACCGTGACCAATGAGTTCGGGGAACCCGCTGCTGGGGCCCGACTAGAGGTCTTCGAGTTCGCCACTGGCATCCTGCAGGAGACCTTCACAGGGCCGGACGGGAACTACACCCTGGAGGGTCTCCTCCGGGGCAACTACACCCTAGAGGCCACCCTGGGAGGCCGAGGCTCCCTCCCAACAAACGTGAGGGTCGTCCAGGCCAGAAACGCAACGGTGGACCTGACGATACGCCCTCTGGGTGCGGTCCACGGGAGAACGCTGATCAACTTCAGGCCCACACCCAGCGTCACTGTCAACCTCCACAGTTCGAGGGTCGAACGCACCATCAGCTTCACCTCGGACTCCTCGGGCCGATTCGACCTAAATCTCCCGGAGGGAAAGTACAGCGCCTACGCCCTCCACTTCAAGGACGGACGCGCCTACGCCTTCCTGGGATCCCTCACAGTGAGGGAGGGGTTGGATCTCCAGTGGCAAATCAACCTCCTGGGGGCGGTCCGGGTCGAGGGTGTGGTCGCCACCGCCGCCGGAGAGCCGGCAGCTGGCGCCCTCGTCACCTTCGAGAGCAATACCGCCCCCTTCACCCTGACAACCGGTGCCGCTGGTACCTTCCTCGCACGCCTTCCCCCCGGCTCCTATCGGCTCTGGTCCATCTTCGAGGCCCAGCAGCACACTTCCACCCTGACGCTGACCCAGTCGACGAGCATGGACATTCAGCTGACGAGGGCCACTCCGACGGTGGGAAGGGTCTACCGTGATTTCAACGGCAACGGGAGCTGGGACCCCGGCGAAGGGATGGGGGCGGTCAGGGTCGACTTCGTGGACACGGGAGGTAACCGCCTGGCGGCCCTGACAGATCGGGACGGAGACTACCAGATCCCGCTGCTGAATCTCAGAGAGTACACCCTGACCATCGAGGAGGAGGGCTTCCACCGCGTCTCCCTCGGACCTCTCAACCCTTCCGAGCTTGGCGAGGTAGGCGAGATCGCATTGGTCCCCATAACCCAGACCGTGCAGGGAAGGCTTCTCTCCCAGGCCTCGATAGACTTCGGGGGAATCTCAGTCCTATTCCAGGCAATCCGTGACGGGGCTGAGACACTGGAGGTGACTGCCGATTCTGCGGGACTGTTCACGGCCGCGCTAGTGCCGGGACTGTACGAGGTGGTGGTGGACACCACCCTTGTGGAGGGAGTCCGCCTTCAGAATCTCGAGCCTCAGACGCTGAGGGTCGCCGTGGGGAAGCCCGTAAGCGGTCTCCAGCTGGAGATCGTGAAGCGCGTCAATGTGGAGGGGTTCCTGACTGTCGAAGGGAGTCCCTTCACAGGAAACCTCTCGTTCAGCGGCCCGGAGACGGTGACGGTAGCTGTCCTCGGGTCCTTCGCGCAGTTCCTGCAACCAGGTGCCTACACACTCTACGGTTTGTCCGAGTTCGGCGCCCAGAGATACGTTCTCCTCGAACACCTCACTATAGCCTCGCCGACCAACATATCTGCCCCTGCCACCAACATCACCTCCCTGAGGTTGGCTGCGGTTCTCAGCGGTGTACTCAGCGTCGATGGCACCAGCGTGGACAGGGCCCTTCTCCTGGAATTTCAGCGGGAGGATGGCGCTATCCTCAGCACTTCCACGGGTCAGTCTGGAGAGTACGAGATCGCCCTGGACGCTGGATCCTACGATCTGTCGATTGACTGGCATGGAGTGGACCGGTTGGACGGAGATCGACGGTTCGTGCGCTACACCCTCGACCAGGAGGTCACGCTCATCTCAGGGGAGGATTTGGATCTCGCCCTGTCCGCGGTGCGTACTCTCGACAACGCGACCGTCACGGGCAGTGTGCTGCTCTCGGGCCAGCCCGCCTCGGCGAAGATCATTTTAGAGGCGGCCAACGAGACTGCCATTTCCGCCTCCTTCAACGTTCCTGGCTCCTACGACCTTACCCTCGCCCCCGGATCCTACAACGTGTACGCAATCCGAGAGATCGGCAGTTGGGTCAGCCTCTCAAGTTTGACCGTGCTGCCGGAGGTCGAGAACAAGTTCGACGTGGTCCTTGAGAAAGGGTACCTCGTTGCAGGCGTGGCCGACCTGAAGGACGTTGTGAACACAGAGGTTACCCTTACCTTCCGAGGCGTGGCTAGCGTCAGCTTCGCCTCGGACGAGTCCGGTCTCTTCGGCGTCCACTTGCCGCGAGGCGAGTACATCGTCGATGCGACCGCCCAGAAGCTCGAACGGGGGATCGAGGTCCAATATACCGACGCGACCACTCTCGACCTCCAGGGTGACACCCTTCTCAACCTTCTCCTCGAGCGTGTAGACCTTCCGGAGGTGGAACTCGCGTGGGATGAGTCGGAGAGAGCCACGATTCTCCCCGGGGAGTCCGTGGTCTACACCATCACCGTGAGGAATATAGGCAACGTCGAGGATGAGTACGTGTTCGAGGGTAGCCCCGGCGATTGGGACTTCAAATTCGAGCCCTCATCCATCCGGCTCCCCTTCGGCCACAGCAACGAAACCACGACCAGAGTCACTATCACCACGACGGCTGACGCCCTGGTGGATCACCCGTCAATCTTCATCGAAGCTAGCTCAGCGTCAAGGGTCGGCGTGACCGATCTGATCACGGTCGAGCTGGACATTGTTCATCTGAGGGATGTGGATCTCAGACTATCCCCACAGCCTCCGGCCCTCTCGCCCGAAGCCCTGGAGTATCAGGTGCAGATTGTCAACACGGGGAATGGCAGGGACGACTTCAGCCTGGAGCTGCTCAACCCTGGCACCCTGATCACCCAGGGTTGGAGACCAAGGCTCGTCCTGGGGGAGCAGATACGGAACACCACCCTTGAGAACATCATGGTGACGGCCGGGAGCTCCTCCTCTGTGACTCTTCGGCTGGAGGCCGTCGGTCCTGTCGACACCTCACAGGCCGTCCTTGAGGTCAGATCCCAGACGGACACCAAGGTCAGAGCGACCCTCAGCGTTCAGCTGAGTTTCGCCACCCTGAGCATACCCGTCGATGGAGTGGATGTCACCGGTAGGAACATACAGCTCACCCCACCGGAGTTCCCGTTCCTGGTCTATGGTCTGATAGCTGCAGTGGGTGCCATCGCGGCCATCCTCTTCATCCGTAGGCGTCGAAGCAGGGGGCGGAGGCGATGAGGATCGGCGCCTTGCTTACGGTCCTCCTGCTGTTCGCTCTCATCCCCGCCACCGCGCAGGCGCAAGCACCGATTACCATCATTATCTTGGCGCCGACGGAGGCTGGGACCCTTCAGACCGTGTTCGTAAACGTCACCGCGGCGGGAGGACCCGGGGAGGACAACGGTACCTACCTACTGAAGGCGTGGCTGACGGGACCGGATCTGGCGGGAGCAGCACCTCTCGAGGACAACCCGTTGGAGATGAGTTCTCAAAACAACACCTTCAGCTTCAACGTCACCATGCCGTCCACCGAGCAGGTGGTGAGTCTCGTGGTGGAGGTCAACTCCACCAAGGACGCCGATTTCGAGGTGGGGTTCGCTACTGAGCGCATTCAGGTCCTAATCCCGCTCCAGATCGCCGCTGAGATCGAGAACACTGGGGATGTGGAGGTCCAGAACGTCCCGGTCCTGCTCTATCTCGATGGCGTGCTCGTCGGCGAGGCCGTCCTGGACAGGCTGACCCCTGGAGATAGGAAGACCGTGACCTTTGAATATCTGCCCGTGGGCCTTGGGGAGGGAGCGCACACCCTGAAGATCCACGTCGATTTCAACAAGAACGGCATCGTCGAGTCTGCCTTGGGGGAGGTCGCGATCGAGAAGACCTTCTACAGGACCGGAGAACCCATTAACCCCGTCTTCATCGTCGTTGGGATTGTGGTGGGGCTGGTGGTAGCCGTTTTTATCGTCGCCGCCATCCGCCGCCGGCGGAGGCAGAAGTAGTCACGCATCATTGCCGAGTTCGTCGAGCTTTTTCTCCAGCTCGAAGCTCCTAATGGCGACAGCCACCTCGCCTCTCGTCTTCTCCAGAAGACCACGAGCTATGTCCTGCTTGCGCTTGACGGCCACCAGAGCAGTGGGGTAGTCGAACCTCATGAGTCCCTGGTATAGCGTCTCCATGGCGTCCAACGCGTCCCTGGCGTCGTCGACGTTTCCGGCCCTCAGCCTCTCTAGGGCGTGACGACGGAGCTCACCTATGACGTCCCCCAGGCCCAGGATGTATGCCCTGCGGGTCACGGCAAGGTCCTCGGGGTCAGGGAGCGCCTTGTCCTGTATCAGGCAGTACGAGACGAAGGCCTCCGTCATGTCTTGATGGGCGTTCTCTACGAATCCGGAGTGATAGATGTCGGGATGCTCCTTCAGCAGGCTCCTTAGCTTGAGGGCTTCTTCCCTCGCCTGCTCGAGGACGTCTTCCACTTTCTCCTGACGATGCAGGCCCCCCAAAGCACTGACGGAGAGCCGCGCGATGGCGCGGCTTGACTTGAGAGCCAGCTCTCGCACGGTGTCCTTTTCCTCCATCTCTCGCTCGATGGAGTCCAGTATCTTCTTAAGCTCCACCAATCTGGTCTTGTCAAGGAGGCCCATGGTTAACCACCCCTTATTGCCTTCATCCTCGCCACCTTCTTCTCAACGAGCCAAGGCTCTCCGATATCGTGCCGCATGAACACACGTCCGCTGACGTGCTTAAGGGCTTCCTCAGCCTGTTCCGCGGCACCGGAGAGCTCCTCAGCGACGCCCACGACCGCCAGAGACCTGGACGTGGTTGTCAGGACGGAGCCATCCCGCTCGTCGACGGAGGCGTAGTACAGGATCGCCCCACCATCCCGTAGGGCGCCCTCGTCGACTTCCAGCGGCTCCCCCGCCAGGGATTGGGTGCCGTATCCCTCAGGGACCACGTACTTGCAGACGGTGGCCAAGGGCTTGAAGGGGGTCTCCTCCCTCAGTCCGCCATCCACGATGTCCCAGCAAATCTCCACCAGGTCCTCGTCGAGGATCGGTAGAACATTCATGGCCTCCGGGTCCCCGAAGCGGGCGTTGAACTCCAGGACCTTCGGTCCCTCCGCAGTCAGGATGAAACCTCCGTAGAGCACGCCCTTGTAGGGTATCCCTTGGGACCCCATGGCCTCTATCGTCCGCCTCATAATCATAACCGCCGCATCGTACTCCCCCTGCTCCATGAACGGCAGGAGACCGTCGACATCGGAGATGGAGCCCATGCCACCGGTGTTGGGTCCCTCGTCCCCCTCATAGGCCCTCTTGTAGTCTTGGACGGCCGGCATGGGCGACAGATGAACGCCGTCGGTGAAGGCCTGGAGTGAGAACTCCTCCCCCTCCTCCCTACGTTCGATCAGGACCCGCGCCTGGCCTCCTATCCTCTTGTCAAACACCTCCTTCACACAGGCCAGGGCTTCCTCCTGGGTCTGGAAGTGGTCTCCCATCACCTTCACCCCCTTCCCGCCGGTGAGGCCGATGGGCTTGATGACCACCGGGTAGTCCACATCCCTCAGGAACTGCCGCGCCTCCTCCAGGTCGTCGATGGCCTGATACTCCACCAGTCCGGGGACGTCGTGACTCTTCATCAAGTCCCGGGCGAACTCCTTGGAGAGTTCGATCTGCGCAGCGGCTTGAGTCGGCCCCACCGTGGGGATTTCCCTCTCCTCCAGCCGGTCGACGAGGGCGTGTCCAAGGGGGGCCTCAGGCCCGATGATCGCGATGTCCGCTCCGCGATCGACACCCCAGGCAACGACCTTGTCGACGTCGACCTCGTCAGCCAGGAGGAACTCCTTGGACGCCCTGGCGATTCCAGGGTTTTTGTTCTTCATGACGGCGTAGACATGGGCTCCGCCTGACCTCAGGGCCTCGACGATGGCGTGCTCCCTTCCTCCCCCCCCTACAGCCAGGACCTTCAAGGGACCACAGCCAATTAACTGCGGGCAGGTTATAGCTTTTCGGCCAGCCCCTTTCCAGCCGCCACGGTGTTACGCAAGAGCATTGCCACGGTCATGGGGCCCACCCCTCCTGGGACGGGGGTGATCGCGCCTGCTACCCGGGACACCTCCTCGAAGAGGACGTCGCCAACGACCCTGTATCCCTTCGGCTTTGAGGAGTCCTTCACCCGATTGACCCCAACATCGATGACCACGGCTCCCTCTTTCACCATGTCCCCACGTAACAGCTCGGGCCTTCCAGCAGCCACCACCAGGATGTCAGCCCTCCCCGTGTGCTCCTCCAACCGCTCGGTGGAGGAGTGACATATCGTCACAGTAGCATTGGCGCCCCTGGCCTTCTGCATGAGGAGGGCAGCTAAGGGCTTGCCCACGATGTTGCTCCTCCCCACGATGACCACATCCTTCCCATCGGGGGGATGGCCGGACCGCACGAGGAGCTCTCGGATTCCCAGAGGCGTGGCGGGAACGAAGGAGGGGCTCCCCGCCAGCAACCTCCCGAGGCTCCTTGGATTGAACCCGTCGACGTCCTTCTCAAGGCTCACGACGTCCAAGACGTCGTCCTGGGAGATGTGTGATGGCAGCGGGAGCTGGACCAGGATGCCGTGGTAGCGGGAATCCTTGTTGAGGGACTCGATCCTCGCTAGGAGTTCCTTCTGGGAGACGCTGCCGGGCAGTCTCACGACTTCGGACTCCACCCCGACCTCAGCGGAGGCCTTCCTCTTCGTCTCCACGTAGATACTCGAAGCGGGGTCATCCCCCACTAGGACGGCGGCGAGGCCGAGCTTCACTCCAGCCTCCCTCAGCCGCGAGATCTCTTCCTTGAGTTCCGCTCTGATCTCAGCGGCGATGGCCTTGCCATCGATTATTTCGGCCATGCGATCGCTTGGCGCATCGCAGGGGAGGGGTTAAGGGTTCTTACGGCCGCCCATATCGGAGAAAAAGGTGTCGGATGGGTGGGGTTTCAAGGAGGGGGGAGGTTGCCCATTCGACACCCAATGGTATTTCTACTTACCCCGGGTATTTAAACGTTCCCCCATCAGTCTCCGGCGCCCACACACTGAATTGCCCGCTGAAAAACCTTAATTAACTCCTCCCCATAATTGGCTGGTAATAGCGATGGTCTCCTCCCGTTGGGCACTATTGAGCGCCTATGACAAGGAGGGTCTCGCGGACTTCTGTGAGGTTCTTCTCAAGTCAGATCACCGGCTAATGGCTAGCGACGGCACGGCCCGCCACCTCGAGGACCAGGGGCTGGAAGTCGACCGTATCACCAGCCACACTGGTTGGGAGGAGCTGCTTCAGGGAAGGGTTAAAACGATCCACCCCAAGATCCTCGCGGGCATCATGGCACGGAGGGATTCGGAGGAAGACATGGAGGACTTGGAGACCGTGGGAGCGGTCCCCATCGATACCGTCGTCGTCAACCTCTACCCCTTCGAGGACGCGGTGAGGAAGCGGGTTCCTGAGGAGGAGGCCATGGAGATGATCGACGTAGGAGGACTGACCCTCCTTCGAGCCGCTGCGAAGAACTGGCCCTACGTGACTGTCGTGACTCACCCCAGCCAGTATGGTGAGCTAGCGAAGGAGTTGACCACCCGGGGGGGTAGCGTCTCCAAGGAGACGAGGCGACGGCTGGCCACCGAGACCTTCGCCCTCACGAGCCGGTACGAGACCGCCATATACAACTACCTAGGGCGGGACGAAAGCGCTTTACCGGCACAGCTCAGGATAGCCTACCCAGAGGCAGGCCGACTCAGGTATGGAGAGAATCCCTATCAGAAGGCCTCCTTCTACCGGGACCCACACTACCAGGGTTCATCGATTGCAACTTCTGAGGAAATCTTCGCGCGAGGCCTCTCCTTCAACAACATCTTGGACTTGGACGCCGCCATGGAGCTGGTGATGAAGTTCGACAGGCCCACAGCGGCCATCATCAAGCACACGAGCGCCTCTGGTGTCGCTAGCTCCGATACTCTCGCGGAGGCCTATCGCCTCGCCAGGGAGTGCGACCCTAAGTCCGCCTACGGCTGCGTCGTGGGCTTCAACCGGATTGTGGATGAGGACACGGCCTGGGCCATGAAGAAACACTTCGTCGAGGCGGTCATAGCATCGGACTTCGAGGAAGAAGCCCTCGAGGTGCTACGGGGCAAGAAGAAGCTCCGCGCCGTCAGAACCGGTAGGGAGATCACCTGGGAGCCCTCGGACCAGGTCCTGGGAATCCGAGGTGGGATCCTCCTTCAATCGAGGGAGCGTGTCGTCATCGACCCTTCGAAGCTCAAGTGTGTCACCAAGGTGGAACCCACGGAGCAGCAGATTGACTCCATGCTCTTCGCCAACAAGGTCCTCGGACACGTGAAATCGAACGCCATCGTCCTGGCGAGGGGGGAGCACACGGTTGGCATCGGGAGCGGCCAGATGAGCAGGGTGGACTCCGTCGTCGTCGCTGGGCTGAAGGCTGGCAAAAAGGCAAGGGGAAGCGTCATGGCCAGCGACGCCTTCTTCCCCTTCCGGGATGGCATCGATGAGGCTGCCAGGGTGGGGGTGGAGGGCGTCATCCAGCCTGGCGGTTCCATAAGGGATCAGGAAGTGATCGAGGCCGCCGATGAACACGGATTGGCCATGGTCTTCACGGGAATACGGGTCTTCAAGCATTGACGTGATGGAGTGACCACGATGAAGGTGGGAGTGCTCGCCTCAGGTCGGGGAACCGACTTCCAGTCCATTGTGGATGCCAGGGAGAGGGGAGAACTGGATGTCGACATCGCCGTCTTGGTCTGCAACAACAAGGACGCCCTTGTCATCGAGAGGGCGAAGAAGCACAATGTCCCATGGACCTACATAGACCACCGTGGGAAGAGCAGGGAGGAGTTCGAGCGAGAGGTGGTCAAGGAGCTCAAGGCCAGGGAGGTGGACCTGGTGGTCTTCGCAGGCTTCATGAGGATCGTGACGGGCTACTTCATCAATCAGTTCCGTGAGAGGATCATCAACATCCACCCGTCCATTCTGCCTTCCTTCCCAGGAACCCACGCCCAGAAGGACGCCGTGGATTGGGGTTCGAAGGTGAGCGGGTGCACGGTCCACTTCGTCGACGAGAGCGTCGACGGCGGACCCATCATCTTCCAGAAGGCCGTTCCAGTATACCCCGAGGACACGCCAGAGGTCCTGTCGAATAGGATCCTAGAGGCAGAGCACCAGGTGCTTCCCTACGTCATCCGGCTCTTCGCCGAGGGGCGGCTTACGGTGGAGGGAAGGAAGGTCTTCGTAAACGAGAAGGGTATCACACCGCTCTCACCGGTCTAGCGTTAGGAGGTCCACAGTCATCATCAGGCCGGGGAGGCTGCGTTCTGATCCCGTCTGACACTGGGAGCCGCGTCAAGACCCAGCGCCTCCAATATGGCTGTGTACCTCACCCGGATTGTAACTTCTGATACCCCTGTGGCATTGCTGATCCGCTCCTGGGAAACCTTCTCACCCAGCCTCAGGGAGGCTAGATAGATACACGCGGCCACGGTCCCCATGGGAGACTTCGAGTGGAACCTCTCCGCCTTCTCCGCCTTCCGTATGAGATCGAGCGCCTCGGCCTGAACTCTCATTGAGAGGCTGAGGCGACTCGCGACCCTGCCCAGATAGTCCTCTCCTCCAGGCGTAGGGAGCCCCATCTTCAGGCCTCGAGCAATCACCTTGAATGATAAGCTGAGCTCCCGCTTGTCGACTTCCAACAGCTCCGAGATCTCATCCAGGGTTCGGGGAGCCCTCAGCAACCTGCACGCTATGTAGATGGACGCGGCGGCCATCCCCTTGATGGTTCGCCCTCGAACGAGGCCGCTGGAGGCTGCCTTGCGGTAAGTGGCTGCTGCCTCCCGTCGGAACTCCCGTGGAATCTCCATAATCGAGGCCATCCTACCTAGCTCGATGAGGGCCTCCGCCAGGCTTCTCTCACCCGGCCTGGAATACTTCATCTGGGTCTGTAGCTTCCGAAGTCGGCGCATACGACCCCCGTCGTTCAAGGTGAGGCGGTTTCCCCTGGAATCCATCGTGCCGAGAGAGATCTCAGTCGTCAGACCTTTGTCGTGGGTCGAGACGTTTGCAGGAGAGCCAACCCTCGAGGAGGAGCCCCTGTCGCCTTCACGATTCGTCCACTCTGGGCCCTTGTCGATGTGTCGCTCCCTGACCACGAGTCCGCAGACCTCACACACCTCCTCTCCCCTAACATAATCCGTGAACAGGCGGCTGCTGCCGCACTCCGGACAGGCACCTTCCTCTATCTCCTCCTCAACGTGGATAGCTTCCACTACAGCCCCCACTCATTCGTGATCGAGATATGCTGTCTCCGACTAGGGAGGATGCTAATTAAACATGCTCTTCCAGGGTTTGATTCAGATTCAAACTCATGGCAACGCTGAGAATCTGTGGGTTCCACGTGTCGTCGTGGTAGGGATGCTTGGAGGACCGGCCATATGGTTGAAACCGTTTTTATGGCAGTATCTCCTAGAAAGGACGATGGACATGAAGATCCTGCAGATAGCCACCCTGGGGGACGAGGAGGACCCTATCTACGTCGGCATTCGTGAGTACCCCGTCAGCAAGCTCGTCCTCGTCCATGAGCCGGAGAAGAGGTTCAGGGCCAACGAGGTGGCCCACAAGCTGGGGGAGCTCCGCATCCCCGTGGAACGCCGGGAGGTGGAGAATCCCGCCAGGGATATGTACGAGGTGGTCGCCGAGATAGTCAAAAGGGAGAGGCAGAGGTATGACGATATCTTCATCAACGTCTCCAGTGGGAGAAAGCTCATGACCTGCTCCGCCATCAGCGCCGCCTTCGTCAACGGGCTCAAGGCGTTTCACGTTGAAGGGGACAGCCCCATGATGCTCCCGGTGCTGAAGTTCAGCTACAGTGAGGTCATCTCCCCTAGCAAGTTTAGGATTCTCCACGCACTGGAGGAAATGGGCGGGGCCGCCGACTCCCTCAACGAGCTGAGCGAGTCCTCGAGCGTCGAGAAGTCCCTCGTGAGCTACCACATTCGTGGAGGCCGGGAGTCCAAGGGCTTGGAGGAGCTGGGACTCGTCGAGATAGACCGCGGCACTCAGGGGCGGCTCCTTATCAGGCTCTCGGAGATGGGAAGGCTTATACTGATCGGCCATAAAGGTGAAGCTACCGCTAGATGATGGCCTCTATGGGGTAAGAACGACAAAAGGCGCCGCTACTCTTCCTTCACGACTTCCCCGAATGCCATCCTTCTGAGGACGCGGGTGATCCGTATCTTCACCTTGTCTCCAATCTTAGTTCCCGGGACAAAGACGACGAAGTTCTCGATGCGTGCGAGGCCATCGCCCTCCCTTCCCAAGTCTTCTATGGTGGCGTCGTAGACCTTACCCTCCTCTACGGGAGCGGTGTAGGACCCCGACCCAAATCCTCTGCTCAGTATACCTCAACTCCTGCGACTCTCGTCGCTGGTCGGGGATTTTGAGTCCGATATTTAAACTCTTTGAGGTGGTTGCGCGCTAGTCGCCAGCGCTGGTTGCACCTGGCTATCTTTAAATCGGAGTCTCCTTCTACTCAGGAAGAATGGTGAAGATATTGCTGGGCGTCGCATGGCCATACGCCAGCGGACCCAGGCATATAGGCCACGCTGCGGGGGCGTACATACCCGCGGACATCTTCGCCCGCTACCACAGAATGGCGGGCAACGACGTCCTCATGGTCAGCGGAAGCGACATGCACGGCACCCCGACCACGGTAAGGGCCGATGAGGAAGGTGTGTCCCCCGAGGTCATCGCGGAGCGCTACCACGCCATGCACGTCAAGAACTTCGAGCAGCTAGCCATCTCGTACGACCTCTACTGGAAGACCTCCGCCGAGAACCATAAGGCCACGGCCCGGGATCTGTTTCTGCGCCTCAGCGATCGGGGTCACGTCTACGAGAACACGATGGAATCGGCTTGGTGTCCCACCTGCGAGCGGTTCCGCCCCGATCGCTACGTGGAGGGGGAGTGCCCTCATTGCCACTTTCCCCAGAGTCGTGGAGACCAGTGTGAGAACTGCGGCAGGATGCTGGACCCCATGGATCTCCTCCACCCCCACTGCAAGGTATGTGGCACAGCCATCGAGACCCGAGAGACCACTCACTACTTCTTCCGGCTGACGGCCTTTCAGAAGTCCCTCGAGGACTGGCTAAAGACGAAGAGTCACTGGAGGCCCCACGTCCTGAATTTTGCCCGCTCGTGGTTGAAGGAGGGCCTCAAGGATCGACCCGTTACCCGTGACATCGACTGGGGAATCGAGATTCCCATCGAGGGCTATGAGGCTAAACGTATCTACGTCTGGTTCGAGGCGGTCATGGGGTACCTATCCGCCAGCATGGAGTGGGCTCGAATACAGGGCGATCCTGAACTCTGGAAGGCCTGGTGGCAGGACCCGGACGCCCGGCACTACTACTTCGTCGGCAAGGACAACATCGTCTTCCACACCATCATCTGGCCCGCCATCCTCATGGGGTACGACGAGGGATTGGAACTGCCCTACGACGTCCCCGCAAACCAGTTCTTGAACTTCGCGGGTGAGAAGATGTCTTCGGGCAGGGGTGTCGGCATCTGGCTCTCTGAACTCCTGGAGGCGTACGACCCCGATGCCTTGCGGTACTACGTCAGCGCCTCCATGCCGGAGAATAGGGACTCGGAGTTCACCTTCGAGGAGCTGGATCGGCGCATAAACACTGAGCTTGTCGCCGTCTACGGCAACTTCGTGCACCGAGTCCTCACCTTCACTCACAAGAACTTCGGAGAGGTGCCACCGCTCCTGGAGCCGAGGAAGGAGGAGGAGGCCCTGCTGAGGGAGATGGAGGAGGGCTGGAGGAAGGTCGGCCAAAACCTGGAGTACTGCCACTTCAAGGACGCCTTGAAAGAGGTAATGAGGCTCGCTCGGAGGGGCAACCAGTACTTCGATAAAGTGGCTCCCTGGGATCTCATTAAGGAGGATCGGAAGGCTTGCGGAACTGCGCTCCATGTGGCCCTCAGGCTGGTCAAGGGTCTAGCCCTCATGACCGCCCCCTTCCTCCCCCTCTCAGCCGATCGACTATGGAGGATGCTCGGATTTGAAGGAAGCGTTCACGAGGCTTCCTGGGACTACGCTCTGGAGGAACTCCCTCATAGTCAATCTCTGGCGGTACCCGTGCCCCTCTTCAGGAAGATCGAGGAGACCGCTACCGGCGTCGAAGATGAGGCCAAGCTGCTCGACATTCGTGTGGGCCAGGTCCTAAGAGTGGAGGACCATCCCCGTGCAGACAAGCTGTACCTTGTGGATGTGGACCTGGGTACGGAGGAACGACGCCTAGTTGCTGGCATACGGGACCAGTATACCGCGAAGGAGGTGCAGGGCAAGACCATCGTAGTTCTCTGCAACCTGAAGCCTGCGATCCTCAGAGGAATCAAGTCCGAGGGAATGCTTCTAGCAGCGGTGGACGGGGATCAGGTGTCCCTGCTGTTGGCGGGGGACGCCCCAGCGGGCACACGGGTGTTGGGAAGCTCAGAGGCCCCTCAGATCTCCTTCGAGGAGTTCGGCAGGCTGAAGATTACGGTTGGTGAGGAGGGGCGGGTCACATTCTTCGGCACTCGAGAAGGTGAAGGAATTCCTCTGAAGGCGGGGGAGAGAGAGGTGACCGTGGACCGGCCCGTCCGAGCCGGTTCCGAGGTGACATGATTGCTTAGGCTCGACCTCCACACCCACAGCAAGTACTCCCTGGACAGCTCGCTGGAGGTTGAGGCCCTCCTCAAGACGGCTGCAAGGCGGGGAATCCACGGCATCAGCATCTCCGATCATAACAGCCTCAGGGGGTCCGAGGCCGCCCTGGAGCTAGGAAGGGATCACGGCCTCATCATAGTTCGTGGAATGGAGGTCTCGTCCGCCCAGGGACACATCCTGGCCTACGGCCTGGATGAAGAAGTGCCCCGAGGGCTCAGTGCTGGGGAGACCGTCGAGAGAATTGCAGAATTCGGGGGCTTCGCCGTGGCCGCTCACCCCCATCGCTTCTGGTCGGGCATGGGGGAGGATGTTGCCCGCTCAGCAGGCCTCCACGCCATCGAAGTCCTGAACGCCCGGTCCATCGCCGGTCACAATGAGAGGGCGGAGGCCTTCGCCGATGAGCTGGGGCTGCCAGGGACAGCTGGGAGTGACGCCCACGGACTCGCAGATGTCGGGAAGGCCATAGTCCTCCTCCCGGAGAATCTTGAGAGCGAGGAAGACGTGCTGACGGCCCTTAAAAGGGGGCGTGGGAGAACCGCCGGTGTGAGCAGAGATTGGCGCAGAACTGGCCGCTACGTAGCCACGTCCGTTAGCAACTGGATCCTCCGCGGCTTCCGGAAGATTTAGAGATGTTCCTGGAGGCGCGTCGAGAAGGAGGCGAGGCTATCCTTGAGCCCCTGGACCTTCACACGCTTCGAGACCCTAAGGACGTAGATGGCCTTGGGACCGTTGGGCATGGCGACGAGTCGAGAATCTTCCAGGTTGACCACGACGCTGGAGAGGGTCTCCTTAAGCTCGGCGCTAGCGGTGTCGGCCGCGCCCAGCAGGACCGCAAACATGCTGGCGTAGGTCTCCGGGTGGACGTTGGTGGGCAGCTTGCCTGCAATGTACATCCCCGACCGCGAGACCAAGATGGCCTCGCTCACACCCTCCAGGGCCTCGATCTCCTCTAGAATCTCCTCGATCTTGGGAATGTCGGCCATGCGCCCCACCACGCCCCCCTCGGCGAGGTCAGCCGACCCTGATTGGGGGAGAACTATAACCTATTATCGGCGAGAGCCACCGCCCGAAGCTTGCTCCACGGACTTCAGCATCTTCGCCACGCTCTCAACGGCCTCCTTGGCCTTATCGACACGATCCAAGGCCTGCAGCCTGGTCTCTCCGTGGCCCGAGATTCCCAGACCGATGGGCTTTTCAAACTCCACCGCCAGGTCCGCCATCTTTCTGGTTGTGTGTTGAATTACCAATTCATCGTGCTTGGTCTCCCCCTCAATCACTGCACCGAGGGCTACCACGCCGTCTATGTCCTTCCTCTGAACCAGCTTCTTCAGCACCAGGGGCATGTCGTAGACCCCGGGCACCTTCACGACCTCAGACACAGTCATTCCGAGAAAGGCCGCGTGATCCTTGGCCCTCTCGAGCATGACGAAGGTCACGTCAGCGTTGAACTCGCTCACCACGATCCCTAGGTTGGGCATTGTAGACACCTACCTGCAGGCGGCCCTCAAGGGGCCAGCATCCTCGTGCCCCTCCCTCAGGCCCATGCCCGCGTTCCTCCTGAGTACCCGCGGCCGAAAGAGGAGGTTGTACGCATTGAGAGCATGCTCCCTCGACCTTCGATCCGCCAGTCGCGCCAGCTCCACCTCATCCTCCGCTTCGTCCTCGTACACGAAGACCCCTAGGATGGGCGTGCCTGTGGAAACCTGAACTTGCTGGAGTCCGTAGTCGGCCACCAGGGCACTCTGTCTATCCACGGGAAGGGGGCCAGGCATCCCCATGGCCAGGAGGATGTCGCACCCCTCCTCGATGAGCGCCCCGCAGGCCACGGGAAGGTCCTTGATCCCTGGGACGGTCCGCCTGTGTATCTTGAAGCCCGTGCCGGTGGCCTTGAGCTCCCGCTCCGCCGCTTCTCCCATATCGAAGCGCGCGAAGGTCGTATCCACGATGCCAATGCGCCGCGCGGTCACCCCTCCCCAACGTCTTCAATCCTGGTCATCCGCTGCTGGAAGTTCCACATGCTGATGATCTTGCTGATGATCTTGGTCGTGCCGTCGAGATCGCCCTCGAGCTTCTCCAACCGGACAACCTTGGCCTCCACGCCCCGATTCCTGCACTCCTTCTCGACCTCCTCAGGGTCGAAGGGCTGATCCCAACCCAGGGCGATGACGTCGGGCTTGACCTTCTCGACGGTCTTATAGATGTCTCCCTCGTGGCCCAGGATGGCCTCGTCCACGGGCTTCAAGGACTCAACGAGGTCCCTTCTCATCTCCTCCGATGTGATTGGATCGTGCTTCATGCGCCGCACCGTGGAGTCCCGCGCCACCACGACCACCAAATCATCCCCCAGCTCCTTGGCCTGTCGCAGATAGTGGAGATGGCCTAGGTGGAGGATATCAAAGACTCCTGTAGCCATGACCCGGACCATCTTCGCCAAGCCTCTACGATTTCCCGCCCCTCGGTGAAGACCAGATTCCTGTCTCTGGCATATTTCTTTGCCCCTTCCTTCGACAGGGCTCCCTCACGATCCCCCATCATCTCACAGAGCGTGACTGTGGGGGTTACACCCGCCATAATCGCCAGAGCTGTCCCGAGCTCCGTGTGGCCCCTCCGACCCTCCAACAGCGGGTCGTCGGTGATGAGGAGGGGCACATGGCCCGGAGACCTGAACTCACTCGAGAACACCTGCTGGGCCCAGCTCTCGCTGTAGTCAGCGACCTCCCGGAAGACACGCGCCAGGGATGAGATGGTGAGAGCTCTGTCACGGTCGGTGACGCCTGTGTAGGTCCTGCGGTGATTGACGGTGACGCTGAAGGATGACCTCGAATCGTAGGGCGGGGATCCGCTCACGAGTTTCTGGAAGACCGGGTAGTGGCCCTTGAGCCTGTCCAGGGCCTCCTCAATCAGAGGCAGGCCCAGTCTCCTGGCGAGCTGATGTGGAACCGTGGCGCATATGAAGCCACCGGCCTCCTTCCTCAAGGTCCTGATGGTGGCGGCGGTGACGAACTCCGAAGGCACCACGATGTCGGTCTCGCCCTCCCTGCCGTCGGCGTCGTAGACGAGAATGGGTCTCCCCCGCGAGAGGTCTAACAGGGACCTCTCCACCACAGAACTCATCGCTGAACGCCACTCCCGGGGCATTAATATTCTTTTTGTAGATACCAGGATATTGGTTAGGAGGAATCCCATAATCCTTTCTTGGCACCCACCATCGCCCATTGATGCTGGACGACCCCCAGCGAAGGAAGGCCATCGACCAAAACGGCATGTTGGGCATTGTCGGGTCCCTGCCTGAACAGCTGGAGGAGGGTCTTCGCCTCTCCAGCCGGGTGGAAGTCCAGCCCCGCGACGACGGGTCCCTGGTGGTCTTCGGCATGGGGGGCTCGGCCATAGCGGGGGACCTGGCGGGAACTGTGGCCAGGGCAGGTGGCTACCCCGTCCACGTAGTGCGGGACTTCGGCCTGCCCCCCTTCATTCGCCCGGAGGACCTTCTGGTATTCCTCAGCTACTCCGGCGACACGTGGGAGACCCTTTCATGCTATCGGCAGGCGTTGTCTCAGGAGCTCCCTACCCTCGCCGTCAGCTCGGGCGGTGAATTGCGGGATACGGCCCTCTCAAGAGGCAGTCACCACCTGACGATACCAGCAGGCCTTCCGCCGCGCGGTGCACTTGGATACCTCCTAGCCCCCTTGCTCGCACTTCTGTCGATTCCCCTCCCCGACCTCAGAGGACAGCTCGACGAAGCCATTCATTTCCTGGGACGGCGACGCGAACGTTGGTCTCCATCGGTGCCGTCGACGAAGAATAGGGCCAAGTCCATCGCCATGGAGATCCGGGAACGGACACCGATCGTATACGCTCCTCCTCACCTGGGAGCGGTCGGTCGCAGGTGGCAGACGGAGTTCAACGAGATGGCCAAGGTCCTCGCCTGGAGCGGTGTCTTCCCAGAGGCGAACCACAACGAGCTCGTAGGCTGGATGGAGGACCCGGATGTCGGGCGCTTTGCTCCAATCGTACTCACAGCCCCGGAGGATTCACCGCTCAACGCCCAGATGGAGGTGACCATCGCCATGATGAGGGAGAGGGTCTCAGTACTAGTCGTCGAAGCCACGGACACATCCCTCCTTAATCAGGTCCTGGAACTGGTTCACCTCGGAGACATGGTCAGCGTTTACCTCGCCATAGCGCGGGGCGTCGATCCCTACCCCGTGGGTCCCATCGACAGGCTAAAGGAGGTAGTCCGACCGGGAAGGAGATAGGTGAGCGCCGAGGGGGAGATTTGAACTCCCGAGGCGGTTGCCCGCCACCAGCTCTCCAGGCTGGCGCCCTACCGGACTAGGCGACCTCGGCTTGGCACAAGCAGCAGAGCTTGAAAGGGAGCCCCGTTCATTAAAGCTACCGAGATGGCTACTTCTTCCACAGCTTGGGGTAGGTGCCCGGCTTCATCAGCACCCTCTCGAGCTGAGCCGCGACTCCCTTGCCAGATGAGAGCATCTGACTCGCGGTCATCATCGCCAAGCCGAGGGCTATAGCCTCACCCTTCCTGGTCAGGATCGCGACCAGATCCCCTGTGGAGAGGCCTTCGTCTATCTCCACAATACCCGGGGCGGCCAGGTTGGCACCGTGGCAGAGGGCGTCTACGGTCGTGTCTTTCACTACAACCCTAGGGAGATGGCTCAACATCACCTCCATGGGTCGTAGGATCCTCAGAATCTCTTCGGCGTTTCCATCCTCCTTCCAGAAAGTGTAGGCATCCCTGAGGTCGTTCATCGAAGTGGCGTCATCCTCCGTGAAGCCCGCTGTACCTATCCGTCTGAGGTCCTGCATGTGGGATCCGACCCCCAACGCCTCGCCGATGTCCACGCAGAGCGTCCTGATGTAGGTACCCGCTGCGCACCTAACCCGGAACAGGAAGTCCCTGCCAAGCCGCTCCAGCATCTCGAGGCTGTGGATGCGGCGCACTCTCATCTCTCGCTTGACCGCAGCCCTGACGGGAGGCATCTGGTATATGTCCCCCACGAACTCCTTCAGGACCTCCCGCACCCGGTCCTCGGCAACGTCCTGATGTAGACGAAGGACGCCCACGTATTCCTTCTGGCCCGCATGGAGAGCGTCCACGGCCCTGACCGCGCCATCGAGGGCGATGGGGAGGACTCCCGTAACCCGTGGGTCCAGGGTACCCCCGTGAGCGGCCTTGGGGACACCAAGCAGATCTCTCACCCAGGACGTGACCTGGTGGGAGGTCGGACCCTGGGGTTTGTCGACCACCACGACGCCAGCTGCCAACAGCTCCACTAGGGTGCGCTCCTCAGGAGCCTTCCCGTAGCGTGGAGGGCTGAGATCCTCCACCTTCACCAGGGGCGTCACAGGCCCAGCTCCTGAACCAGAAATTCTACTAGCTCCGCGGGGGTCCGACCTGTCGTGTCCACGACCAGGTCGTAGCCACTGACCTCCTCCAAGTCTATCCCGTAGATCTCGCGGTACCTCTGGGCCTCGAGAGCCTGCCTCTCGACTATCTCTGAGCGCGCCGCCACCCTGGTCTTCGACTCCCTCCCAGAGATACGCTCGACCCTGACGTTCAGGGGGGCATCCAACCACACCTTGAGGGGTTCTAGTCCCACCCGCTGCAGCAGGATTGCCTGGAGCCTCCCCTCTACGACGACATCCTGACCATCCGAGACACAGGATTGCACCTCCTCAGCAACGGTGCCGTCCAGCTCACGGTCGATGGCGTGATCCCTCGATGCCAGCTCCCCGAACTGCTCCAGGCTGAGGTTTCGCTCGTCAGCCATGCGGCGAAAGAGCTGGCCGGCTGAGACCAGCCGAAACCCCTTCCTCGTGGCGAGTAGCTCTGCTACGGTCGTCTTCCCGCTTCCCGGAGGACCGCCTATGGCGATGACCTTGGGCATGCGGCTCCCCTAGCCCTGCCCCATCGCCTGAAGCTTCCGGGTGAAAGAGTAGTACTTCAGGACCCGGGGAAGCACCAGGCTAAGGGGTAGGGTCAGGGCAGAATAGAGCAGGATCCAGTTGGGCAGGACCGTCGAGTGGGGCAGGAAGGCGTTGGAATCCCACGGAACGGCGAAGGTCAAATCGGCGGGGGTCGAGTAGACGTAGGTGCTCAACCACGCGAAGACAGTGATGAAGAGGAGCATGGTGATGACCGTCGGTTTCATCTGGGCGCTCATGACGGGGCCGAACTCCTTCATCACTTCCGCCCTGGTCTCCTGCAGCTTCTTCATCTTGACCTGGTTTCGCTGGGATAGAGCCTGGCGCATCTCCTTGCCGATGGCCCTGTTCACCTCCGCCATCCTACCGGCAGCCATCCAGTCCACCATGAAGTGTCGCAGGACGATGGAGATCGTCAGCGGTATCATTCCCGCCAGAATGATTGTGGCCACGGGGTACCTCCCGCCGAAGCCGATCAGCGGTTCCAACACGAACCCGGCGGCCAGACCCAGAGCGGCTCTAGCCTGGGGGATGAACAGAATGAACATGACCACCATGAACATCATGAGCATGAGCATGGGCTGGGCGGCTTGGGACGGTGCGGGACCTCGCTCAGCCATGTGTACACCAACTGGGGGCGGCACTTAACCGTTTTGCCAGCTAGCTAGCTCCGGCTCCACCACCGAGGCCGGCGCCGCCCAGGGCCTCGGAGATCTGTTGCTGCATCCTCTCATATCGCTCGGCCAGGGACTTCTCCTGCTTCTCCAGCGTCTTCACCCGGATGGCCAGAGTCTCCTTCTGGTCCTCCAGCTCTTTCTTGACGTCGTCCTTTTCCTTGGCCCTGATGAGCAGGCTGCCGATACTCCTGTATATGGGGGTCTTGTCCTCGGCCTTCGAGAGCTCCTCCAAGGTGACCTCCACCTCCTTCAGCCTCGTCTCCATCTGGACTCTCTGGGCGGTTATGACCTGGAGTTGCTGCTGGAGCTGTCGGAACTGGTTGATTTGATTCTGGAGCTGTGGGGGTATCTCCTTCATCCTCTGGCCTCCTTCATCATCTTCAAGGCTGTGGAGATCCACCTGAGGTAGGAGTTGAGGGCGGCCCTGAGGGCGCTGGTATCCCTCGCCTCGATGTCAAGCCTGAACCCGTCCTCACGCGACGACGTAGAGACGGTGGTTCTGGGGAGAGCCCTTCTCGCCTCAGGTGCCAGGGCTGCCTCCAGCCTTTCCCCGTGTTCTGTGGTCAGAACTATCGTGGCCTTCCTCACCTATCGCACCTTGATGACCTTCTTGACGTTGGGCCTCTCCTTGTAGAAGATCTTGGAGCCGCAGTGCTCGCACTGGATTCCGACGGTGTTTATGTTGGCCCTGACAGGTTCGTGGCAGACTGCGCACTTGTACATCTTCACTCCTCCGATCCTTCGGGGACCTCGATCTCCTCCAGGGACGTGCGCCGAGAGACCTGCCTTCTGACGGCGGTAGTAACTATAGGGCGGTAGGCGCCCCCTGCGAAGCTGAAGTCACACCGCCGACACCTCCAGATTCCGGAGGCGACCCTCTTCACGGAGGGATGGCGGCATCGTGGGCACACGTGCCACCGGGATTTCCTCTCGAGAATGGCCCCGGTCCTCCTGCGCGCCCTCACACCGTAGCGGGGCCCGAAGGAGCCTGCGGCACCCACCTTCTTCGTCCGTCGAGCCACTGCCCTAGGCCTCCAAAACCTGCTTCCTCACTTCCTCGCCAATCTTCTGGGAGAGAGCGATGACCCGGTCGACCTCGTCAACCGTGAAGCTGCCTTTTAACCCTTTCTGCATGGCCCTGATGTGCCCCTTCTCGTCGGTGGTGACCGTCAACCGTGCGTCTGCAATCCTCTCCTCATCCAGAGAGGGGTCGATGAACAGTATGTCCCCGATCTTACAGGCAGTCACCGAGATAGGATGGTGTTGTACCTTCAGGGGGGCGTCCTTCCCACCCTCCAGCTTGGAGGCGCCAGGGATAGTGGTGCTCGTCAGGGCGGCCAGGGCCGCGTAGTTACTGGCGTCGAATAGGTTGCCGTCGTAATCCAGTACATGGACATCGATGAAGAGGATCCACACCTTCTCCCCCTCCTCGATGCACAGCTTGGCCATGTCCACCGTCCCCGTCTCCCGGATCCCACGATCCACCACCCGGGCCACCTCTATGGCTTCGGGCCTGGGGGGACCGGATTCGAAGGTGGGACTGGCCATGGGGATGAGCTCCGCATTGGTAACCAGGACACCCGAATCGGGCGAGTCGGGATACGGTTGGCCGATCTCGAGCTTGACTCCGACAAGGACGTCGGTGTTCCCCAGCCTGACTCGGGCGCTACCCTCGGCGGTATCCACGTATCCCTTGGTGATGGAGATGGGCCTGAAGTCCTCAAGCCCCCGGCCATCCACCCTCTTGCCAGAGTCTGCCAGCTTCTGGATGTGATTCCTCATGAGCTCGTGGACCACTTCGGCCATGCTAAGCCTCCTCCTGGAGGTGCTCCTCTTCCACGTCGGCCTCCTCGAGGGTTACTGCGTACCTCTTCTTGAGGGCCTCCTTCTGCATTTCGTAGATGCTCTTGCACGCCTCCATGCCCATCTTGAGACCCTGCTGGAATTCCTTGGCGGTGAGGTCACCGTCCATCTGGAGCAGGACTATCTCGTCGGTGCGTGGGACTATGGCCAGGGGCACATCCGCCTCACCATAGTTGTCCTCCTCCTTGTCCAGATCAAGAACGACCTTCCCGCCAATCTTACCGAAGGCGCACGACGCCACCATGTCCCTCATGGGAATGCCGGCGTCGGCAAGGGCCACGGAGGCTGCCGTGAGGCCTGCACACCTCGTACCAGCGTCCGCCTGGAGAATCTCGATGAAGACTTCCACCGACGCCCGCGGGAACTGCTCCACGAAGACCACGGAGGAGAACGCCTCGCCTATCACCTTGGAGATCTCGATGGAGCGTCGGTCGGGACCCGGTCTCTTCCGGTCGCTCACGGAGAAGGAGGCCATGTTGTACCTGCATTGGACCAGGGCTTTGCCCGGGTCCTGAAGGTGCCTAGGGTGGCACTCCCTGGGGCCGTAGACGGCGGCCATGACCCGGTTGTTTCCCCATTCCAGATAGGCGCTTCCGTCCGCTCTCTTGAGTACGCCGGCCTCGATCTTTATGGACCGTAGCTCGTTGGCCTTTCTTCCATCCAGTCTTACGCCTTTAGAGTTTATTAGCTTGGGCTTATCAGCCATAGAACATCACCTAACTACTCGCTCTTCGGGTACACACTCTCCAGGTGCGCTCTCACCGACTCCGTCAGACCCATGGTCTGGGCCTGATCCTCGATCATCTTGACGGCGCTGACGGTGTGAATCATGTCGTCCAGCTCACCGTCTATCCATATTCTGCCATTCTGACCGACGAACATCCTACACTTGGTGTACCCCTTGATGAGGTTGATCATGCTTCCCTTCTTCCCGATCACCCTGGGAACCTTGGCGTGAGATATTTCGACTATCTGACCGCCCGTCAGCTTCCTGGAGGTGTGGTTCTTCATAGTCAAGCTGACCCTCCTGGTCTCGTCCACGTTGAGAATCTTCGCCAGGATGGCGTCCTCCACGTCCAGGTATCGGGCGGTGTCGCCAAAGTCCACCCTCCACGGCACTTCATTGACGTGAAGGGGAGCCGGATATGGCGACTTGATGTCCACCAACCAGTAGGAGGGGCCTAGGTCAACGACCTTGCCTATGACGGCGTCCCCAGGCCTCGGGATGTAGGTTCCGCCCAGGGGAATCACGTTCACGTAACCAGCTCGTTCGCTCTTTATGCCGAGGCGGGCAGCGTAGATGTGGCCGCCTTCGCTGAAGGTGCCCACACCCGGCTTCAATCCCGCCCCATCCAAAATGTCTCCGGGAACTACAACTTCCCGCACAGGGGGCTTATCCATAACGCTCACTCATTCCTGTCTCGCTTCTACCTTGGTAGGAAGGGGGCTTACTTAAGAATTGTCGTGAAGGTACCGGACTGGAATCACTTCACTATCTTGGTATCCACATTGCCGTGGGTGCGTTCGTTTAGCCTGTCGAAGAGCTCACCCTGGAGGCCCGCGGGAACCTCCACGACGCCGATCCAGGAGCCGTCCGTCTGCCACTCCTCTCTGATGACTTCACCGTAGCTGCGAATCTCGCCGTAAGCCCTCCCGGCATGGGAGGCGGGTAGCTTGATGGCCACCTTCACCTTCTCCATGCTGATCGGCAGTAGCGGGCGCAGGGCCTCCAGGACGCGGGGGACCTGCTCCTCCACCGACTTTATGGGGTCGATGTGAAGCTTTGCCTCTTCCAGGGCTAGTTCGATTCTCTGCGGTGGATGGGGGGTCCCTGTCTGAGGGTTCACCGCGTTGGCGGCGATGTGAGCGACAATCCGCCTCCGCTTAATCTCTTGGAGGGCCCTCCGCTGCTCGGTGCTGAGGTGGACTTCGCCCTTCTTGATGACAATCTCCGCCACCTTGACCGCGTCGTCGGTCCCAAACAACTCCTTCATCTTCTCCTCGGAGGCCCTGAGCCCCTTCTTCACGTCTCTGAAGACTGCGTCGACGGCCAGGCTCTCCACCAGGTCGATTTTCTTGCCGGCCCTGATCTTCTCCACTGCGCCAGGCTGCACCAGAATCTCAAAGGTCTCGCCCCCCTTCTCCAGGCGGGCGGTAACCATCTCGTCGAAAACCTCGTGGTGGCCGGTTCTGAGCTCCTTGGGCATAGCTTCCCTAGGTCTCCCGGACCCTGCGCAGGAAGGCCTCCACTTCCTGTAGGGTGAGCATTCGGAACCTCTTCCCTGGCTGCACCACCCCTACCTCAACCGCGTCGGCCTTCAGCTTCTCCTCCGAGGCTTTCTGGAGGGCTTCCAGTCCCAGGAGGATCGCAGCGTCCTCTTCCATCCCTTCCTCGTACTTCTCCTCGAAGACCTCTCGGACGGTGTTGCTCCCCGAGCCGATGCTGCCGGCCTTGTAGGAGACCAGGGCCCCGCTCGGGTCCGTCTCGTAGAGGTGGACACCCTGCTCATCGGCCCCGCCGATCAAAAGCGCCGTACCAAAGGGCCTCACCCCACCGTATTGGGTGTAGTTCTGCTTGTAGTCGCAGACCCTCTTGACAAGCATGTCCACCGAGATCAGCTCGTTGTAGGTTACCTTGTTTATCTGGGCCACGATCCTGGCGTAGTCCACCAGGACTCGGGCGTCGGCAACCAGGCCTGAGGTCGCGCAGCCGATGTGCTCGTCGATCTGGAAGATCTTCTCGATGGAGCTGGCCTCCATGAGGCGGCTGCTCACCCCCTTCCCAGCCAGTAGAACGACACCATCCTTGTACTTGAGTCCTGCAGTGGTTGCTCCCCTGGTGACCGCCACCCTTGCGTACTCGACCTGGAAGAGGCGGCCGTCCGGGGAGAAGACTGTGATTGCACGATCATATGCCATTTGACCCGGCTGCATTGTACTACCTTCGCCCAACTAACATCCTAGAAATAATAAACCTTCGCCACGAGTTTCAGGGGACAAATAACGAGTCAATTGACAGTCTGGGGAAGGGCTGGAAGAAGTCTCCAATGAGAAGCCGCGAACCTCGGTTCCGGGTCGTACACTACCCCTCCTCCCCTGTCCTCCCTCGCTAGTGACGGCCGTCAACATACTTCTCTCGGGCTCTGCGGATGGTTCCCGAGGTGCCAAGCGTCGTGACGCACACCTCCTGGCGGCCAATGGTACTGATGGCCCGGAGGAGCCCGATGACTTCCTCCTTATCGGTGTGGGCGCAGCGGACGATACCCAGCCCCCCTTCGTAGGACACCAGGGAGGGCCTGGACTCCCGAGGTAGCGAGTTCGACGCCTCTCTCAAGGCCTTGATTAACTCCGATATCTCCAGGGCTTCGTCGCTCTCCACCCTGAAGACCACGTACCGGCTTCGTCCTATCTTGTCTTTGACGACCGTGGGAATCTCCGAGGGGGAGTAGGGGGTCACCGAATAAGGTCTACCTCTCCCTCCACTATGTGGCTCGTCTCCTTTCCCAGGAGACGCTCACCCTGGACGCCCGTGAGGACAACTAGGACCCTGACGTCGTCCCGGAGGGAGGACTCCACTGTGCAGCCCCAGATGATTCTTGCCGTCGGGTTGATCCTTTCCCCTATGAGCTCAGCGGCTCGCTCTGCCTCCGATACTGTAAGGTTCGGCCCGCCTACGACCCTGATGAGAGCACCGCTGACCTGACTGAGATCCACCTCTCCCAGCAGGGGGGACTCCAGGGCCTCCGCCACGGCGATGTCTATCCTATGGTGTTCGCCCGAGCCCTCCCCCATGCCTATCATGGCCACCCCGCCGTCCTCTATGATTGTTCTGAGGTCGCTGAAGTCGATGTTGACTAGGCCGGGACGGGTGACGATCTCGGTCATCCCTTTGAGGCTCTGGGTGAGGATCTCATCGGCAACCTTGAAGGCGGCATCTATGGGGAGCTGAGGCACGAGGTCCAGCAACATGTCGTTCTCTATCACGACCGTCGTGTCACAGTATCGACGCAGCTTCTCCAGGCCCCAATCGGCGTTCTCCCTCCTCATCTTGCCCTCGGCGGAGAAGGGCATCGTGACTACGCTCATGACCAAGGCACCGACCTCCTTCGCTTGCCTGGCCACCAGATGGGCGCTCCCGGTTCCCGTTCCCCCTCCAAGGCCGGCCGTCACGAAGACGACATTGGAGCCCTCGAGGAAGTCCCTAATCTCGGACTCGCTCTCCCTAGCGGCACGCTCGCCCACATCGGGGATCGCCCCTGCTCCCAGTCCGCGGGTGATTCTCTTCCCAATAAGCATCTTCTTCGGGGACGTTATGTGCAGGAGGTGTTTCGCATCGGTGTTTATTGCACAGAGCTGGGCACCCACAACCTTGGACTCGCAGAGCCTATTGATGGTGTTTGACCCACCACCCCCGCATCCGAGGATCTTGATGCTGACGCTCAGGGACCGCACGATCTTCTTGAGTTCCTCATCATCCTCGGAGTCGACGGACTCCGACGGCGGAGAGGGGGCTTCTCTCTCTCGGTTCTCGTATCTAGCGATAGCTCTGTTGACGATCGACCTCATGACGCATCCCATCCCTTTTTGGAAGGGACTGATTTTGGTTAGGATATTTAAACCTACTCGCAGTGTGGGTGAGAGGTCCCAGCTGTGGGGACCCATCGGGGAGTGGCGACGTGGAGTACCTGGCCCTGACGAGAGAAGACGAGGAGCTGATCGGCGCGGCTGCCTCGGTGATCCGACGCAACTACGTCCCTGGGAGACACCACGTTGGAGCCGCTGTCAGGGCGAGTTCGGGGCAGATCTACACGGGTGTTCACCTGGAGTCTAGGGTTCACGATGTCTGTGCGGAACCTGTGGCCCTTGGAGCCGCGGCCTCCAACGGGGAGCGCGAGGTGGACGCCATCGTAGCTGTCATGGGGGAGAGCGAGGGGGCAGGGATCCTATCGCCCTGCGGGACCTGCAGGGAGCTCATCACCTTCACCAATCCGGAGATGCTCGTGATCCTCACCGTTGACGGTGAAGTGAGGAAGTGTCGGGCTAGAGACCTGCTCCCGGGGCCCTACGTCAATTCCGGCAAGGGCTAGGCTTCCTCGGCGTGGACGACGATACCGTGCTCCTTGATCTCCATGGGGACGATGGACTCGATGTGACTGGAACCCTTGTACTTCTCGATGGAGACAAACCGCTTGATCCCGTCCTCGCGTCGGAACTTGTGGAGGCGTATCTCCCCCCTGGATAGGAAGGTCTCCAACTCGGAGCCCATGTCGTCAGCGGTCTCGACGGTCATCAGCGCCGTCTTGTCGCTCTCGGTCAGGAACCTTATGAAAGACTGAGTGGAGAGGTTCTCCTCGAAGTCCCGCATACAGAACTGCCTTAGGGCGGTGATGCTGTCGATGACGACGCGGCCGTACTCTCGCCGTTTGAACATGTTCTTCAGAGCCTGCTGGAGGGAGTGAACCGTTACCTCCCGCGACTCACCATCGGGGGTCTTCCTGATCTTGAAGGGAATGTTCTTCATTGGCACGGCGTCGATCTCGGAGGATATCTCAAGGATGGGCTTGGGCTCGAAACGCCGGATATCCGAGTTGGCGTCCAGAACCTCCACATCACCGACCTTCCAACCGTAGGACTCCATGTTGTAGCGGATCTCGTTCGGAGGTTCTTCCAGGGCGACGAAGAGCACCCGCTCTCCCTCCTGCAGTCCCTGGAGTAGAAACTGCATGCAGAGGGTGGTCTTACCGCTCCCCTGCGGCCCGGAGACGATGTACGGCCTCCTGGGGATGAGGCCTCCTTTCAATAGGCGGTCGAGGCCTGGAATGCCAGTTCGCACCCTGTTGGTCATGGTTACGTCTTCCGTCGCTTCTTGGGGATGGCCTTTTCCTTCCTCTCCCTCAGGAGCTCCAGCAGGGGCAAGGCCTGTCTCAGGACGTCCTGGTGTCTCCCCTGGTGCAGCCGGACCATGGCCCGGTAGATGCGGGGTCGCAGGTCGTTGATGCCTATGCCCATCTCCTCACAGTCCTCCCAGATGCGAGTGATCTCTTCCAAGGTCTCGGCGGCCTCGTCCGCCATGATGTCGTGGAGCAGGTGGCCGGCGGAACCATCGGTCTGCTGACCCCTGAGAACGACCTGGGCGTTTGCCTGGACAAAGATGCCCTCGCTGCCGATGATCATGGGACGGATGGCGTCGTCGAAGAGAGAGCCCCGTAGCTTCTCGATGGAGATGGCCCTGCGGACTGCGTTGGACTCAAACCACTTGTGGAGCCGAATCTCGCCTCGGGCCAGGAGGAACTCAGTCTTCAGGACGGTGGGTTTCGGTAGCTCGGAGATAATGAGGCTCGTGACCTCCAGTTCAGAGAGGAATCGCATGAAGGACTGGATGAGGATAGCCCGGTCCTCTCCCTTCATGCCGAACATCTTCAAGCTCGTCATGGAGTCGATAACAACCCTGGAGTAGCGGTTCCCGGTCGCCTTGAAGTGCTCCTGGAACTCCTGCTTCAGCATCTTCTGTACGGAGTGGATGGAGACCTCCATGACCCGGAGCTTCTGGCTCTTGCGCATCTCCGTCACTTGATCCATACTCCGGACATCCAGGGTGGTGCCCACATCGATAATGGACTTGGACTTGCTGTGCGAACGTATGTCCGGTGTTGCGTCGAGAATCCGAAGGCGGTCGAGACTCCACCCGAAGTGGGCCATGTTGGACTTTATCTCATTTGGAGGCTCATCGATGGCCACCAGGATGCAGCTCTCCCCCTCTTTCATCCCGTCCATGATGAACTGCATGGCGAGGATACTCTTCCCACTCCCCGGAGGGCCAGACACTATGTAGGGACGGCCTGGAATCAGACCTCCATTAAGCATTCTGTCTAGGCCTTCAATTCCAGTAGACAATCTCTGCATTCAGACCGTCCAGGTCGTTTTCATGGTGACCTGGTGATGATAAGCTTATCCTTACGATTCTTAAGAGCGATAAGGGCCCTGGCCACGCGATTGTGGAGGATAGCGGGGCCTGGAATTTCAGTACGGGGACAACGGTCGTCGACCGCCCCCGCGCCTTTGAACCAGGGATCTCCGGGTTATGAGCCCGGCGGGATTTTAGGCCCCGGTACCAAGAGGTGGTCCGGAATCCGGGGTTTCCTAGCTACCCCACCCCGCTACCATCCGTCAGACAGTCATAAGAAATATTAAGGTATCGCTCCCCGAGGAAATCAAGAGAGGAGCTTACGCAGGCGTATGGCATCCTCGATGGAGGCCTTGATCTTCAGCTTCCTCATGGCCATGGCCTTGAAGGGCGGTATCTCTCCCGTCAGAACGCCCGTGAGGGTCTTCTCATCGGCTCGAATGGTGACCTCCGCGTCGGACACAACTCCCTCCGTCAGACCAGCGATCCTGCAATCTCTCAGACTCATGTGGTAGTCCGCATTGTCTGTGGAGATCTGGATGGTCCTTTCAAGGCCCTCGAGTTCGCTCTGGAGGCGACTGTCCGTCTCGACCCGTTGATTGAACCTGTTGACAAGGCGCTGCAGTAGCTCCTTCATGTTAGTCCCACTCCGACAGCTTTCTGAGCTTAAGGTCTGAGATCAACCTCTTCGAGGTCTTCCAGCCCTTCCTGACGTGCGGGGGCATCCTCCCCTCCTCCATTATGTACCGCTTAAGGAAGCTCACCGTCTGGGGATCGTGGGCGTACCCGCTTCCCACGGGCTGTCCCAGCTTCTCGCTGATGTGCCTCATCTCTTCATCCCTCTTCACCTTGGCCACGATGGAGGCTGCAGAGACGACGGGGTACCTGTCATCCGCCCGATGCTCAGACAGGATCGGAAGCTCGAACCCCAGGTGTCGGAGGACCTGGGTCTTGAACCTTCTCTGGGAAGTGTCGGCGCAGTCCACAATGGCCTCGTCCGGAGCCATTTCGCGGATCAGCTGCGCGAAGTATCCGGCCTCAAGAACGTTGAGAGAGGCGTCGTCCATAGCTGAGTCAAGTTCTGAGGCGCCAACGCTCAGGGCCCTGACCTCGGCGATGCGCCGGATCTCCAGGTCTAGACCCCTCCTACGCTGTGGAGTGAGCTTCTTCGAGTCCCGGACTCCCAGCCTCCTAAGCTTATCCTGGTCATCGCAGAGGACCCCTGCTACCACCAGAGGGCCCATCACAGGTCCCCTTCCCGCCTCATCGATGCCCAGGATCCTCACTGTAACAGCTCCTTCCGGAGATCGGTGACCTCCTGTCTCAGTGGCTCCACGTCCAGGGTTCTCAGTGTGCCCTTTTCAACGACGACTCTCCCGTCTACCACGACGTCCCTCACCTCATGTCGTCCTGCAAGATAGACCAGATAGGATATGACATCTCTGGGGTCTAGGGGTCGAGAGATGGACCTCTGAGGGTCGAGGATGACCAAGTCGGCCACCCTCCCAGGGGTCAGGCAACCGCCGTCCAGCCCGAGGGCCCCAGCAGCCCCCACCGTCACCAGGTCAAGGATCGCCTGGGTGTTGACTGTCATGGGATCCCAGCGGTGGCCCCTGTGGAGGGCAGCACAGGCTCGCATGTGTTCAAAGAGGTTCAGGTTCCCGCATACAGCTGGAGAGTCCGTACCCAACCCGACCCTAACCCCTTCCCTCAACATCTCCACGAGAGGGGCGGGTCCGCCCGCCCCCGTGAGCTGGTTCGATACGGGGCAGTGAATCACACCCACACCCTCACGAGCGAGGGTCCTGATCTCGTTGAGGGTCATCCACACAGCATGGAGGACCAGGAGGTCGGGAGATAAGAGGGCCTTAGACTCCAACCACCCAAGGGGCCTTTCTCCCGTCTCCCGCTGGAAGGCGTACACGCTACTCCTGGTTTCTGCCAGGGGAAGACACCACCGTGACTTTTTCGCCACAGCCAGGGAGGCGGTGGTCTCGATGACGTCCGTCTTCTCCAGTACCATTGTGGCCAGGAGGGGGGTGACCCGCTCCCATGACTCGACGCGGTCCACAAACTGCGCCGCCGCCTCCTCGTCCTCCACCGAAGATACAAGCCACGCCAGGAAGGCCCTGATGCCCACCTGAGTGACGGCGCGGGCGATCTCCTCCTGCCAGGGGAAGACATCCAGGAAGCACGTCGTTCCTGACTGCAGCATCTCGGAGCAGGCCAGGGCAGAGACCATCTGAACGTCCCTCCTGGTGAGGCTCTCCATCAGGGACGTCATGTCTCCATGCGAAAGCTCAAGGGGCTGGTCCTTGGGAGGACCCAGGAGGAGGTGAGCGGCCCGTGTGTAGCCGTTGATGAGCCCCGGTATCACGACGCAACCTGTGGCATCGACCACCGTCTCCGCGGACTCGGCAACAGAACCAACCTCCACAATGATCCCATCCTCGACGTACACGTCTCCATGGACGACCCGGCGAGACTCATCCTGGGTTACCAGGAGGCCGTCCTTGATGAGCAGGGACACTCCCCGACCATCCTTCAGTCGGTATTTAACGGGTAAGAGGGGCGAAAGCTGGAGGTGAGGGGAGCGAAGATATATCACCTGTATGAGAATCGCGCTCGTGGACTTTCCACGGGAGCTTCAGGCTCTTCTGGACCAGGTCCCGCGGGGGCGAGTGACTTCCTTCAAGGCCCTGGCTGAGGGGTTGGGAGACGCCAAGGCTGCCAAGGGGGTTTACCAAGCAGTCCTGGAGGCCCGCCCAGAGGGGTGGCACCGTGTCGTGAAATCCGACGGTGGGCTTCCCTTTGGCGAGGCGAAGGAGGCCCTGGAGCGGGAGGGCATCGGTTTCACCGGCCACCGCGTACGAGGCTTCAGCAGCCTCCTGTTTAACGACTTCAAGGGCGGCAGACCCCTGGCGGTCCTGAGGGAGGAACAGGAGGCGCTAGCTTCGAGGGTCGTCCTAGAGGACTTCGCAAAGGACCTTCGGTCAGTCGCTGGGTTCGACGTCTCCTACCGCGGTCGCGACGCCTACGCAGCCTGCGTCGTCCTCGATCTGAAGAGCTTAGAGGTTGCTGAAACTGTGTCCCTCAAGGCCGAGGTGACCTTCCCCTACATCTCCACCTACCTGGCCTACAGGGAGATCGGCCCTATCTCGGAGTGCTATCAGCGGCTCAAGACCTCACCCTCCGTCCTCCTCGTGGACGGGAACGGAATACTACACCCTGCTGGCTTCGGTATCGCTTGCATGGTGGGTCTCAAACTGGGAAAGCCTACCATCGGCGTCGCGAAGAGCCTGCTACTGGGCAGCGTAGACGATGTGGGGGTCGGTCAGACGTCTCCCGTCTTCGTCGGCGGTCGGACCCTGGGCTATGCCCACAGGGCCTCCGAGGGCAAGCCCATCTACGTCTCCCCGGGACATCTCGTCAGCTTGGACATGTCCCTTGACGTGGTGAAGGGGCTCTGCAGGGGAAGGCTCCCGGAACCGCTGTGGTTGGCCCACAGGGAGGCGAGGCTCCTTCGCCTGGGAGCCGCCGATTAGGGGTCTTTAATACCGCCGTCCCCATCCGTCCAGCGTGCGCTTCCTCGTCTTTGGCGCCGGAGCCTTGGGGAGTCTCGTAGGGGGTCTGCTGGCCCAGAAGCACGAGGTCACCCTAGTGGGTCGAATGGCTCACATGAAGGCCATTCGGCGTAGGGGACTCGTCCTCACCGGGAAGTCTGAGGTTACTGTTCACCCAGGAGCGACCGAGCGGTTGCCCCCAGGCGCCCCACCCGAGGTCGTCTTGGTGACGGTGAAAGCCTACGACACCTCACGGGCTGTTGAGGAGCTCAAGCCCTACTGGCAGGAGTCGACCTTCCTCTCCCTCCAGAATGGTCTGGGCAACGAGGACGTGTTGGCTGACAAGGCCGCCAAGGTCCTCGGGGGCGTGACGGGCCAGGGAGTCACCTTCGTCGGACCTGGCGAGGTCTTCCACGCGGGAGTCGGGGAGACGTACGTGGGCCCCGTCAAGGGCGTAGACAGCGAGGAGGCGATGCGGGTCGTGGAGGCTTTCGGCCAGTGTGGGATGCCCTGTAGCCTGTCTCAAAACATCCGGAGGGAGCTCTTGCTGAAGGCCATCATCAATGCATGCATCAACCCGCTGACGGCGCTCCTCGGCATCCGCAATGGCACGCTGGCCACGGTGGAACCCTTGAGGGAGTTGGTCGAGAGGGTGGCCGAGGAGGGAGTCGCGATAGGGGCCGCTGAGGGCATCGAGTTGGATCCGAAGCAGGTCATCCAGAGAGTGTGGTCCGTGGCCGAGGCGACGGCCGACAACAAGTCGAGCATGCTACAGGACGTGGAGCGAGGAAGGAGGACAGAGATCGACTCCATCAACGGTGCCCTTGTGGAACTTGGAAGGTCAAGCGCCATCGACTGTCCCTTCAACTCCGCCCTCACGCTTCTCGTGAGAGCCAAGGAACAGGCCTAGGGCTCTCAGACGGCAATCAAGTCCCGGGTGTACTCATCGAGGCGGTTGGCCTTTCCACCCTCCATGAGGACGACGTTCTCTATCCTGACTCCAAACTTCCCAGGGAGGTAGATGCCAGGCTCCACGCTGAAAGCCATTCCGTCTCGCAACGGCCTTCGATTTCCGGCGACGATGTAAGGATCCTCGTGGCCTTCAAGGCCTATGCCGTGACCGGTTCGATGAATGAACCACTCCCCGTACCCCGCCTCGGCAATGATCTGACGGGCAGCCTCGTCCACCTTCTCAGCGGCAGTCCCCGAAGTTGCAGTCTCCACAGCGACATCGTTCGCCTGCCTTACGATGTCGTAGACCCCAGCCTGTTCCCTCGAGACGGGACCCACGAACACAGTCCTTGTCACGTCCGTGTAGTACCCGTCGTAGACCCCTCCGAAGTCCAGGACCAGGGAGTCTCCTCGCTGCAGGCGACGGTCTCCAAAGCGGTAGTGGGGCTGGGCTCCGTTGGGACCTGAGGCGGCTATGGGCACGAAGGAGGTTGCGTCGGCCCCACACTCGTAGAGGGATGACCTGATTACTCCGGCCACTCCCCTCTCGCTCATGCCCTCTCGTAGGGTCTCGATGACCATCCCGATGGCTCTGTCCGTGGCCTTGAAGGCGTTCCGCAAGATCTCCTGCTCCTCTCGCCCCTTGATGATTCGGAGCTCACGCATGGTCGAAGCCGCATCGACAAACTCCGCGGAGGGGAGGAGTCTATGGAACATCAACACGAAGAGGGCCCACATCCTGGTGTCGAGGGCGACTCGAGATGTGGATAGATCCTCTAGAGCCCCAGAGAGGGCCGCCCGTGGGTCCTCTGAGTCTTTCCACACCACTAGGTTCCGTATCCACGTGGCGTCGTCCACCTGGTCTCGGTAGAGCTCTGGTACAACGAAGATTGGTTCACCTTCCATCGGGACGAGGGCGGTCAGCAGACGTTCCCCGGGTTCCTCCCTGAAACCCGTCATGTAGGTCATGTTCGGGCCCGGCGTTAGGGCCATCAGTTCGACCTGGGCTTCTTGCATGAGGACCTGGCAGCGTCGGAGCCTCGCCCGGTACACCTGTGGATCCATGGGTGCCAAGGGGAACGCGGCCCCCTCCATGACACTTTCCCACTCTCCGGGGCTTCGGGGATGACTGGCTACCGCTTCAGAAGAGGGAAGGCGGACAAAGCCTTTATAAAGCGTACTTAAATAGAGGTGAACAGCGGGAAGGTTTTTTTCCGCGTGGGAGGAAGATCATTGGCCAAGATAAAAATCGAAAACGTGGTGGCCTCCACCTCCCTGGGGGGAGAATTGGATCTGCAGTCAATCGCCCTCGCCTTGGGAGGGGCCGAGTATGAGCCGGAGCAGTTCCCCGGACTAATATACCGGCTGAAGGAGCCCAAGACTGCCACCCTCCTCTTCCGCAGCGGCAAGGTCGTCTGCACCGGGGCCAAGAGCCTCGAGGATGTCCGGACGGCCATCAGGACGGTGGCTGGTCAGATCGAGTCCGCCGGCATCGAAATCGACAGGGACCCGGAGATCGAAGTGCAAAACATCGTTGCCTCTTCCGATCTGGAACAGGAGATTAATCTGAACGCAATCGCCATCAGCCTGGGACTCGAACGGGTCGAGTATGAGCCCGAGCAGTTCCCGGGCCTCGTCTACAGGCTTGACGACCCAAAGGTGGTCGTCCTCCTCTTCGGCAGTGGCAAGCTCGTATGCACGGGGGCCCGGAAGCCCTCGGATGTGGAGAGGGCAGTGGAGAGGATCACCGAGGAACTCCAGGCCGCTGGCCTGTTGCGCTAGCGACGAAGCTGGGGAGAGGTTGTCGGAAGCCGCCGAGGCGCTGAAGGGAATCCCCATAATCGACAACCACGTGCACCTTCGGCCGGAGGGGAGGATGGATGAGGCCCTCGCCGAGTTCGCTCACCTCGGGGGAAAGCGCATCCTCCTTGTCCACGCGCCATATGAGGACATCCCTCCCTCGGAGACCGGGGGCTTCCGGAATGGCTATGAAAGAACCCTGGCAACGGCTGAGCGGGCGAGAAAGCACGGAGAGGTTGAGGTTCATGTAGCCCTCGGACCCCATCCGGCGGAGCTCCTTGCCTTGGAGGAAGCCCTCGGCCTCGAAGAGGCCGTCGAGGTCATGAAATCGGGAATGGAGATAGCCGCTCAACACGTTCAGGAGGGGGCGGCGATGGCCATCGGTGAGGTGGGGCGACCTCACTTCCAGGTCGCCGAGACCGTCTGGCAGGCTTCCAACGAGTTGATGACCTACGGCATGAAGCTCGCGAGGGAGGTCGAATGCCCCATAATCCTCCACACGGAAGAGGCCACCCCCGACATGCTCAAGGAGATTGGGAAGATGGCGGACCGGGTGGGGCTGCCCAGGAAAAAAGTCGTCAAACACTACTGCGGCCCCTTGGTCCTTCCCGAGGAGAACCACGGAACATTTCCCTCCGTCCTCGCTCGGAATTCGTGGAGCCAGCAGGCGGCCGAGAAGGGCACGAGGTTTCTCCTCGAGACTGACTATCTTGATGATCCCAAACGGCCTGGGGCCGTCCTCAGCCTGAAGACCGTTCCCAAGCGGTGTGCCCTCCTCCTCTCCCAGGGCATCCTAGGCCGGGAGGAGCTCCATCGCATCCACGGAGACAACGTCAGGGAGCTCTACGGTGATCGGCTCACCTCTTGACGGTGAAGTCGGCGAACTCATCTCCGTAGTCCTCCCAGGACACCTTCGTCTCGGCAACCCGGGCATAGGGCTGGCTGGATGTGCACCATTCGATCAGGGTCTCGATGTCTTCCCGCTCGCCCTCCATCACAGCCTCCACAGAACCGTCTCTGAGGTTTCTCACCCAGCCGGTAACCCCCAGATCCACCGCCCTCCGACGGGCATTGTCCCTGAAGAAGACGCCCTGGACCCTCCCAAAGAAGAGGACGTGGGCTCGAGTGCTCATCTTGCCGTGAAGGGGTTGCTGGATAATGACTCTGTCGACTCCCCTCAAACTCATATACACAAAGTCCTTTGAAGGTCTCCCCGGACAGTGACACCATGGAGAAGCAGAGCATCCTCGACTATCGAGTAAGGGACCTCATGTCCGAGAAACCCGTTGTCGCGAAGCCCGACGAGGATGTCTCTAAGGTCTTGGGCAGGATGAAGACCCACGACTTCCACGAGATACCCGTGGAGGAGGGGGGTGAACTCGAGGGAATGGTCTCCTACAGCACCCTCCTCAAGAGGGGGAAGGTGCCCATGAAGACCAGGATTGACAGTCTCCTAATCAAGCCGCCCAAAGTGGAGGAGGACGACTCCCTCCCCAGGGTATCTGAGATTCTGATGTCCTCTGGGTATCGGGCGGTCCCGGTGACTAGAGACGGTAAGCTGGTGGGCGTCATCTCGAGGGCGGACTGCGTCAGGGCCTTCGCATCCTCTGAGGAGTTTGACACTCTCAAGGTCAGGGACATCATGACACCGGAGCCCCAGACCCTCGGGGAGACCGACACCGTCCTGGCGGCCAGAGAGTTGATGACGGCGCTAGACGAGCGAGCCGTGCCCATCGTGGACGATCTTGGAAACGTGACAGGGGTCGTCGGCCTCAAGGACCTGGTGAAGGTGCTGACCCATCCCCGCGAGAAGGCGACAAAGGGCGAGCGCGCTGGGCAGAGGATCCCTCTGGATGTCGAGGTGAGGAGCGTCATGAGCAGGCCTCCCGTCACGATCGCGCCCGATGCGGGCGCCGGGGAGGCTGCTGAACTCCTGACCAAGCACCACATCTCCAGCGTCGTGGTGGTTGAGGATGGGAAGCCTGTCGGTGTCGTAACCCATGTGGACCTGCTGGAGCAGGCGGCCGCCCTGAGAGCTAGAGACGAGGCCCTGGTAGAGATTAGCGGCCTGGATGAGGAGGATTGGTGGACCTACGAGATCCTGTACACCGTGATCGGTCGGGGGCTCAGACGCATCGCTAGCATCGTTCGTCCGACCATCTTGAACGTACACGTCGTTACCTACCGAAACCGAGGTGACAGGTCCAAGTACTCGATAAGGGCTAGGCTGTCTACGACGGACAACCTCTACTTCGCGAGGGACTACGACTGGGACCCCTACATGGCTATCCACAAAGTCATGAATCAACTCGAGAGGAGAATCAAGAGGGAGAAGGACCTGAAGATGGTACGCCCCAAGGGGCGCCGGACGTAGGGGTCGCGGTGGAGATTCGAGACCGATCAGACTTGAGAAAATTCCCTCGTCAGAAGGGCCCGCTGACGCTCCACGAGAGCCAGCAGGTCGATTGGGATTATCAGCCTTGAGCCACTGGGGGGCAAGGCATCTTTCAGGTTCTGCAGGAGCCTCATCACCTCTGTAAAGCTGTTCTGCACGAAGAGATACTCCAAGCCGTCCAGGAGTACCACCCCAGGTTCCTCACCCGTCAGGAATTCAAGAATCCTCGTCGACAGGGTATCCAGGGAGTTGACGATGAGCTTTCCATCCTCTGGCTCGCTCGACAACCAGAGGGTCCGGGCACCTTTGAGGTCCCAGCTCTCCTGCAGCTTCTCGGGATAAGTACGGGTGATGCAGAGGCCGGGGCGTCCCTTCTTCAACTCCTGGGTGAACACCTTCAGGGCCTTGTCCTGACCCTGGGTCACCAAGTAAGCAGCCCCTGGCTCCAGCTCGGGAGCCTTCTCTGCTTTCGATCCTTCTCCGCTGATGGTACTCATCATGAAGCTGAAACCGCTTCGCTTCAGATGCCGGGCGGCGACGTAGAGGCCTACCAAGGATGTTGTGAAGAGGAGGAGAAACATGGTCGCAGCCGCCTCCTGGGGGTCACCCGGTGCTCTTGCCTTGGAGGCATAGGCCGATGCCGCGACATCATGGTCGTCGGAGGTCTCGTTCAATCCGTAGTTAAGGAGCAGACCGGTCGCTGAGATGAGTACTAATGCGAGTGCAAACAATGCGCGGCCCTTCATCGCCTCGCCGCTTTCATCTGAGAGTCTGCTTAAAGGCCTGCTGAGGCCATTTTCACCACTGATTCCCTCTCCCGATAGGTATTATCAGTTGTGACAGCAGTCTTCGGAGGGTTTTAAGAGAACGATGCCTTTGGAACGGGCGAGGTCAATGCCCAGGTGCCACGAGTGCAAGAGGAGCATAAGCGAGCCGTCGGAGTTCTACTATTGCCCTACCTGCGGCGACTCCCTCTGCGCTGAGTGCAGGCTGGGACATAGCCACGCCGACTAGACCTCGAGGAACTCTCTAGTGGCGGGGGTAAGAATCTCCACGCCCTCCCCCATGATGAGCACGTCATCCTCGATCCTGACTCCCCCATATCCAGGCAGGTAGACCCCCGGCTCAACGGTCATGACCATGCCCTCCTCCAGGGTCAGGCTCTCGGAGGACCTCATGGCCGCGCCGTCGTGGACGGCGAGGCCGACGGTGTGCCCGAGGCCGTGGGTGAAGCGGTCCTTGAACTCCGTGGCGTCTATCACCGCTGCAGCCGTCTCATGGACCTCCCTCCCGTTGACTCCGGCCTTCATCATGTCGAGGGCAGCCCGATGGGCCTCGGAGACAACCTCGTACATCCTCCTCTGCTTCTCTTGGGCCTTCCCTACAACCACCGTCCGGGTCATATCGGATGCGTAGTTCTCGTATAGGGCCCCGAAGTCCATCAGGAGGAAATCCCCTCTCTGGAGACGTCTTCCGCCGGTCTCGTAGTGGGGCAGGGCAGCGTTGGGGCCCGAGGCGACGATCGGTTTAAAAGAGGGCCCCGTAGCCCCCTTGCCCTGCATCAGATAGACGAGCTCAGCCGCGATTTCCGACTCCGATCTACCGACCTCGATGAAGGGCAGAAGCTCCTCGAAGGTCTCCACCGCGATGTCGCAGGCGCCCTTGATGCTGGCCAGCTCCGCGTCGTCCTTGATCTGTCTGGCTCTCACGATGGCCTCGGTGACTACCTTCCACTCCGCCTCCGGACACACGCGCTGGAGGTTCAGGTAGTTCTCGTGCGTGAGTTCACGAGCGTTGATCCCGATGAAGTTAATACCGTCCAGCAGGTCCTTGAGACAGGATTCCCTCTCCTCCTTGGTGGCAAAGACAGCCACAGGGAGGCCTGAGGTCCTGGCCATGTCCTCCTCCAGCCTCGAGGTGACGATGTGGCCCGTCCCGTCGGGTCGAAGGATGGCCGCACAGCCCTCGAAGAGGCCCCCCCGTATCCCCGTCACGTAGAAGAACGTCCGATCGAGTTGTGGCTCCGCCCCGTTCATGATGACCACGGACTCCACGGGCTCCTCAAGGTGGTGGAAGATACGGAGAATACGCTCCTTCATGGGCGTGGCAAGGGAAGGCCTAACGATAAAGCTTGGGAGCTTGATTACCCCCCTCCCGTGGCATCGAGGAGGCGAAGGCGGAAGGCCATCGAGAGGAGAATCGCCACAGAAAGAGTGGAGATCCTTCTCAGCATGGCACACGAGGAGGCAGTCAAGGGCAACCTTCCGAGGGCCAACAGGTATGGTCAGCTTGCAAGGCGTGTTGGCATGAGGTACAACGTCTCCCTTCCGGCGCCTTATAGGAGGCTGATATGCCGCGATTGCGGGTCCTACATGGCTCCTGGCACAGCGGCCACCATCCGTCTTCACCGCTCCAGGGTCATCGTCACCTGCGGGTCGTGCGGGCGCGTCCTTCGGTTCCCCTACGTCAGGGAGGTGAGGAGGCGGAGGGCCGCTAGTAGGCCGTAGACATGTCGATCTTCCCCTTCTTCCTGGCCAGGTACTCCGCGAAGTGGAAGACCCCAATTGAGAGCAAGATCAGGGCCACGGTGGATACCGCCAGGTAGACGAGAAGGAGGTGGTCGGGGATGGAGAGGAGGAAGGGGTCCTCCGGGCTGTAGGGGAGGATAGCCCGTCGGAGACCTTCGAACCAGTAGGTTAGGGGTATGTACCTCCCCAGGATCTGACCCCAGGGCGGAAGGATTGAGAGTGGGAAGATGACACCGCTGAAGATGTAGAAGATTCCTGCTACTCCCTCGCTCATCCCTCCTCCGTGTCTTGCCGTCAGGAAGGTCACCCCTGCCAGTGCGACGCCTATCGCCACGGTGCAGAGCGCGCCCAGGAGCAGGACGATCAGGAAGAAGGGCACTCCCACCAGGGAAAGCCCGATGGGAATGTTCAGCACGAATCTGCCGAAGACGAGGACTACCGTAACGCCGAAGCCGGCGACAGCCATCTGGGTAGCCCCTCTTCCAGCCACGTAGGTGTAGTAGCTCACGGGAGAGATGTAGATGTACTTGATCGTCTGAAACCACTCCCGGTCCCCCTGTATCACCTCGAAGAGTCCCCAGAAGGCCTGGAAGACAAACATGTAGAAAGCGCTGCCAACGTAGATGAAGCCCAGCTGATTGACGTCGACCCCTCCCCCGGCGAACTGGGCCACGTAGAAGACAAAGACGATGATGAGGGTCCCGGCGAGGGGCTTGATGATGGAGTAGATGGCAAAGAGCCAGGGCTCGGTCCAGTTCGAGCTGTATTGCCACCCGAGCCAGGCGCCGGTCTTGAGGGCCCTCCAGTGTTCCCCTACTGATGGCGTAGCGTCAACCTCCCTTCTTCCTTCGCCAGCCTCTCTAGATAGGCCAGGGCCTGTCTCGCGATGAAGATGAAGACGGGCGCTAGCACAAGGAGGATGAGGAGTTCGATGTCAGGGCGCAGGAGGCCAAACTCCAGAAGCTCGGGGAAGAGGAGCTGTCTCATGGCGTCCAGACCCAGGGTTATCGGAACTATCGCGGCGCCAGCGGCCACCCAGAGACCCCCGGGACCTAGCGCCCGAACGAAAATCTTAATCGGGAAGAAGAGGCCCGAGGCTAAGAAGACGGGTTCCTGCATCAACGCGGCGGCATTCCAGGCCTCCCGCCCATAGAGGAGGTAGACGGACGCGAACAGCATACCCATCCCGTAGAGGGCCGTCAGCGTAACCAGGAAGATGGCGGTCAGCAGCCAGGGGTCAACGACCACCAGGCTGACCTGAAAGATTACGATGCCAAGGAAGAGCGTGGCCACTGCCCTCGTCGATACCATGACCACGCCGCCCACTGCCATCCCCCCCAGTAGGGCCATCCGCGACATGGGGGCCATC